>JGI24022J15233_10002689_pt1 | contig 16919 bp, 8 predicted proteins | sample Ectturendosymbi2_FD_15233 | JGI IMG/M metagenome (IMG submission 15233)
AATTTTCGCAGCTTTGTTTGCAAAAGGCAACCGCAATTAAATTGTCGCTCGTGCGCAGGAACTTTCACGTCTGGAATGACGTTTGGACGGCGCGCGAAGATCTGCCCGCTGGCTTCGGTGGCTGGCAAGCGCTGGACGCCACGCCGCAGGAATTGAGCGACCGCAAGTTCCAGTGCGGCCCGATGTCGGTCAACGCCATCAAAGAGGTAACGTTGCTGATGACGCAGTTAACATGTTTGAGTGCGTGACTTTGAACCAAAACAAACAAACATATTTTTAAGGCTGAAACTTACAATAATTCTTTAGAATATGTACAAAACAGAGGGACAAACGTAGGCAGCAGCACTCATGTGCCTGTGCTATCAGCCTCTCTTTGCCACGAATTACCTACAGAAGCAGTTGACGTTTATGGTAGGCAAGGTAAACAGGAAAAACAGCAATATTTAGTTCTGCAGTCAGTCAACAGAGCATCAATCTGCGGAAAAGCAATACAAAGTGTGACACCAGTTACTGTGTTCTCTAACCTGGAATTTTGTAGACTTCGTGCTGCTGCACTCTCGAGGTTCGGATTGAATTCGTCGTCAAAATCCCCACTGCTGGTTTGCAGTGACGGATTAAAGCTGTGAACAAATACACGAAGTGGCTGATCGAGCCATTGCTGTTGTCACGACTTCTCTACCACTGAGTGTCGGTGGTGTCGTCGATCCAACCATAACATATGTTACTATGTAACATAAACCCGAGAGAGCTAAGGCCCTTTGGCGTTGCTTAAGCACATCGCCTGCTCGTTCTTGAACCCTTTTAACCATTGGTCTGTTTCTGCTTTTGCATGCATGAGAGAATAGTCTGTGTAGGTTAAATTTTTGTGAAGTCCACAATAAGGCGGTGCACTGGTGAATTGGCAGGAAGAAACTGAGACGGGACAAAACAATATCGACTTGCGTTGACCAGTGATTCCACATGCGCAAGCAATTGTAGTGTAATTAAACCTGTACCGAATGTACGCGAGTCGACGAGAAATGTGAAATAGCAAATCGATTCTCGGCGATGATCGTGCATTTCGCACGTATGAAAATGTCAAATTGATCGCTTTACTCTGAAATGCTGTATCGATTTCCGTTTTATGGAACTGGTTAAAATGCATTACGTCAGTTGGGTGATATTTTGGTTAGAGTGTCAACCTCGGTGCTGGTAGGTCGATGGTCTATTTCACGATCGGGTCGTACCGAGACCTTATAAACTTAGGCACTTGCAGCAACCCCTGTTTTGCCCTCGGTGTATAGGAATGCTGGAAAGCAGCTTTCCAAATCGATAAGGCCAGTTATGGCTACGACGACGAGGTATGGTGCTTGTCAAGCAGTCCAGTCGACTTGCTGTGCCACCAGAAAAGCATTACTTCTACGACGAAGCGAATGCGGCCAAGACCTGTGGGAACCGTCTTTCTCAACGCAAATCATTCTCAGCAACGACTGGATCAGCGTTGCATGTGTTGGGTTCTTGTGCACTGAACCGCCGTGTTATACTTTGAGTGTATCTCATGTATAATACACAATGCATGCGAAAGGCATACTAGGGTGCGAGTGGCAGCAGCATTCGTTGCGTCAAGTTACACACTTCTATATGACAGAGGGTTGGAAGTAAATCGCGTATAATGTTTCGTAGTCTTGTTTTTGTGCAGTTCGTTGAATTTTATTTCATTATGCAGGGTCAGATTAACCTCGATTACGACGGACCTTTTATATACGCTGAGGTGAACGCGACTAAAAAATACTGGAAAGAAATTGGAAGAACAGGTACGTTGGAGTAAACGCTGTGCATTTGACGTGCAGTCCAGACGATTCTCAATCACCTTCCAGCAGCAACGATATCTCTTGCAGTGCCATCCTTTGCACAGCTTTTGATCTGTGCCAGTGTTTCCCCAACAGTTTCGAACACTGCTGTGATAACTGAGTATCGTCTCAGAGCGTTAGTTTGGTTTCAAGACCTGTCGTCTTCCCTGCATATCTCTCCTGTAATCATTGCTTTGCGGTTTTCCGAAGCTTACTTTTGCGGTCTTCAGTGTCTGCTATGAGCACCTCTGTTCTACGTGGGACACCCCGTCCATGCAGTGTAACGGAATCTCAACAGATAACACTAGCTATCTATCAACATGCGAAGGTGCTTATGAGTTTGAAGGGTAACTTGCCTGGTTTGCCTAGCAGAAATCACCAAACTTTTTTCACGACGGACCAGATGAATGATAGAATGATGAGTGCGGGCCGAATAATTACTTCAATACAATGCAAGAATTACAGAAAATACAAAGACAGCAAGCGTTTATTTCTTAAAAAGTTATCAAAGAAACCGAACTTCTTGCTCCGACGACAGTACTAACAGTAATACCTTCATATTTTTTCGCAATTGGCTACCTGTTTTGTCGAAAACTAGGGCATCGCATGACAGCTCGTCTGGTAGCATTATCATCATTTCGTGAAATATTTCAGGGTCTACCAGTTTATTCATGTCGCCATAAGTTCCAAGCTTATTGAACTTTTCTATGGCACAGTGAACTGCACTTCTGCCAAATCGTTAGACTTTTTGCGATCTGCCTTCCTGAGACTGATTCCACACGCAAAGTTAACACCTGTGCACGCTCAGCACCTTATAACGAAGCGTCTTACCCATTTTTGGCTACTTTTTACAATGTTTAAAAAACTTCAACCATGCCTTAATCTGCGCTACAACTAACTGTTAATATAAATCAGTAATTTTGAAAGTATTCGTGATTGAATATGGTATAACATTGTGTTTCTTTGATGAAATGTTGTAATTTGGTCATGTGAATGATGCTTTAGTTTCAACTTTGCTGCAATACGTGGTTGTGATTTGAGCGGTCCTTTACATTTGCAAATGAGTGTATTTTAGCTCGTTTGTGCGCCGGGGCGGATCTGATCCCCCATGAGTCGTAGTTTGTTGACCTCTTAACTAAAGCACGGCGTTCAGTCATTGAAACTCTCTTCCCTCCATTATTGAAACCTATCCTTTGTCGGCGTGATACATGTGTCCATCCGATTTTTTCAAGCGCTCACAAAGGTGTTTGCCAACGTCCCACCAGCGCGTGTATGCTATTATTCCGGTCCTACTGCAAATAACTTCTTGACGTGCATATTGACTGTGCTCTGACCCCCTCGGCAGGATCCAAAATCGAATGGGAGGAGCTCTGGTCGGAAAGCGATAAGGTGGGAATGAACATCAGCACAAAAGCTCTGGGATCTTTCAAAAGAGAAGACATCACGCATCAGTACAAGTACCGAGAAGGTATCCGTTTGCTTGTTGAGATGATGACAGACGCCATCATAACGATTAGTTCATGATGGCGACGTTAATCGCCGCACTTCTCACAGGAATGCGTGTTGCGTATATGTAATACTTGACCAAGCGCAAAGCTGTCGTGGTCAGTTAGCTGTCAAATTGCCATTTGATGATTTCGCCCCAAGCAGCATCATAATTCGTCGCAGGCAGCAGAGAAGAGGAGCTTTCTTTCAAAACTGCGCGAAAATACGTCAAACTGACTCACACTGAGAGGAAGCCGGTCAAGCAGGTGGTCAAGTTCACGCCTGGTGTGCCTGCCTCGGTGGACTTCGGCAAAGACATAAGGTTCAAACTGAAGGTGACTTGTTGGTTTGTGAAGGCTTGCCATGCGTTTTGCACCTGCAATGAAAGTCTTTGCTGTTGCAATGGGCTTCCATCAGGAATATGTGAAAAGTTACGTGCTTTTATTTAACCTTCTGCTTTTACCCGCAATGTGTTGAGACGTGTTTTGTTGATCTTGGGGAAATCGTATCGCGTTCCGGTTCAGTATTTTAAAAATCTCGTGAAAAAATCTGACACCTGCCGATTCTTATTCTGATCTTTTTAAGTCATTAACTTTTCAGCTAGGTTTGTGTGGTTTTAAACAAATTTTCTTATAATTGTTGCTGTTGATTGGTTGGTGTGGTTCTTATATTTTGATTGATTCAAAGGCGATTTTGATTCCAATGGTTAATATTAGAAAATTTGATGAACTGTTTTTAAAGCGATTTGTAGATTGCTTCAGAATTAAACAAACTTAGTTTTCGCGCAGCTGCAAAACTTGACGGAGTCATCGCAATCGGTTTTCATCAGCGTGGTGGCCAAAGCAATTCAGTACAACGGTGCGTGTTGAAATCTAAATGTAACTCGTCGGCAATACTATCGCGCTTAACATAAATACCTGTTGGTCCAGGCTCCGTATTAGCCCAGGTGTTGGACAAGGATTTCCGACAAACAATATCCGGCTCCAGATCGACCGAACTCGAAGTGGTCCTTCCTGTTGCCAGATACTTGAGCTCAGTAAAAGGCAACGACAGCATCAAGTTTTTCATCATCGGAGGAGTGGACGGTTCAGCGCAGTCCTTCGCTTCGCAGAACGTCGTGTGGTTCGAGAGGCCGAACATAAAAGTAGAGGTTGGTGCCGAACGAACGTCGTCATGCCGTGCATGTTAATTTAAACTGTCGTTAGGACATTATCCTTTTTCAACTGAAGTGGCCGTTGGTAGTACTTACTTAAATGAGCCTTTTTGCGCATTGTAGAATGTTTCTGGCGTTTTGGTAGCGCTAGTTTGGGTGCAAGGTTCCGTTGATATTCACTTCGTGTGTTTAGCTTTTTCGCACTTTGTGGTTTGTTACCTGTTAAACCACAATAGCCATTGTCAACTCAGTGGCTACGTCAGAATACTTTCCAGCCATTTTGCCACTGTTTCTCAACAATTTCGCGAATGTTCTGAGCTGTGTGCGGCCGCCTTGAACACATTGTTCTTCCGTGCTTTGATAGTAATGCGTGCAGTAATGTAAACCCTTATTGTTGATTTCTCCTTTTCTCGTACGGAACAACCCGTTGTGAGTCAGGAAATATTTCCCGCTTGTTGAAAGCTGGCAAGAGGAAGGGATGGATCAATTGACGGCAGAAACGATTCGTCATTCTGGGCTCTCTGGGTTGCGTGTGGCTGCTTTTGTTGTTGCAGTTAAAAAGTAGCCATCGTTACGTAAAAATGCATTTGTAAGTGAGCACTGCTGACTCACCCTAGACGGCAACACACCTCAGTAGCTGTAACATGCCTACCTACAGCCTGTAGGTATGAATCTACATTAGTAACATGAGCAATGATAAGGAAAAACATCAAGGTTTATGACGTACTCTACCTGGATCAACGGCTGCTTTCGCTATTATGGTGGAATGTCTGATAGGAATCGCCATAAATAGTTTCTTGTGTTTGGTTTTCGCGAAGGCGTTTGTCAATGTTTTCTAGTTAAACATACCACTTTTCCAACTATGTTGTCTTGAAATGAGACAGCAGGGCAATCTTGAGTTTTTTTGTTTACTGATAGCACCCGGTGTTGTGCTTGCCTGTTCCTCAGTTAACAGTCGAACCAGTGACTCTTAACCGGGGAGTGTCAATGAATTTCCAGGGGGGCGTGAGCCCTTACGCGCCTTACAGCATGGAAAGTTTTATCATTATATTTATCAAAAAAATGCACTTGTTTTGACAGCCTATTTAAAGTGAGGGGATCTTGAAACAAAGGACAAAAAAGGGGGAGGCGTGATAGAAAAAGGGTTACGAACCACTGAGCTAAACTAATTACAACGGAACACACCAATACGTTTCGGACGTTTGATAGGTATTGCAGCCAAACAAGTTGAAACAACACGTAGATTCTGGATCTTATTGTGTGCAAAATTTTACTTCTTCCATTGTTGGTGCTAGTAATTCTCGGGCAAAGCATTGCAGGTTTTCACCAAACATTGTTCTTTTGCGCCAAAGAAAGGCCTTCGTTTTACCCGAGACTGCTTCTGCAGGTTGCTGGCACCGCAAGACTGGGAAAGGCGGTCACTGTCAAAGCGTCATTCAAAAATCCCCTGTCGACGCCTTTGGAAGGAGGTGTTTTCCGGTTCGAAGGTGCTGGACTCCGTGAGTTGGTGGAAAAGAAAGTGGGAAGGGTGAGCGTTTTTGCTGCGGTTGGTTGAGAATGCGCTTCGACAAATGTAGCTACGGATTGTCTTGTATCAAAAAACTGCGTTGCGAAAGGCAGTGATTCCGATCAATGTTAGGACAAGTAAGCCTTCGTCAATGGACTAGCACGTAAGCCTTCGTCAATGGACTAGCACTAACGCATGGCATCTTGCTGTAGACGACACGAATGTTGATACTTTTACATCGCATGAATTGTCAAAGTTCGCTTAACTTGTCTGCGCAAAGGTTTGTGGTTAACGTCGGTGGCAGAGCAGTAGAAGGTTCAAAAACCGCCGTCGTGTTTCATCTTAGTGCTTTCTGCACATATTGCAGACATTCCAACTGTCGTGTTTACGCTCTCTAATGCAAACATATCTGCTCAAGACCTGGTGTTCTGTGAAAAAAGGCTTCTCCGGCTTTTCTTGTACGCCGCGCCAGCTTCAGTTTGCGCAGCTGGTTTTTGAATGCCAGGTGTCGTTTGTCAATGCAACAGGAAAGATCGACAGGTCACCGGATTAATCTCATAGCGCGTACCTCTGCGCATGTCTCTGTGCGCGTTGCGTGAAGGGGCCTGGTGGTCGTTCCCAGCCGGGATTGTGAGAAAATCTCTCCCTTCGGATAAAACAGCAGTGCAGAGTTTGGGCGGCTTTATTTTTTGCGTCAAAAATTTCCAACATCATTTTGTTTGTAATTAAATGAGGTCCCGGCCGTAGCTGGAAGGTGCTGTTCCATGCTGTGTTGTGGGACGTTTCGGCATTGGCTTCTGTCAGACATATAGATGCAGACATATATATTTGCTTACCTGTTCTCGTAGAAAAACAAGCTTCCGCTCTACCTGGAATTCCAGCAAAATATAGGATGTTCTCTCCTTTACCACAAACTTTTCTTTAAGTTGCAATTCGAACAAGATGGGCAATATAATTTTCGGGTGTTTTCTTTAGTAAAATAGTGCCCTCGTTCAAGTTATACGAAACCTGACCTTCTTCGCCCTACCCTCAAACACTGCGCACAACTGGAACAAGCATCTGAAGACTGCGCACCTGCATCTAGCATTGGAGCACAGTCAGTAAAACCCCCACGTCCCACGTGGTTACCGATCCATATTTAATGTGGCGTGGAAAATGCTCCAAACTGACCTCGTCTGCAGGTGTAGTTTTCCCGTAATTAGTTGAAAAGAACCTGGAGCGTTAGTATGGGTAAAGAAAAGTGTTTGAATAACATATGTCAATATTTGCTCTGAGCAAAGAAACGTAAACACTGGATTTTCAATAACATTTGATGCGAATGGTTTTTCTAACGAATTTATTGCTTATGTGAAAATTAAATGTAAGCGTAAAAGCTCAAACAAATTATTTTAGACATAGCTGGCACAGAAGTACATTGTTTATTTTGTTCTTCCCTCAGCCCGTTGCACATAGTTCGCAACTACCAGTGACTAGCGAATATGTGCCTAGGCCATCTGTGGTCTGCATCAAATAACGTTGTAGATAGTTCTTACGTATGAAAAGCAGCATTCGTATCTCAAAATAAAAATTCTGTTTACAAACACACAGCAAATATGTCACTAACGGTGCTTTTCACAATCACAACTACTCACGCGGTGATTTTGGTTACTGGTTAAGGGCATTTGCAATTCATAACACGGGTTCTAACACTAAACATTTTTGGGGGCTATTGTCAAATGTTGAAGCATGCAAGTAGCTGAGCCTTGAGCAGGAAATTTGGTGATTGATAAAAAAAAAATAATGAATTTTTTTGTTATTTATAGAGTAGTGCCAGTGTCCAAGCACTGTCAAATTTAGTTTCAAGTGTAACAGAAATGCATTTTCTCAAAGAGATTATTTACAGTAGTACGATTCGATCGCACAACCAACCTCATGAAAGCAAAATTTGGTGATAAGCCCCTACTTTTCTCACAAGAAAAACGTTCCACGAGACACTTTGCTGTCTGTTAAGCTTTTGTCCCAATTGAAGTAATAAACGCAATTCGTGTTTTTACATATTGTTCATTTTAGTTTGCACAAAATCTATCCTTCGCCAGAAGAACTAATTTATTTATATTCTTCGCCAGAAGAACTAATTTATTTATATTCTTCGCCAGAAGAACTAATTTATTTATATTCTTCGCCAGAAGAACTAATTTATCTGCTTGATTTGAAACCTGGTGGCAAACGCTACGAAGTAGCAACATGAGTAACAAAAAGAACAGCAAAAGGTTCCGATCCGGCCCCTGTCAAATTTTGGAATCCATTTCGGCCACGATCAAAATGTCCGCTCATCCCCGGACTATACACACATTGATACTAAACAAAACAACATAAAACTGTCCCAATCCCAACAAAGCTCACGTTTATGACCACCAAAGCATATTCAGACCTACATTATGTGAAACACGTAAATGATCAATAGTTAAAAATCTAACCGCGTACTGCCAACTAGCGTAAATATGTTGTTTCGGTGGAAATTTTGATGCGTAGCATGGTACCAGCGAGCAACCGTCTTTTTCAGTTTCCTTTCTAAATCCAAGTCAACGGTTAGCATTTCCTCATCGGCACCTTGCCATGGTGACTTTAGTTATAATGACCTGGTCTTACTGCAGGTCAAAGGTGAAGAATTGGTGACTGCCGAGGTCAACATTCAGCCACGAAAGATCGGAAAGCGGAAGGTCATCGTTGGATTTTCCTCCAAACAGCTGCAGGGTCTTCGAGGCGTCGCCGAATTCGTTGTGTCTTAGTGGAAGTGATGCACTTATTCACACGAACAGATATATCTGCAGTGATCGAGAACCTTGTTCCAGCAGTCAGTAGTAGTGTCCTTGTTCAGTAGTTCCACTCGTTCTTGTAGTTGTTGCGCACTTATAATCAGCCTGTTTTGATTACTGTTGACAGGATTCGGTTGTGTCGATTTTACGAGATTCAAAACGTTTTTTAGAAATTTTCACTCTTTTTGCTATGACGACGGACAGATGGAGGATCGATATGGCCGAACCACTAGTTTTTTACCTGAACCGATTTTTTATGCATTTGCTTGCTGTAGTAAGACCACGTTACAGGGTGCCAGAAGTCTTGGCAGTGCTTTGGCACGGCCATGAAGAGTGGAAACGTTACGTGCAAGGTCGTGCTTGGGAGCGAAGACCAGCAGTGCTTTGTTATGTCATGTGACAGTACGATTAACAGACTAACAGTACGAAACAGTGCTTGTTCATTGTTATGCGAATGATGCAAGGTAGTGTGGACTCGTTGTTGGTGAAATCAGTCATTGCTTGCGGGCAGGGGTGTTGTGGGGTGGGAACGGCGTTCCCACACTTTTTTGGGTGCGGGAAAGCGTTCCCACGCATGTTTTCGTTCAGTCCCGTCGCCACGGGGGGTTTTGGTGGGCTAGCCCCATAAAACAAAGCTCCAATCCCCCCAAATTGAAATTGGAAACACTAAATTAGCGGAATTTTTGTCAAATTTTAATGTTCAGCCCCTCCTGCGCGAACGTAAAGCCCCCCTATTGACGACTTTCTGGCGACGGTTCTGTTTTCGTTTGTAGTGTAATGAAAGTGAATACGTCAGTGTAAAAACTGATTTAAAAAGGAGTTAGAAGTACTGTTGAAAATGAATAGTTTTCGGCTTGCGTTCCCACACTTCCTTTTTAGCACTACACCCCTGCTTGTGGGTATCCACCTGCAGCACAAACAGAAGAAAGCATTTCGATCATACAAAAACGGAACCTTCGGCGAAGCCTATCAACTAATGAAACGTAATTTAAAACCTGGAGCGACTCTGCATCCAGCAATTTCTCTCTGAAGAGTAGATATTCAGTCGAAGCAGCATGGCGGTTGAAAAATCGCTCAGCAGTCTTTTTGTTGTTGTTCTTCAGTGGTCTTGGTCGCTGTCGTTCCACACTTTACCTCTTGCTTCCTTTTTTTGCTGGCCCTCGCTTCTAAGCGTTTCCCAGTCTGTCCACAGGCGCCACCAAACTATGCCAAGGCCTGCGTGGCCATCAACGCACGGCTGATCTCAACTTCCGTCGCTATAACGTGATATGCAAAGATGTCGAAGTTTCGCGCAGAGCGTAGGGTTCTGATTTCCGTCCATTGAATATTTCAACCATGCCGATTAGTTTCGAGAACATTTGCACCTGCTCGTAGTGCTTTTGCTGCTTTCGGTTTTCAAAATAATGCTTGCGTAGTTGCGATCGAGTGCCAACGTATAATTGTGGACTGTATTAAAGTAGTTGTACGAAAATCTTCGCACGCGTTCACTATGCAGTCCTTCGAATAAGCGTTGCAGGGCAGGAAACCAGTCATAGACCGCCAGTGACGTGTGCAGCACTGCGTCATAACATTGCTTTAAACAATTTGAAGATCGACTCGTTTTCAGATCGCATGACGTAATTTTTATCAGGATGAAGCGATAGATGATGTCGAGTATTTTGTGGGTTGAAGCTGACGCTGATGGAGTTCTGAAATAGTTCGAGCAAATTAGAGTAAGGTTAGACCAACTTCAGGTCTCAATTAGCGCAAAAGGACTACAACACCGGGTCTTAACGCGTGCAACAAATTGAAAAATTGAGGGTCGTGCGGCGAGTTTCAGGCAGGGCTGTGGTGCCGGAGCCCAAGCAATTTTGGATGGCTGGATCCTGAGCCAGAAATTTGGTTTCCGGTTTCACAGATAATTTGTGGTGCAAGCGACTTATAAAATAGTGCAATGCTTTTATTCTGATTTTTTGGACCAAATTGTTCCGGAGCCAAAAAATTTTGATGCCCGGAGCTGGAGCCTGGAATTTGAATACCGGCTCCACAGCCCTGGTTTCAGGGGCTGCAAAGAGTTAACGATTGTCGAACTGATTTGTGCTTTTTCTTATTATCGAAACGCGGTTATTAAAACTGACGGAAAACAAAATATGACTTGGTTGTACACGCTACGTCAAAACCACTACAGTACGAGTTGATTATCAACGGAACGCGTGCAGAAGCAAACGGAGAGGACTGAACACTGCCTTACGTGGCGCAGCCGGATGCAGTTCTTTGTTTCTCACTTCCGCAGTGTTATTACGCAGTAGATTTTGGAACAGGCGTGTCAAACTCATTCACTGTGGGCCAAAATGAAAAAATTGATTCAAGCCGAGGGCCGGACTGGTTCTTGTGTAGCTTTTGTTACATGTCCATATTCTTGCGCTGTATTTTTCTTTGCTGTGTGTTTCGGCGATGTTTCACTCTGCTTTCTTGTGTTGCATTCTTTCATTACCGATGCGCGCAAATGTCGAATGTGGGGCTTGTAGTATTACGGTGGTGCGTGCAACTATACGTGCGTCCCAGTCGTAATAATAGTTAAATATCGTCCCACGGGGCGGAAAGAATTTATTCGCGGTCCTTGAGTTTGACACATATGTTCTAGAATGTCTATAACAGTGGTTCTCAAAGTTTTTTCATCATCCCTCATTACAAACTTAAACACAGTCAATTCCCTCGCCCAAGAAAAATAATGAAAAAGGCAATTGCAAAAATGTCATACTACATAGCTCTCTAGCTCAATGTACTGTCGAGTTATGATGTGTCCAAGTTGGGCAAATCCCGGGACTCAGGGGTTTGTAAAAAATCTAGAACCAAAATACGTACTTTGTTTTTTAATGCAAGTAGCACTAGGTTCTGCAAGGGGTGGGTAATCATGAGGTAGATTTGGACTGACTAACAAACTCATGGACTATTGATATGAACGGTCTCTTTGTATGTTTGAAGCAGATGCGAACCTTGTCTCACTAAAATTAGATCTTGCTAGCCCACCCGAACAAATTCAAACAAACTTAAACGAAATCATGTCAACGTGTAGGCACAGATTAAGTTTGAGCTAGCCGACGTTTAACAAGTGCAGGACGCGACGTAGTCCAACCAAGCTTTACCTGAAGACCTGAAACAGCGAAACCAATTAACGAAACTGTCGCAGTGAGCACAGCCTGCGGTAGTGAACGGAGCATCACAGGACAGTGCCATTTCTGTCTTGCCTATTGATACATTTACTCTTTTCCGTTGTGGTAACCAGGCGAAAAAGTTTAACACAGGCCTGCTCTCCCTGAAATTTTCAAAACGATGTTTAGTTGTTAGGCACAAAACCAGTTACAATAAATTTTCCGCCCCGGTAAAATGTACAAGTTGCAACTATTTTGCCCCCCATCGAAAATATCTGCCTGATAAATGTGATACGCGAGAGACTTGTTGGTCTGCGGTCTCTGTAATATAGAATCCTCATTGAAACAGGTATTGCGTAAGATTGTTTGCTGATAATCAAAGAGGACCCTAACGCAAAAGATTTCTAAAACTAACCAAGCATACCTTTACTTCAATTGATTATCCAAACATGTACCAGAAGATGAAATCTCCCAAGACCTCAAATTGTTATCACATTTTACATAGGCCATACATTTTGCGGTTTAGGAAATGAACTCTGGTAGTTAAAATGATGACAGCACTAAGACTGTATGTTGACAAATGTCGTTTTGAACATGGCAATTGAAGAGCTCTCACAAACGGTTAAATTTCTAAAAATTGATACACATAATCTCTAAGAATAACTTCCTGTTTGAACTTTTAGAATGGTTTGTTTTTCTCTGCTTTATCTTTGCTCACTTAATATTTTAAGATGTCATGAAATAAAGCACTTTGAGATAGATACAGCATACAGTTTTTAAACGCACGCTGAGGGCAACACCTGGGCAAATATCTGCAACGACAAGTCGACAACACAGTAAACAACTCCGCGTTGCACAGGTTAAACAATTTTTGTCGTCGCCACCTTTTATTCAGAAAGCAATATGAACAATGTTAACAGCACAAGTTAGCGAAAAATGCAGGACGTTTCTTGATTTTCAGAAATCCATTTCATACACTTCGTCTGTAGTCATGTCCTCTAACCTGAAGAAAATTACAATGATTAATGTTTGCAAAATGCTTTTAGCTTCAACTGAGAGGCCAACGCTTTAAAAAAAAATTTGAGACTATTTTCATTAGTTGGTATTTCAATTTTCAATAAATGTTTTTCTCCATTATATAAAACACATATGTCCTATGCAAGATGAAACGAATGAGCCAAAACTTAAAAAAATTTTCATGTCTTCTGCATGTTTCCATATCGTTGTTTATCATCTGTTTCAATACAAAGAAGCATTTTCATGTTTGTTCTGTATCAAAAGACGAAAAAACGTTATCGCAAAGGGTTCTGTTATGTGTACAATCTGCTTTCGACAAAAGAGTAGCAAATCCTCTACACAAATTTCGAATTAAAAAAGCACTTCATATCTCTTTCAAAAACTTTTCCCTTTCATATGTTTGCATTTGGCAATCACTGACACGACTGCATTTTCTGAGATCTGGGAGGTCAAACATTGGTTTTGTCACTTTACTGTGTCTGCAACGACAAGCTTTTTTAGGGCATAAGGATGAATGCATTCATGCAAACCATCATTTAATTTGCACAGCTTTAGCAACGTGCTGTCCAGAGTTTCGTGGCCTACAAAAATCAAACAAAAACTTAATACTGACAATTACTGTACATCAATTAATGTTAAACTTGCATTATTTACCAAATGTATATTGTCACTACAAACTGGTTTTGGGGTTCGCTGATATTTTTGCTTTTCTGCAAACGACTCTTCTATTGAACAAGTTTGCCCAACCCTGGTTTATACTATGTGCAAAGCAACATGAGTAAAAAAGAAGCATTGCCGCTAACAAAACGCATTTTTTGCAACTAATGCTCCCTCTGAACGTGCGCAAATGCGAAGTACCATTTGCGCAGTGAAATCTCATCTCCCGCGCTAGCAACATTGGAAAAGCACGAAAACAAGGAGAAACTAATTGAATTAAATGTGTAGTATTTTCGTATTTTCATAAGATTTTACACTTATTCTCAAAATTCACAAAGTTTATAATTCATTTAGAACTCTGTTAACTCAGTCTTAAAAATCCATGCTCACTAAAACAAACATTTGCTCACTGTAAAGTTTTCTTACAAGGAAAACACTGTATGCAACTGTTGCCGTAACATTGAACGTTTTCTTTTTTGGATACGTCCATTTGTGTTACATCGCCAACAACCAGAAAAAGATAAGCGAAATGTCGACTTTGCCCCCCCCTGGAAAAATTTCTGCGGACGCCCATAACCACACAAGTTTTGTGCACATTCCAATATGTTACGTTGTTTTTCATTCTGAAAAATTTTAAGAAATGAATTTTAAATTTATTATACGTTTTCTTTGTTTTCGATCCTCAACTTTTACAATATTTGTAGTACGCTGAAGCTTAAAGTTTATTGAATTTGTACGCGGGTATGAATTATTTTTTGAAAAGTTCTTCTTGTTTTAACTGATCATTAACATTTACGTCTACCATAAACTTTCTACGGTGTAACCACATCGAATTTTTCACAAAGGTACAGTATAATTCCCTCATGGTCTGCGTAGTACAGTAAAGCTCTGGTAGTCAACTAGATAACCAATATAACTGGAATTCTTGCCCAGGCAAGATTATATCTTTAGCATCACCACGAGGTAAAAAAATCATAAGACTGCACTGAATTTATAAGGAAGTGATCATTTGAAAAAGATGTATTTGCTTTGCATGAACACTGTCTATGGAAAGAAATCCTTTCTCAGCAAAGAATCAGACACTTTAAGATCTTACAGAGTATATATTTCGTCTACGATATAGGCATCATCAGCTCTTATTCAAACTGACAGAAAAGAGGTATAGCATGAAGACACCAACTGCATGCGATCTAACAACTTGGTTGGCGCTTACTTCCCTTAATTCTCCCAAGTGTTCATTTTTCAGGGTTGAACAATGGTTTGAATTTACGAACTTCATTACAGAGAAAAAAAATCACAGCAATATGTTGTGCTATACCCAGAAATAAGTTATATACTGTTTTTTTAAATGTTGGGTTTTTACTTTCTGAAACCTGTCGCCAGAAAGTGTAGCGTAGAATTGACTAAATTTTTTTTGAACCAGATTTTCTTGCATTTTGGTCAGTTCAGTTTTTTACTACAGCAGACAAGCTTGTAACAACAGGTTAGCGAACTGCACAGCCATCATCAATACATTAATATTGAACGTATTTACAAGGAATGCAAAGCATGGTTTTAACTCCTGGAAATGGTCAAATCTGGCTTGGAACTTCTCCAGCAGTCTTACAATTTATTTTAGTATTCTTCCACTTTGTGGTCTGCAATTGCCTCTTCGCGAAAAACTCGTTCTCATTCCGACACTGGGAAAATGAAAGAATGCTTTCGATGATATGTGTCTTTAAAATATTTTAATTTTTTTCAGGGAACTTCAGTAGCCTAACTTACGATTTAGGTTCACTGTCGTTGTTATCAAATCGCGCAGACTCCCTGGTGACCCGTGATCCCTCTAAGGTGCGCAACTGCGCAGAACCACCAGAGCATTTGCGCAGTGAAATCTCATTCTTGCGCGCTTGCAACATTCCAAATTTGAAATCGTATATACAATGTTGGCATAGCCCTTTCGAAACGTTTCACTGGTTGTGTGTCTGCATGATTGTGAAGTTGCATGCTCACTGAAACAAACATTTGCTCAGTGTAAAAGTTTCTTACAGGGCCACCCACTGCTGGTGACTAACTTCACGAACTTGTGTAAACACATCGGTAAATGAAACATACGTTAAATAGGAGGCAGCAACTCTCTATCAATCTGAGATATTGCTATTCATCTAGGAGAGCCACACAAAATATGGCGGCGACCCGCAGTTCGCCCACCATTGATATAAACCTACGGCTTACCACTACCACCAGTCACAGTCTCACTGCGTTATCTGCCAAGATGTCGGCGTTCAACAGTTACATGCGGCAAAACGTATACTACCGTAACTTGTAGTGCATCTTCGAAGATTTGTTGCCATGTTATTGTTGCGCAACAAATACCAATAGTAGAACAATGCCCTCGCGAGTTTCGCAACCTGCCTCTGCAGGCAAAGAAGCGGATTTAGTGAACTGCAAGCTCATAACTGCATATTACCAAAACAGTGAACCTGACTCTTGTGCAGTGTGAGTGTCATATCGGAAAATAAACTGTCATTGCAAGAATGAACCCAACTAATCAGAATTAAACTGCTGATTCAACGTTTTCCAGAAATTTTTCCTTCTTAGTCCCAATTTCCAGGGGGGGGCAAATGCCCATTTTGCCCCCCATGCGGACGCCCATGTGTGTGGTTACTAATATTGTCTCGAAATGTGATTCCTCTTATTTTTAGTTGTGCACCTATATTGGCAATGTTTGTCTGTTACAGTGTTAGATTTTTTGATAACTCCAGGCAAATTTGAACACTCGTTGCATTGTGAACGACATAATAAGCCGACTGATTCCCTTAAAGATATTGCAGGTTTTGATTTTTAGAGGAAGAAAAAATTACTTATAAAGTTTTCAAAATTTTTTTAGATGTTGTTATTTAAATTACTTCATAACTATGTAATTTTTGAAGTATTCTGTTTTTGCAGCATTGCACATATATAATGATACGTCCAAGCAAAACATTACAAAAATTNTAATTCGTGCAATATTTCACATGGTCACTTCAATAACTTTNCAGTAAAACCTTNTACATACGATGCTTGATCGTATAAGTTCGCTGCTTCATTGTCAAACAAAAAGTTATACTTACCAATNTANTATCCATACCGGTTGCCACCGTATCTGCCGGATCCATATCGTCCGTAAGAGCCTCTGCTGCCGTAGTAGCCGGAGCCGTACCGATTGTTGCCGTATCCATAACTGCCGCCGTATCCATATCTGCCGCCATATCCATATCTGCCGCTGTATCCATACCTGCCGCCGTATCCATAACTGCCGCTGTATCCATATCTGCCGCCATATCCATATCCTCCATAGCCATATCCACCTCGACTTGCATAAGC
>JGI24022J15233_10002690_pt1 | contig 16912 bp, 9 predicted proteins | sample Ectturendosymbi2_FD_15233 | JGI IMG/M metagenome (IMG submission 15233)
GTTGGTGGGCTTATCCCCCCCAAACAAAGTTCAAAGCCCCCAGATTGAAATATGAAACATAAATCAGTGGAATTTTTGTTAAATTTGAGTGTCAAGCCCCCCTGCACAAACGTCAAACCCCTGTTGACGACTTTCTGCCGACGGTTCTGTTCTCTACTGCAGTTTGTCACATAAGAGATAAATAAATGTGCAAATCATTTTCCACATTCGTAAAAGAAGACTCTAAGTACACTAACGATTAGCTAGGAAATAGACGCCGATTCAGTTTGAAAGTGCCGAAAAGGTGACTCAACTTATACAACAGCTAGGTCAAGGTGATGTAATGACATGAAAAAGTATGCCATTCATATCAATACACTCAAGCAATATCTGGAAACCGCTGCAATTGGGTTTCATTACTTGAGTGCACCCATACTTTTGCAAATTACTGGAAAATACTTCAATTTTCAACTCACAGCAGTCTAATGTAAAAGAATTCAATTAAAAACCTTCGCTTAATTGCTTATGGAAAATATTGCATAATAGCGATTTTTTGGACTGACAAATTCCATACTTATAACAGAGCATAGGCGTAGCCAGGTGGGCCAAACGGGCCATGGCCCCACCCAATTTTTTAGAACATGTAGTCATTTGAGTGCTTTGAGAGGCGTTTTTCCGAACAAAATAGTGTTATATTCGCCTAAAATCTAATATTTTGGCCCCCCAAAAAGTTCTTGGGTTGGCTACGCCACTGTAACAGAAAGCAAAATGCGAAGGACCACGGGGCCCGTGGTAGTTGCTACATTTGCTACTATTGGTAATCCGCCAACTACAGTACTTAAGCACCTTGCTTAAGTTAGACAAAAGAAAAACAAACCGAAGGTTCGTCATAGCGCCGTGCAAGCACTGTGCACTTTGTGGTTGCCATGGAAAACATAAAAAATCCAGGGTCCCAACTGTTTGACAAATAATGACACAAAATGTAACTAAATCCTGAAAAAAAACCTGACATGTGCAAACTATGGTATTTATGTAGCGACTTGTGTGATATGCCATCAGCAGTATGTTGGCCAAACAGTAAATAAATTTTCCATGAGATGGTCATCGCACCGAAATAATTGGAACAAACCTGTGAAGATTAATGGGTTAACAAGCTTAACGCACAAATTAAAATTCAAAGCATGATCCTACCTCGTGTGAAATAATCTTGTATCCTTTGCGTTGCTCATGGATTTCCCAATTCAGCTCAGTTCCGTTGCCACGGGGGCTTTGGTGGGCTTAGCCCCCCCCAAACAAAGCACCAAGCCCCAACAATTGAAATATGAAACACTATAAATCAATGGGTTTTTGTCAAATTTTCAATGACAATCCCCTGTGCAAACGTAAAGCACCCCTATTGAAGACTTTTTTGTGACGGTTCTGATTCAGCTGCGCTCACATGTTTTAACCTTTTTCACCACTCACGTATGTAGCTACCGATGCTGATTTCTTCTTTCACAGCCTTTAGCATTTCATTAGGCGCTCGCTAGAGTGCATCTGCCAAACTTACAAATGCAATCCTATTTACGCAATACGCATTCTACCAACGCTCTGTTGGAGCAAGACCTTGAGTCATTCCAATGTAATTCAGTCAATGTGGGTCTGCTGCGTTGCTCGATGTTATTGGCGTCAGATAGTATTCCAGTTGCAGTGAAAGTAATTATTTGGGAAAGACGTATTTTCCAGTTTTTACTTGCCATAGCTTGTGTTTTCATTCAATCATTGTAAGCTTACATAGCCTATTGGTAAATCCGGCTCTGAGTCTTTGCAATTCGCAAAAGCAACGGACTGGAATCGATCAGCCAAATTTTTTAAAATAGGAAATCGATTTCACGTAACGTTACGCACCCTCAGTCCTGAAATCTGTACGAAATGCTTACGGGTGAAAACTAGGAAGGCTAAAGCAAGATCAGAAAAAACAAGAAAACTCAAGATTAATAACGTTGTGCATTTTCCTTCGTAGAGATCTGATGAGGCAGCCTCTTTTCATATTTATTTATTGCTCTCAGAATGTACAATTTCCCAGTGACCGTGGCATCCGGAGAAAAGAGTTTTCTAAGCTGACACTAATTAAAACCCTCGTATGTGAGATCATCAATCCAGCAAAAGCACCTAAATGGTTTGATATTTATGTCCATGGAATCCAAAATTAGCAGAGGCTTAAACTTGGGCAAAGTTCTGAAGGGTACTGCTAATGCTAAAGGCCGAAAAATCCGTTTCTCTTAGCAAATGTATATTATTGTAAAGCCCCCATGCACCCTCTTCGAACGACCATGAAAACGAGGATATTATGTACACATACGGCAACCACGCTCGTCCCGCAATAAGTTAACTCGCTTGCCCCCCAAAGACAGTGGAACTGTAACCGGAACCCTAATTTCAGGTTCCACCATGTAAAAGCTTTTGGCTTCGGCTCCAGCTGCAAGCATCCAAAGTTGCTAGGGCTCGGGTTCCAATTCCACAGTCCATTTATCTATTTCATTTGGCTTTGCCATTATTGTGCAGCATTATAATACAACGTTGCATATGCATTGTAGTTTTTGTGTGATGTCCTCTTGCCACAATTTTTCGTTTGTTGATGTTTTGTTGCTAAGGTGTTATATCTTATCTTTGCTGGCTGACTATCACAGATGGTCGGATAGTGTTTTTTTACTATCCGATTCTGTCCTGTTTTTGAAAAATGGTATCCTTATCCGACCCGAATCCTGTTTTGGTTGAAATCATACTATCCGCATTTGAAAACTATCCAAAAGTGTATCATGATGCACAACATACATTTTTGTGCTTTGTCTATTTTACCTCATGAGGCAAAACAACTTCTAGAGTTATTTTGCCTTCAGCTGAACATGACTGGTTGAAGTAGTCACATGACAAGTTTGGAACGCATGTCCTGCTTAGTTGAACATCACATCTGTAACAGCTCAGTCCCATGCAGAGATGAGCGGGCTGACAAATTTTTGAGTCCGGGTCCAATCCTGATCCGCAAAAATTGAATCCGATCCAGTCCTGATCCGCAAAACTTTTGAAAATCATCAGTCCAATCCAGTCCTGATCCGCCAATGTAAAATCATGTATTTTGCCTCATGAGGCAAAATAACTACTGGAGCTAGCTATTTTGCCTTAAGCCATGGGAAGGCAAAATAGTTCCAGCAGTGAATTCCAAAATATTCCCAGCAGAGCTTTTGCTATTGATGGCAAAATATACACTAACATCTTTCTATGGAAAAATATACACTACCAGCCCGTTTGAAGTTTTGTATATACACGACCATTTAGCAAATCTGTGAAATGGGATCACAACTAAAATTTTGGATATGTTCAGAATAATCACATTAAAACAACATAAATTTTCTCAGTCCGATCCAGTCCTGATCCGCCAAATTTCAAAAAAATGGCAGTCCGATCCAGTCCTGATCCTGCCAAAATTCGCGTCAGTCCTGATCCAGTCCGATCCAGTCCTGTCCGTGCTCATCTCTGACGATTAGCAGGTTTAGGTGGCAACCATATGGCAACACTGCCTGTGGAAAACCTTGTTCTGCATTGCTGGTCACGTCACGTGTGCATTGTTGCCCAATCAGCTGAAGGGCGAATTTGGTGCGAGGTTCGAAACAAGGCACCTAAGACCTTGCTCTCAAGCTGTTGATGTTGGTTTCGAAATAATAAATTCGAATTACACAGTTAAGTGTTACGTAGTACCAAGGTTTTGGTTCAAACAGTTGTGGTGGCCTTGCTTCTTTTCGTTAGCCTTAAGCATCTCGTCTAGTGTAAACGGACCTTGTAAGCCTGTTGTAGTTGAATGCAGTCTATAATAAATGTTGTATTAATTGTAGGCTACTTAGAGTACTTCTCTACTAGTCTACTTGTAGGCTACTTCCTTGCACTGCAGCTGAGGTATGCACAGGCTGAGCCCATTGATTTGAAAGTCAAACGGGTTACTGTAGCGTTCATACATCATATAGGCTATGATGTAGCATGCACACTGACACTGTGTTGACTATAAGTACTGTATTTGCACTAGTTAAACTACTGTATTAATGTCATTTTTAATATCATAACCACATTTGTTTAGGCAAACTGATTCACCACTTCATCACTACATACAGTAAACAACAGCAATAACTCATTGCTAATGCTAGGCTACAGTACTGAGTATTAGTATAAGCTTCAATTTATTAATGTGCGTGATACGCCTGCTCATTTGTACTACAGAGGGCTTACGGTACAAGGGTGTGGTGACATTCTCCAGTGGTGGTAAGACCGCAGATTATTGGAGTATCAATCCAGGTCTCAGTGATCTTGCAAGAAATATGTTTTGCGTGATTGCATGTGGCACTGCTAGCAAATGAGTGTTTATTATGGCTCTTAAAGCTGAGAAGGAAGTGTTCAAGGTTGACTAAAACGTTTCACATTTGTACTTTAAAGTGTTATAAAAGTTTCTGTTGGCTTTGAAATTTACCGCTGACTAAATTGCTAGCAACAATAAAACACATCAGGACAGTAGAGTAAAAAGCAACCAAAGACACAAGGCAAAAAGCACTAATAAAAGTGGAAGTGGCAGCCAATTGATACTTCAAGGTCATTAAATAATAAATGGTAGCAGCAGCATACTGTATATTACAGAAACAAATGCTAAATCGTACACAACAATCATTCACATAACACAGATGATGGCAGGCAAGCATTAAGCGATTGGTGAAGAGTTGAGGCATGTGCAGATGAGCAGGTGAATCATGTACATGCACACAGGTGAGAGAAAAAACTATATTAAAGGAATATGAGGTGGAGAACAATGCAATAGACATAACATTTCCAAACAAAAGCAACGGCAAAAACAAGTTTTATCCACAAAAATTATGAAGATGTAATACAACTACACAAGGACCATAGCGGAGTACCACACTTGCGTGTAGTTCCCACCAAGCACAAAGCATCACTGAATGAGGTTGAATAGGCATAAGCAGAAACAGATGATAAAAAGGCAGTGTCTATTTTGCTGCCAAGACACTGACGGCAACAGGCTTGGCAGAAATGAAGTAAACACAAAAGAGAAACCCTAAAGGAAGATCTAACCCCAAGTCCGAACGCTAACCGAACCCTAAACTTAACACCTAAGGGAAAAGTTTAAAAAGTTTTGAAAAAAGTAAGAAAAAGATACAGCAACTTGATTTAAGGAGATACAGATACAAACAAAGATACAGCAACTTGATTCAACTTGATTTTTATACAGCAACTTGATTTAAGGAGCTGGTCAAACCAATTTATTAATAATTGCACACCAAATATGATATGTGTATTACCAAAACTTACATTTGTGCATGGCACATGTGTAGGATGTGTTACTTTTATCCTGGCCAAAACAAAAGAATTAAACCTAATAAAATGATTTTGCTTTGTTCTCTTTTAGATATGAAAGATGATAAGTTGACTGCCTAAGGCCTATTATAAAGTATAAACTTAATCAATGAATCTAAATCCTACATCAAAATTGAAAAAGAAAGCTGGTCTCTTTAGCTGGTTCTATATTATTTGTGGTACAGTATCATACATTGTCTGTGTTGATTATCTGAAGTAGTAAAAAGTTATGGAAACAAGTGGAGCATCATCTGAACAAAGTTTGAGAACATTGTCTTCATCTTCTAACTCTGACACAAGTGCAGACAATCATGGACGTCATCCTTCAATTGAGACAAGAGTATGCCTTGTTGGTTCTGCATGCAGTGATGAGCATCTGAAGTCTCTGTTGCTAGTAAGTTAGATTTTTGTTAGAGGTTTGCGGCTGGAATTTAGATGTAACTTTTGCTTCATGCCAAGCCGGTAGCCATTGGGGCATTCAGGGCAGTGTCCCTAAATTTTTTGTGTCTAGAAAAGTTTGTTTTAAACATATACGACCGTACTAAATACAAAAATCATGTCCCCTAACAGTTTATTTTGCCCTCAAAACTTCAAAGCCTGGCTGCAGGCCTGCTTTATGCCAGCCTATACTTCACACTTGTGGCCTTCTAACAGTTCTGGCCTCTAAGTCTACAAATGTTAGTGATTTCAATCCACATATCATTTTTCCAGTTAGTTGCCATAAAATTTGTGACCTCACAGTTGCTATGATTAATAATACTTTAATTGCTTTTGTAACTTTTGTTGTCATAAGAAGTCTCCTCCTGTGATAATTGAGAAAACCAATGAGAACACCAGTTAAATGTGCCATACAAAGCACAGAAAGCTTCAAAACTGCATATGATTTTTTTGATTTATCACTGATTTAAATAAAATGATTTAGATCAATCAACCCTGATTAGAAATGACTGAACTTTCAGTCAAACTTTTTTGCGCTTATGCAATATACCTTGATGCAAATAAGTTCATAACACCAGTACTGGTGTACGAAATGAAATATTTATTGAAATGCTAATACTGAAACTGCCAGTTTAGTAATTTCATTGACACTCATGGCATACATGCATAAAATGTTAAAACCTATAATAATAATAACATATGTTTCATGAATCAAAAATACGTTCTACAATGTTTATCATCAACAGCCTTCATATTTGTTGGAATTTAAATGCAACTTCCACTTTATGCTAGTCTGCACTTTCAAACTTAATGGCATTCTAACAGTTATGACTTCTGAATCTGCAAGGGTTAGTGATTTCAGTCCACTGTCATTTTTGCAATTAAATGACATAGAATCTGTGACCTCACAGTTGCTATGATTAATAAAATTTCAAGTGGTTTTAACTTGTTTCATCAAAATAATTTTTTGTCTTCAACACTAATACTGTATAAGCCTATTGAATGTTGCGGCAGCTAGCCTTAGATGCGAACCGTAGAGGAGCTAGTCCACAGAAAATTAGAGAAACGCGCGCCTGACGCACTTTTGCCTAAACCTGACCCATACGAACTCCGTGCACCACAGGGCTGTAGTCTCCTATTCCCTACAGCAACGCAAACGGAGGGCGATCAATCAGGGCAAACTTTGTTGTCACAAAATCCAACAGGCGTCAAACTTCAACGGCGATTGATCGTCAAACACGATTTCAATTGGTGTGAAATCCACAGCTCAGATCTTTGGTCTTTTCGGTGATCAGAAATACTCTGACTCAGCAGAATTTGGTTTATACACGAAGAGCGCCAAAATGTTACTAACTCGAAATTAGACTGGGTTGTGGTTTTTACTGCACGTTATGCGAGGCGAAAAGGAAAAACAGTTGACCTTGGCGCGAGATTGCGCAAACCGTCAAAGGCCATTGCCGACCTACTTGGCAACCACAAGGGTGATATACCAGGGGATGGAAGCAGGTCAATCCGCTTGCGGGGTCTCGGTGCGGTATTGTGCAAATAGGCAAAGACGGTCAAGAACCTGCTGGCCTACACTAGAAAGCCACGGAAACCGTAGCTGGCAGGAATACTGCGATATCTTTACAGATGCTGTCAATTAATGTTAGGCTTTAAGGTAGCATCGAGTAAATCAAACCCCTTTCGAATCTAGAGAGCTGCACACCTTAGAAAACTAGTAACTGCATGAACACGGATGGGACATAAGTCGCTGCACGCCATTACACTGAATGCTAATTAAATGTGTCATAGACATCACACAAAGCACTAAAACAACATGATTTTTTGCTTTATTCTTTTGATTTTTATTGCTTGATTTAAATCAATTAACCCTGGTTCAACGCACAAGGTCAAAGTTCATTTCTCCCAAAATGCTCATGAAAACTAACTGCAGAAATGAAATCCTTAAACAATTTTCTACAGATCAACACTAATTCCATCAAAACCTACCTGGTGGTTGCTGAGATAGCATTTCACAATTTGGTGATACCTTGTATTTTGGGCAAAAATGCAGTTCTAAGCATTCATGAAAAATCTTCAAAGCTTAAACTTCCTCCAACCTAGATTGAACCAAGACTTGTTTCTATTTCCATTAGAAGATAAGACCCTCCACTAAGTGTGGCTTTGTCAAGGTTTCCATTGAGGCAAATTAATTGCCCACCCCTATTATAGGGGTTATAAGCAGAAGGCTCAAATACGTTTTTGTCATCGTCCAAATTTTCTCACAGCAACGGTCAATATTGCTTCAGACAAAGGTATTAGGAAGCTGTTTTATTTTTTTGCTGAGACATTTCGGTCATTTGTTTCATAACAGTGTTAAAACTCGCGGTAACAGTATTCACCAGTCTTTATTTTTGGACATTATGACTGAGTTGACAAAAAATTTTTCAGTCATTAAAAAAAATTTCAGTAAGACTTGTAAATTCCAGGATGGAAGCCACTGATTCAACAACAGCCAGTTAATGCAACAAAACTTCCAAAATCATTTTCTACAACTTATCTGTCATGCAGATTCTGATCAGGATGTTGTCTGAGTTGGTATTTATTCAAGAAGATATTATGTTCGTAAAACTCCCAGCATAGATTCTCAAAGGTCAGTGTTAAAACAGAAATAGGAACAAGGTAGGACAAGACAAGCTGTATTAGCTATAGAATGTCACTGAGAATTTGGAAATGTTTAGAAATTAGCCTTAGGCACGTAATCACACTAAACTATCTCTCTACAGTAGGGTTGACATCCCTCAATTTCAAGTTGGTTGGTAAAAAGTGTTGAACGTAAAAGTTGTTTTGCTATGATTTAAAGCAATTGTTATTATTTTATCATTACAGTTCCTAATTAAAAAAGGTGTTTGTGTATAACATGGATGGGGAACCTTTTACTATCATGGGCCGCATGAATTGTGCATTATCACTGGTAGGCCACAAAAATTAATCAATTTCATCTTCAAATCCAACTTTATCTTCCTAGGGAAAAAGGAAGAAAAAACAAAGGTTTGGATGGCTGGAGTTGATGCCAAAAACTTTTAGATAGTGGAGCCAGAGCCTGAAATTTGGGTTCCAGTTTCACATCCACAGTTTGTGACGAAAGCAATTTGTACCAATATTACAATGATTTTTAGTTCTTAATGGACCAAATCATTTTGGAGCCAGAGCCAAAATCTTCTAGATGTTTAATTTGAGTTCTGGCTCCACAGCCCTGGAGAAAACAATGTCAAGAACTGAGGGACTTCTTGACTTATTGTCTACATGTCTGCTTGTCATGGAGTTTCATTCTGACGTGATATTGTGTTCTAATTTGGGCAATAAAAGTTCTGATATGGGCAAATGTTTATGCTGGCTGCATTCAGCCTGCAAAATTTATGATCTAAAATAAGCAAATTAATTAATTATCTAATTAACACTTTGAGAGCTGGGGTGCGATGTATTTGTACTTTGAAATCGGCCTAAAACTAGCAGTTGTCAGTTGCCTTACCAATGTCATAGCTCCTCCTCCGATTGCGCTAGAGAGCTGTTCAAGGGCTGAAATGAATCAACCAGTCTTCTAGTCTGCACTCGCAGAAAAGTTTTGGGTTGGGGTCTGTGGATTTTTTGTGACTGACGTCATAAGTGAAGTAGCCTTTGGGCCATTTTGGCTCATGTTGCCTGGCATAGGGCCCAACTGATAGGCCAAAGTGTTTTGCTTAAGTTTTCATTGGAATCTAGGCTAGAGTCCGAGTCTTTTGAGCCTTTGATTGACATTCTAGTGTTTTTGGTTCAAAAGTTATGATCTTAAATAAACAAATTAAGTAATTAACTAATTTGTTAAAAAATTTTATTAACTTAGATCATAACTTTTGAACCCGAAACCCCAACAGGTCATCCAAAGTATCAAAAGACTTGGATTGTAGCCTAGTTTCCAATAAAAACTTCAGCAAATAACGGTTGCTGCCCAGGGCCAGGTGAAGTTGGCCAAGGTGGCTAAAAAGTCCTCTACTTATGACATCACTCACAAAAACCCGTACCCCTCAACCAAAAATTCTTTTCGAGTGCAGACTACAAGACTTGCCGCGTCCTTTGACACTTCAACTAGGTCCATAACCTGTACAGGAGCGGAGATATTCCCGCAAAAAGCCACGTGCAATCCAGCTGTTTTTTGCGAACCGCTTGAATTAACCCGGACGTCAAAGTGTTAACCAATTAGTCAAATTTTTTATTATTTTAGATCATAACTTTTGAAATTTCTGTCGAGTGCAGACGAGAAAACTTGCCACATCTTTTGAGCTTTTGAACAACTCTCTACCACTTTCAGCGCCCGAGTTACGCACGCACAAAGCCATGTGCGATCCCATTGTTTTGGTGCGAGAATCCGATTCCCACCGGACGTCAAAGTATTAAGGTTTTTCCAGAAAAACATTGCTGTACTTAAAATTCAATATTCAGTTCTATTAAATAAATAAACTTTTATTTGCCCTGATAAACTGAAAATATCAAACGTGACACAAATAGTTGACATAGAAGTAACAGTCCAAGTTATTTGGGAAAGTGTTTTGATTTGTTGTGGTTTTATACAAATCTAAAGCATTCCTAATGTTTTACAACTGATGGGCAAATCTGAAACAACAAACATGAAATTTTCCAATTTAAGACTTAGTTAATTGTTATAACCTTATTTTACTGAAAAGCTGAATTATTGCTCATCCATTCCTATTATTTTTTACATGCACATCTTCTTTCAACAGCATGTCAAAGAAATGGAGGTTTTAATAGTTTGTATTATTCGGCAAACATTTGGCAAAGTGAAGAACAAATATTCCATTATAAACATGGTATGTTATTTTGCAACAGGCCAAGATAACTACTGCAGAACAACCAAGAATTACTTACGCCAATTTCTTAGCTATTGCTTTGCTCTTTCCCATAATTCCTAAATAATGACGCAGAAGATCTGCAGTGCATGCATTTTCTTGTTGTAACCATCCTTTTGTTTCCAAAGCATGTGGCAATATTAATTGTAACTATAAGTTTCACCAAAATACATATTTCTTTGGTTTCTAGCAAACTGTTGTAGCCTGATGTTGTGAGTTAGAAAATTCATCTTTGAACTTATGTCTTATTATGGGTGCACTTATGGTTAACCTGTTGAGAGCTGGTGTATCATGTACTTGTAATTTGAAGTCTCATGTGAGTCACTTTTCTGGCATCACTTTACACCACCATAACTCGCCAGCCAATTGAGCTAGAGATCTGTTCAAACCCTAGAGATGTGAGAAACCTTCTAATTGAGATTCTGAAAAAATAGGAAAAGTTTGGGTTTTTTCTGGGCGATATCATAATGGGGTAGATTTACGCATTCATGGCTGAGGTCACCAGGCCCTGGGTGACAATGCCAAGAGCCAATTTTTTTACTCAAGTTTGCAAACTACAGGACTTGCCGCATCTTTTGACACTTCGACCAGGTCCGTAACCCGTACAGGAGTGGAGATATTCCCGCACAAAGCCACGTGCACGTCAAAGAGTTAAGTAAAAAAATTTAAACTTGCAAATGAATGCATAAAATCTCAAACATTAGTATATATGTAATTGCGTGAAAAACAATGGAGCATAAATTAACAACAGATTTAAACATTAGCCTTCCACCAGGGTTCACTTTTGTTTTTGCAGTTCTGATGGTAGTGTCAGCATTTGTTCGTATTATCCTAATAAAGAAACGCACCACTTTCTATTTCTTTTGTATGTACACTTTGAGAGATATGAACATGTTCCCATGTGGGCATGTTGACTGGATTGTCTTAATAAAAAATTTTCCATTGAAAAAATTTCAATGATGCTGAATGAGTCAGTGGTGTTTCATTCAGTGAGTTAAACTAAGTGTGACACAATAAAAATAAAACACTGTAATGAGTTCATGCACTAAACTTATGATTAATTATTAAGAAAAAGCTAAAGATGGAAGCACTAAGGTTATGAGTAAAACTCACAACACAGATTTGCGTAAACAACAGGCTGAGTCAGTCATTGTGTTGCAACCTTGCTGTAGTACGAATCCCAGCAAATATTTTATATTTATGCAAACACTGCACTTTGCAAATCAATCTGGTGTTTTGTGCACACCTTATATCTTCCTTGTTCGACTAAAACAGGCATATGCCCTGCTCCATCAAGTTCAAAACTTTGAAAAGAGGAACCACTTTTGTTGTCTTGTTCAAGATCATGGAAGTGACATTATACAAAAAATATTCTGGCTGATTGTTTTAGACACAGATTTATCTCCAAGAACTTGGTTTGAACAGCTATGATACCCTCCTAAAAGGAAATTGTAGCCTCCAATCTTGTAATCATTTACATACAAACTAGTGTGTTCCATGACATTTCCCAGCGTGTCTTGTGTAAATATTTTAAACCAAGGTTCAAAGCAAGATATGCAAACAAACATATTTCAAGCCAAAGCAAGAGTCTAACCAATTTGTAATGCTAATCTGCAGAACTGTCTGTCTGACCCATTGGTATTGTTTTGGCAAAGGATGTTTAGATGACTAGTGCATGAAATGTTCAGCGTTTGTTTGGGGAGCAATTGTTTTCATTGAAATATGTTTCCTGTTAAAGCACTCAAGTTTATTAAGAGACACTGTAACACTTTGCTCAATCCTCAAAAATATTATGTTTGGCTTTGTGAAACGGATATATTTGAAGATAAATATTGCAAAATATTTGTAGTATGTTCTACCCACAATTTACTTTGGCAATGCAGGTATGCTATTGAGTTGCTTGAAACATCAGCATTGTTGTAAATACAACAGTAAAGCAAATGTCTACTTCATACTTTTGATAGTACAGTTGTAAACACCAAGCAGCCCCGTTGTTTTTTCAATTCAGTTGGTGTGGTACTGGACCAACTTGCAAAAGTTAATAAAAGTTAACTTTTTCATCACTAAATGATAATTTTTTTATCAGTGAAACAGGGTAGAAAAATCACTTGAGCTGCTTCAGCAATAGCAATAATGCAAATAAAACATACTAGGACGTACTATAAAATAGCTAGAATCTACAATTGAAATGTGCTGAAGCAAAAATTATCAGCTCTAAAAATAATGAAACATTATTCATCTTTTCACATTAATAGCAACCTGAAATGCTGAAATTATCTTGACAGCTTAAATACAAAAATTATAATATATTGCAAGTTGAATATGGAATACACACATCATACCTTATACTACAATGTGAAAGTGGAAACTCCTTAGCTTAATCTTCAAGATCACTATTACATGATTAGCAAGTGTGTTCCCATGAACTGCTGTATTGTTATATTGCAAAGTCACCAGCATCATGAAGAAAAAGAAAGTTGACTAGCAAATTGCTTTTCTGAAAAAGTGAAACAAAGTGTCAGTCAGCTTTCTGCGGAAAACAATCTTTTATAGATGTGAAATGCTAGATGCGGCATCCACAGTAATATTCACTACAGGTGTGTTATCTTACAGTTAGCACTTTAGCAGAGCCTCAGTGAGTTGCTTGCGGCTCTTTCTCTCTGATACTTCTGCTGTGCACCCTTAGGAAGGGAGATTTTCAGCAAGTCGTGGCAGCCTGCCTTGCCTTATGTCTTGTGAAATTCTGTATCTTAATCCTCCCAACATTCCCCTGTGGGAGCATTCAAGTTTATCGCTAATTTCAAAGCTGAGAGAAAATTTCAGAGCTACAAAATGCACTTAGGATAAAAAGTGTGCTTTGGTGTATGTGCATCACTACATAATATACATAAAAACAAGATGAGCTTGTAGTGTCTTTACTCTTACACACAACACAGTTGTCTTATGCATACATGGAATTCACAAGAAACACACATATACATGAACGAATAAAAGCAGAGACATGTAGCAGTAATAAAAAACCATAGGTTTAATATTGTGAACACAATTACTTTGAAGAAATACAAGCATACAGTAGATATGTTGCATTAGTAAAGAGCACATGCATCGATGGCACCAACATGGTTGCCATTATGTTTAGCACTGCTACATAGCGCTCTATTGAGTTCCAAGTAGACTGATTTATAACATGCATGTGGAGCATGAAACTGAGGACCAGGGTTCATTTGGGTTGAGACCTGACAGTGAAGCTACTTGTAGTGTAAAGGTAAACGTTGGTTAATAAAAGTAAAAGTCTACTGCTCTTATTAAAGGTTCGATACCCCCTGCCTTATTCAAATGTTTGTTTATTTGTTGTGATGTTGCAAAACAAAGTAATGGGTCAAAAGAGCAATTTTGTTGCTTACAGTCTCATCTAGTGGGTGCGGGAAATAAATGAAAAGTGAGCGTGACAATCAATAGTGCAATATAAAAAAAGTTCATATATGCTAAAAGGGCAAGTATAATTTTAAGTAATGTTATAGAAATTTAAGATGTGTTCACAAATGTGAATATTGTGTGGATAAGGATTAAAGTCCAAAACAGTGATGGTAGAAATTTACAGTGAAGTTGCAACAATGTGGTGAATCTAGTTCAACTTTGGAAAGGTAAAATTTCTGAAAAAAAGGTACTTTTAAAAGACTTCCACAGTAAGTCAAGTTTTCAAGTCCAGATGATTCTGTTTTGAAATTCAGCTAAAAGTGCATTATTGTTGCTTGAAACCAATTAAGTCAAAATTAGTGTACAATAATGAACCTAAAAGAATTGCAAATTGATGTTAATGCAGTTTATGTCCATTTTTGCTGTAATTGCTTTGAAAATGTTGATATAGTCAATGTCTATATTTACAATCATATTCAATTATACTATGACAAGTTTCACAAATGCATGTGCATGTTGCTTTGCAGAACCTGTTGCAGCAATCAGCGCATGTGTCTTAGTCTTGGATATCAGTTCTTTCTGTTTGTTTTTTCAGTTACTCAAAGTATAACTTATTTTTGTAAGCTTTGCATCTGCATACGATAGTAAACTCCACTATAGTTTTGGATTCTGGGAATTGTGTTTGCATTGTTTTCCTGCTTCTGTGTTACAGCAATTGAAAACTCCATGTGTACTATCTGCCACTGGTGAAGAATATATGAATGAAGATCCATACTATGAAACAATATTTGTTTTGAATGATTTTGAGGGAGATCTTTTTGACATGCTTAGGAAAACTGACAGTCGAATTTTGGGTCCTCCTGTTATTCGAGCTGTTGCTGCAACAAATGAGGTATTGTGCAGACATGGTTTTGTTGTTGTTGATGGCAGTTAACAACTATGGCTGATGTGGAATAAGCATTAATATTAAGAGTTATTTTATTCTTCTGACAATAAGTTGTTTGATAATGATTAGTGAAAATGAATGGGACTATGCTTGGTTTTCTGCAGTGGTAACTCTTAACATGAAGCTACTTGGAGTGTAGAAAATTTTTGTTGTTTTAGCTTGTTTATTCCATGTGTTTGTCAGTGTGGAACAAGTTTTATCCATGTTCTTTATGTGGTGTGGAATTCAAGTGAACTACTTTCAGATATTGGCAAGTAACCCTGCTACAAACAACACTGTTCTAGTGTTCTCTGCTACAAACACTTGTAAAAACAGTTTCAACCAGATTACTGCAATAGGTTTTAAGGGTTGTTGCAAGAAGACATCAAAGTTGAAGAAACTGTGCTGTTTGTCAGGTTTATGTTCAAGTTAATTTTCATTTGATGAATAGCCATTGAGAGTATATGATGAATGGCCATCAGCAAATTCATCAGGACAGTTTTTAGTACACAGTCATCAGCTGATTTGTTATGAATGCTTATATGGCTAGAAGCTGTTCATTATAGCCATGACATTTGTATTTAAAAGATAGGGATGCACTTGAAAACAAGAACAGTCAGTAACATAAAATTAATGAACATGTGTCAGTGGAGAAACACAATGCACAAACAAATAAATAGTAATTTAAGTTCTGGTATGCATGAAGAAAGCACAGACCATTTAACTAGTTCAGTTTTGTTATACTTGCTTATTGTACTCGTTTCAATGTGTCACAAGTTGTCTGCAGTGCCGCCACTTACCTCTGCTTGCATGTGCTGGGGTACATATCAACTTTTGCAGTGAATGCTACACTGGTGGTGAGTCAGTGGTGATGCTGCGTGCGAACTGCTCCCGTGCACTCACCCATCAATGCTGAGCACGAGGCAGATCACAAGTGCCATTTTTAAAATTTTTGGTATGACTCCACCAGGAATCAAACCCAACCTACCAGCTTTGGTGAAAAGTGCTTAACCAACTGGACCACTTAGCCAGTCAAGCACAAGGCAGTTAGGACTGCTGATCAAGTCTTCAGTATGTCTTGACTGGAAATCAATCCAGCTAACCAGATAAAGAAGTGCATGCCTTGCCAAATGTACGACTTGACCAACTTATTAGACATGATTCTTTAGAAATCAAGGTGTCCAGTCATTGACTACTACTTAGCAATAATACAACTTAACACTGGCTTGTTGGGTGGCACTGATATAATAGAAATGCTTCTATTCCAAGACATTAACATTCCCCAAGCCAAAGGGTTATCATGGAACTATTGCAAGCCAGGACAGACAAACCTGTAATGGAGTCGATAACTCTTTCAATAGAAAAATAGTTGTTGTTTATTTAGGTAAATTGAAAATTACTATATAGTGTTGTTTGAATCTTCAACTGTGGTTAAATTACAAAATCAAACAGCAATCTTGCAGACATATCCAGACAAAATCACATATTTCCAAGTAGATCTGCATTTCATTTCAAAATTTTAAAAACACCAGAATTCATTAGTACGTTTGAAAAGCTTTACTGGCCCTTTTTATTACACTTTGATAAAAAAGGGCACATTTTGATAAAAAAAATTAAAAAAAAACTGTAGCCACGGGAGAATTTGGTGCAGTTGTCCCCTAAATTTTTTGTGCCCAGAAAAATTTGTTCTAAACATATAACAAAAACAAACATCTTGCCCCCAATTTGTATTTCCCCTCTCAAACCTTAAAACCTGCCTACGGGCCTGATGGCCTACGGCAGGGACGGTCAACCTTTTTCAGTTTGAGTGCCGAAATCGGCTAAATCAATGACAAAATTCTTCCGCGTGCCAACCAAAATTTGTGGTGGGGGGTCT
>JGI24022J15233_10002691_pt1 | contig 16911 bp, 5 predicted proteins | sample Ectturendosymbi2_FD_15233 | JGI IMG/M metagenome (IMG submission 15233)
CACAGACGTGGTGCCCGCGGGCACCAGGTCGCCCGCGGGCATAGGCGGAGCCAGGGGGAGGCATTCGCCCCAAGATTTCTAGCATTTCTTGTTGTTTTGTGCTTCAAGAGGCGTTGTCCCAAACAAAATACTGTTGCTCGCTGAAAGAAAATATATTTGGTTCCCCCAAAATTTCGGGCTGGCTACGCGGGCCTGTTCTAAACGTAACAGTAGCGTGATCTTTGTCTTGACATTGCGGAATATCTTAATTGTTAATACTAAAATACGATTAAAGGTAAATTGAGCAGCATTTTTATTTTAGAAGTGTGTATCAAACTCGTAGCTCTTCGCATTAATCTGCACACAAGAAGTAGCTCTCAGCTTGAAAAACGTTGGTGATCCCTGGTTTAGGGTGTTGAAGAGATCGCCCATTTCTCAAACGCACCCACTTGGTCTTTGACGAAGTCGTTCCGATGGGAAGGCAGGAGGCAACACGACCGGACTTCGACGAAGATTGCATCCAAATTGGAGTGTTTCCCTGCTACAGTCATTATGCCGAGCGCTTGGCCGGACTGGAACAAATTCCGATTTTTAAAGTCTTGGTACGACCCGGCTGAGATTCGAACCACGCCCTACCCACTAGGCCACACGTTTGGTCAAATCAACGCAACCAGCGAGTTGGGGACGCATAAGTGTCCTACGCAAGCCAAGGCAGACATTTTTGCATCAACACTGGAATAGAAGAGCATTCACTTATCGCCCAGATCCACAGTACTACTGCACAGCTGTAGCGGCGAGGATTCCTGGTCTGTGAACGACTGTAGTTACGGCGTCTTGACTGGGAACAACGGTGGAAACGTAGTGCAATTGGTGATCTTTATTCTCAATCGGAAAACGAACGAACAGGCTTGAGACGTTTCGAAACATAACAAATTGATAACGCTGGCTCTCGTAAATAACTTCTCAAGCTGGCTCTGACGCAAGACTGACATACATGTTGACTCTCGTCGCGTTCACACGTTCGGTTCTTCTTTCACGCGCTACAGGGTTGCCAGATAGAAATAAAAAACTGTCGCCAAGCTCACTTCAAAAAATAGCCAAACTTCTGGAAATGGTTGCATCTTTACCAAAACATTAATGTTTTCATTGGAAATCAGTCGTTTAAAGCTCTTTTATCTTACGCCTTGTATTTTACCAGAAAGCGTATAAGTTTAACATTTTGCAAATATTTCTAAATAATCAGTTTCAACATTTTGCAAACACATTTGATAAGAAGTGTTCAATACAATGCTTCTACTTTCAAAACTTTTACACTTTCATTTGATGTCATGAATTTTCAAACCAACATCGAGCTTAAAAATAGTAAATCTACATATGAATATGAAAGCAAATACGTGCAAATATACAGGTCGTTCGTCAAACCAAACAATTTGGAACTAAATGCTTTCAAAAAAATCGCCAGAAATTCGCCAAATCGCCAAACCAAAATATCTGCAGCCAAACGCTTTCAAAATTCGCCAAATTTCCGGAATCTGGCGATAAATTCGCCAATATGGCAACCCTGACGCGCCATCGCTGTTGTTCTCCCCTTTGCGCGAGACGAAGTATGTGGTTTATAAGGGCGCATCGCGCCACCGCGCAAATTGCGTTCGATAAGCAATCCACGCCTTTACTAGGCTACTGGCTGAAGCGAGGCTTAGTCAAAGAAACGCCAACAATATCTAGTGTAATCGTTTAGCTTCCTTAACCAGTTCATGCTCTTTTGCTGTGAATGGCATGATTTTCCAGGTATCAGGACAACTGCCACCTAGGTAATGTGTTTTGCACATCACATACGAGCTATTAAATTTAGTATACAATATCGCGTTGCGGCACGTAGAGGAGTTCTCACGGCGGTTGAGAACCTCTGTGCTACGGTATTATTGCTTCAACATACTGCAGTAAAAGTCAGTTGCAACATTGCTGTTGCTGCCATGTACTCATAAATCCAAAGCCAAGATGAAGCAATGCACAAGTAAACGGGTGTGATGAGTGTGTGGAATGAATACGACGCAATAATGTGCACAAGAGGATTGTGCTGTGAAAAATTGAAAAGACTCATAATAAATTAATGTTTTCACTGACTTAAGAATGTTTATGAAAATGTAATGACATCGATACGACATTATGCATGTGAGCGCCCGAGTTGAACCGTACAAGAAGCGCTCATACCAATTGCGTGACATTTTTGGGAACACGNAGTACTGCATGAAGGCATGGCTGCGTGAACTTATGTGTGGAAGATGCCTTAGATTCCATCTNCTGCGTNAAAGGGCAGCAGGCAGCAATCACTGCATCTGGAATGGAATGGCTGTGTGTTGCGCTATTACTTTTGTTGAATATGATGACATGTAAGTGGGCAGACGATAGTTTGATCCCTTCCACGTTATGATTCACCCGCTTCACTCAGAAAGCTGTCGCCTAATCTTACCAATTTTCGTAAAGTATTTTCTGAAGTTTATCTTCATTGTTACAGCTGGCATTCACCGTATTCGGAAGGAAACCATAACAATCAACAGCAGGGTAACAAAGATCTGCACCGCTGCATCACTCAGTGCTTGTTGCAAGCGGAAAAACATAACTTGCCGTCTATTGCTATTCCTGCCATTAGCACCGGTGTGTTCGGAGGCAACGTCGAGAAGTGCACCATGATTATCGTTCAGGCGATTGATGACTACTTCAAGGGCACGAAAAAGAGTCGGATTCAAAAGGTTAAGTTTACTATTCTTCGTTTTACTTCTTTTTCATATACTGCACAACAGTTGCTCAGTATTTTTTGATTGGTAAATATATTTCCTCATCGTTACCAGGGTATTTCGGTGTTGATTGCTTCCCACGCACACTGCATTTTACATTCACTGATTAAAAAACAGAATACTTTGGCCGTTTCATTCACTGATCTTTTGTCAAAAATGCTGGCATGAAAAGCTTGGTTCAATTTATGCACAAGAAATGAACAATACTGTTTTTTCCCTGCAGATGTTGAAAGTCGCTTCATGTTGTTATCCGAAATCAGGGGCATGGTGTGGAACAAAAAACTGATGCGCGCTGTTGTCGGGCCGTGAAAGTGGGACGTTGTTTCAAAAGGCCAAGTTTTACTAAAAGCCTATTGTCTGTAAGGAAAATCTATCCTCAGACTGTCCAAAAACTTCAAATGTGTCTTGAAATGGGGAATCGAATGTGTTGTTGGAAATTCGTGATCTAATTTATACATTTTTTGACGTAACACTTGCGTACTAGCTGACTTAGAAACGAAATGCTTGATTCCCAATGTTTTTTCAATGATAAATGGCCTATCTGCAGTTTTTTAAAATGGGGTGTCACTGAAAACTGATTTCCCGCACCGAAAGTTCTTACATTTCACTGCAAACGATAATTCGTTGGAAGGAAGCGTGTTACCTGGGAATGTGACTTTTTTCGAGCTAACCTATTTTCGTAGTCGTTGGTGACGCTACTTTATTAAAAGTGAAAAAAGACCCGTAGTGTTTGCAGAAATGCATACTTAGTTAATGAGAATTTTCTTTCCCGTATTATTCTGCGATTTTGAACTCAAAAATATCATTCATAACAATTCTGAATTTGGAGTTACGCATGCGTGTTGCGTATCTTCCTTGACCTGTTGCATTTTTATTTTGCTGAAACTGATTGATGCGTTCAATTGTTTTGCACAGATTGACTTGGTCGAGCTTACAAATTATTACACTTTGGACTGTTTTGAAAAACTTCTTCTCAAGATTTCTTCTCCTACTTCCGAAGAGGACCACGCTGATCAGGTTTGTGACCGTGGTGCAACTCTTTGTTTGATGTTAAAATTAATTGGAGAACTTGGTGAATGATCAGTTTGTGTCGTTATTTTGAAACAGATTTCTATCACGAGTTATCCTATTGTTAAAAAAGTTTTGACATCCAAAGGTGGCTATTTCTGTCAATGAAACTGAAGCTTGAGCTCAAAAACGGGATCGACATTAGCATGTCAACGGTTTTGTTTGTTTTTTTATTATATAGACAACTGATGCTAACATAAAAATGATCAACTCCCCCTAGTACTTGCATTCTGTGCCGTGCGCAACAAATTTAACAAGATTGTACGCAAATAATCGAAGTCTTATTTGGGCGGCAATGTTTTTGTGTCATTTTTTAGACGGTTGCATCTGCATTTTTTGAGGTGAAAGTGGCTGTTGTCTTGTTTTTGTTCGAAAAATGATTTTAGTTGAACATTGTTTAATGTTGCTGTTTCTATAGTACCTCTCAATAATTGCCGTGCAACTTTATGAAGGAGCGTCTTGTTGCTGGACAGTTAATGGCGACGCAAAAGCATCCGGATATACCAAAATCCACTTCCTCACTACCCGCAGAAAAAATTGGCTCAGTGTGGGTTGTTGTGAAGCAAGGAGATATAACCACAGAGGAAGTGGACCTGATCGTCAATCCAGCGGACCATTCCTATGATTTGAGCAGTAATGGCATTGGCCGACTGTGCTTGTAACAAATTTTGAGGTTTTATCGGTGTCTCGCTCGTTTCTGCTTTCATTGCAAATTATCGCTTAAAGGGGGATAATTTAAACTCATGGTGACCTAATGATGGAAAAGCAAAAAAAAACTTTGAAAAAATGGTTAAAACGTTTTTGAAACTTAGTAAGTATACACTTTTACTGTAAGATTGCAGAAGACGCAACAGAGAAAAGTGCGCAGTTTGAGGTGAAACAAATTTACTTCCATCGTGAGTTCCAGTCAAAGTGGACTGCCAACTTTTGCTGAACTTCTACATGTAACTACTAACTCTCACATCGTGTTTGCTTTATCATTTATGCGCTTAACCAATGTAAAGAAGTCACGCTCACTTTGAAACTAAACGATATCAGCTGTGTAGTTAGTGGAAAGTCGAACCAGCCTTCCGACCAACTGCGCGGGTATTCATTTAGATCTGCATGTTGCGTGGCAAATGTTAGAAATGCACTGCATAAAAATAAAATAGGCAACCATTTCCAGCCATGCCGTGCGTTTACACGCCATGTGCAAGAAAACACAAATTCAATGCCTTGCACTGTGACAGTATCATCGGTTTTAGTGAAATAAAGATTAATGAATCCCGTTGATAGACAGACCAAGTAGTGTTGCATTCCTCATTGTTTTTCTTGCTTTCGTGGTGTTCGTCTCCGTTGACCTGTAGTTGTTTTTTTGCTGGCGCTTAAAATCTTGTTTGCTAAATGTTGCGCATACGTGACAAAAGTGTTAAACAACAGGTGTAAAGCTCCAAATGAAATCTTGCCTTGATTTTGCGTCTATTTTGTAAATAAAGCCTTGCTGTCCATATGTTGGAAAACGTACAAAGATGGTAAAAGGTACTTACAAAATAAACGTCAAATGTGGTGGTCATCTTTATTTACTTCATTTATTTATATTGCAGCGGGTCAAGTCAGCAGAGCTTTGATATCTAAAGGCGGAGAGACGATCGCACAAGAGTGCCGCCAAAAGGCTTCGAGGTGGTATTTTACTCCCCCAGAGTTCGTAGTGACAAGTGGTGGTCGCCTTCCGTGCAACAAAATAGCCCACTTGGCGATTGATTATCCTCCCCAACCCGAAAAGTTTTTAGCAAAACTTGAAAAAGTGTTTGCAGAAGCTGAAAATTTACATATGACGTCCATAGCGGTTCCAGCGATCGGAACAGGTTTGTGAATTCCAAACGTTGTTGATACTTCATTGACTTTTCAAAAAGCAGAGCGCGATTTGCGAAAGCTTGTATATAGCAGCTTTGCTGCATCGTGCTTTCTTGAAATAAAAATGTCATTTACGGATTTAAGCTTAACTAAATATCCGACTAACTGGGCTTCCAATGGAGAATATATTGTTGCGTTTGCGCGTTTTGCTGTAAACGTGTCCGATCCAGTGGTGTAGGACGCGGGGTGCAGGCGCACCCCCAAAAGTTTTGGTTTGTCGAAAATCCGGGCAAACCTTTTTTTGGAGGTCATACCAAAAGAAGGTCTTCATGATCTATGTGGGAGAAATTTGTGGGCAAAAGACGCACATCAACATTTTGGGCCAGTTTGGGGAAATTTGGGCAAAAATCCTTTGCACCCCCAAAATTTTACGTGCTCCTACACCTATGTGTCCGATCATTGTATGGGATTGAGTGGTGCTCTTCTAGTGCGTTCAGCTGTAGGCGGTGAATGTGTCCAGTTCTTGTAACTAAGGTTGAGTGGGAGAGGTTTCGAATGTTTGATTTTGGAAGAATCGTTGCATTTTATGAAGAACGTTCTGCGTTTTCGAAATTTAATTTAGACAAACGTAACTGGACATGGTACAGGAATAGGGAAACGCTTCTGCGCGACGTAAATTGCAAATTTCAGATAGCTGAGAGAATGAATCCCTATTTCTATACTAGGAAACGATTCGCAAACAATAACTATTAACTGTTTCCCAGTCATTTTTCGTGCATATATCAAGTATTTCGCTGCGTGTGGCTGTTTCCTAGTATTTGCTCTGTAAGGATTGTTTTTTTCACCTGCTATCTGGTACGTTTGCCGAGACCCATGTTGAACAAAATGCAAGATATCTGAGGAGTAATATCTGTAACATCCTTAAGTATTAACTGTTTTACTTTTTCCTTCATTTTTTTGGTTAAATATTAAATATTCTGTCACTGCGCATTGACTGAAGATTAAAGGGTGAATTTAATCTTTCACGGGACTTTGTCCGAGACGCTGACATCTTGACAGGGTCGTTTAGATTCTATTTGAATAAAGATAGTTGCGGGTTATGGGATACTGATGATGATGATTTGAGATCGAAATGACATTTTGTCTTAATTAGAACCTGGGTATGACATTTGTATAATGCCTTCTCTGTAAAGACAGTCTGTCCAACGATTGATCGTAAATCAGTTCATAGTAGTATGTTGTATGCTTAACTCAGTATCTAATTTTTGTTGTGAACGAAATATTAGCGATTTGTGTTGGTCAATGCAACATCGTTTTCTTGCGGAAGTAAGCACGTTTCTAAAACAATATCCACCACGTAGCTCCCTACAGTGTGTTGATAGTGTATTGGTTTTGTGTTGATTCAGGCAGTTGAGCAGAAGTTTGTTTGTGTCTGAGTATAGCGTTTTTGTCGCGTATTTTGCTCAGTGTGCTTCTACTTTATTACACAGGTACACTAGCTGTGGACACGCGAAAATGTGCCAAGTTCACCCGCAAAGCTATCGAGCATTTTGCCGCTAAGAAAGTCAAACATGTGAAAGAGATCAGAGTGGTTATTTTTGATGGTTCCAAAGTCAACCCCTTCCAAGAAGAAATCTTGACAAAATCGTCACCACCGCCAATCTCTTCTTCTCACGAAGCAGGTTGGATAATGTTCGTCCTGGAGTGTCTTTTTAAACACGGAGATCTTTAGTTGTTCATGTACTGTTTAACATTTTTTCCATGCAATGGCCATGCGTATGAAATAGGTGGATAAAATCGCTAATAGTTTTTTTAAGATGTGTCGTAAAAACAGATTCTGCTGAACAACTGTGTTAACCTTAGACCAGTGTCAGGCTTTTTTGTTGACGATGTTTGTGCGTGGTGTACATGAGAGGCACTACAGTGAAATCAAGGTATTGTCCCTGCAATATTAATACGTTTCTTTTGTTCTAGAACAGTGGTTCTTAACCTGTGTGTCATTACCCCCCAAAGGGGTAATTTGACATTTTTGTGGAATAATTTAGATTTTTTTGGTTATGTTGCACAACGTCATCTATAAAAACTAAATATCGAAGATAACGTTCTGCAAAGAAACATCCAGACAGAGCATGATGCTACAACTTCGTCGAGACGTCATCGGTTATGTCCACAACTTTTGTGCAACCAGCAAACAGTCAGTGGATGGCTGCATGGGTTCTAATAAAAGCCACCGCCAATAACTGAACACGTATGAACATGTACATGCTAATGAACATGTACATACCATTGTTGAAAACGTGCCAGCGTTCATGAAAAAAACATTTAAGAAAATACGCGACTGGTTTGCCTGTTTCTCCAGAGTTACATTTTAAGGTCCTCTCATCGAAAGCGGAGGATTTTGTGCTTGTTACGACTGCTTCATCACCACACGGCAAGTTTCAGATGCTAAAGTTAATTCTTCACTGAAAATTGTGTAGAATCTGAATTGTCCTGCAAATGATCGAAACATCCGGGCAGTGCAAACATTCGGGCAAGCGTTAACCAGTTAAAGACAACCAATAACAGCGTTTGCGGTATTTTTCAAAATCATCAAAGGCTGTTTCGATTTGTAAAGGCTACTCGGCGCATTCCTTTGTTTTGACAGCTTTCGAGCCCCGGCCGTGGCTGCATACTGCCGACGAACCAACGACTTCGTCGTCAGTTGATCCTGCATCTCCTGCGGTTAATGTCAACAGCCAAGTTTTCACAATAACCTTGTGCTCTGATGACAAAAAGTTTAATCAAGAGGTAAGAAAAAAATTCCCAGACTCGGCTTTTCTTCGGTAGATTGTTGTTTAGATGGGAAACGAAAATCCCATGAATCATTAACTTCTTGAATATGTTGGCAAAAAGAATTTGTCAAATAATTTAACGTCATTGCACATACTTCTTTCAGTGTCTTCAACTTTAGGTTTTCCTTTTGTCTTTCTAAGGCTTGGCACTGTTTCCTAAACTTGGTCCACGAAAAATGTTCAAACAAAGAAGTCTGTCGGTCAGTGGTTATCCCGCAAGAAAAAATGGTTTCTGAACTTCAATCACTTCTCGGTTTGGAGAAAAAAAATTATGTTCGAGTCGAATTGCTCATAACCAGGTAATGTTTCTCAATAATGCTTGCGTAGCTGTGAAGAGTTTTCGACACAAGTTTTTTCAAGTGCGAAAGTAAAGACTCTTTCTCCAAGAATGAAAGTAATGATTCAGCTCTCACTGAAGCGCTCAAAAAACAAAAAAATGAAATCGATAAATCTTACAGGTCCCTCCGAAGCTTTGAAAATCGCGTTAACTGAAGTTTGCTTAATTGTTTCGCAAAGCTGCTTGCTTTCAAATGGAGCATGGCGAAAAAGCAAATGCCTGTCATTATTTNCTATTTTTNATTCAGGTTTTCACAACAGTTAAACTGCAGCAATTGCGGTGATACAAAGCACTGAAATTGTGTGCGTACGTTTTCAAACTATTTTNCGAAAGAATGTAANTTAAAAACTTCAGCGTTAAAAAAATCGATGCACTCTTTCAAAAATCATTTTCCTTTGTCTTACTATTGCTCCCTCATTGGAAAACGTTTTAAGTTCACACGCTTGTCTGCATGCGTTTCGTTTGTTGGGCCGCAAACAGCTTAACCGAGTTTTGTTTGTTGGCCTAATCGTTTTTCTTTGTTTACAGTGCGCAGAGCAAGTGTTCACTTTATGGATCGCAAGAAGATGTTGATCTCGCTGTGAGGAGAGTTGAATTGATTTCCGCGTGGGCGAAGCCGAAGACGCCACAAAGGTAATCGTACAGACCACCCTCTACATTCTAAGATGCACCGGCTGAGCTGTCCTGCGTTCTGTGAAAAGGGAGTAATGTCAAGGCCTTTTAGTGCAGGGGTGTCAAATACGCGGCCCGCGATGCTTTTTGGGAATTTTTAAGTCATTAGCATTTACATTATTTAGTTTATTCACCAGTGTTCACCAGTGCTCGGCCAGCGAGTGAACAAGTTCCTCTTAAATGAACGTAGAGACGGCTAGAAATGATTTGCCTATAACTCACAATGCCATTCGCATGAAATAAGATGTAAAAACTGTTTCTAGTAAGTTTCAGGTACCGCCATTGTTGTGTAGGAGTTATAATGCGGTCCTCGGGTTGATTTCCAAGCTCTCATTTGGCCCTCGGAGCAATTTGAGTTTGAGTCACCTGTTCTGGAAAGAGCAGGCCGTTCAGCGTGCTCAAAAACGTGCTACGTCACAGCGAAGAGGCCTCTGTCGCTCTCTCTCGGTTGTGCGATGCATTCAGTCGTGCTGCGGGAATGATTTTCGCGATGTTTTTATTTAAAAAATACAGTGTGCACGAGAACAGCAAAGCGTTCACAAATTCCTTTATCAATGACACATTACTATAGTTATACAAAGTCTTCGGCGATAATCACAACGTTCAGCGTGAAAAGGCTGTACTTACGTATGAAGTTAGTGCTTACACTTGTCGAATCAAGTTAAAGTCTGCAGTTTTCCTTTTTATGATAATTTATCACAGGTAAGTTGATCATATCTTTTAAAACAATAATTGTTTAATTGTTTAGCAGAATGTTTGAACAAATCCAACAAACCATCTTTGCTATTGTACGCGGATCGTGGTTGCTTTTATACTTGCCTAACGAAAACAAAGGAAAATATTCGGCTTCCAAGAACGATTGCGATTGTTTAACAGCAAAATCGCGCTGGGAAGAACACTCCTGATACTCGTCACTTTCACAAATCTTAATACTAACCAAGTAGCTTATAAAATCATTGCGAACCATTTCTGGTGATGGAAATACGATAGAATTACCCTATAACGTCACTTCATCTCTCTCTAGAAAGCCTTGGTAATGTGCGCAAAGCACGAAACATACCAATCGGATTCGGTTGCTTTTTTCTCACTCCCTGCTTCTCCAATGCAGTTCATTGCGCTCCGCAGTCATTTGTTTCAACCGAGGCCGCCATCACGTTTGATCCTTTCTGTTTTATTTGAAGACAATCAAGTCTGACAGGGTGGGCTGTTAGCTGTTGATCATTAAACAAGTTTGACGAATACAGTTTTGCTCAAAAGTGATGATAGTCATCAACTATTGAAAAGTGCTGGTGAAACGTTTGCCAATACTGTCGTTATTAACACAACCAGAAAGCTATAGCTATTATTCAACTTTTCGACAAAAATTCTTCGCCACATTTCAGAACGCTTTGATCGCAGGTTTAAACCATGACAGTTTGTGCAAAGACGACATTTTCAACCTGAAACTACCTTATTTCGACAGGCTTATGTCGTCACTGAGAGATGCGGATACACAGACCGAGAAAGACGAGGATGAACCGCCAAAGGAACCGCTGCCTTCGGGAGACGAAAAAAGCAGAGTAGCTCCGGATGTTCGTGAGCAAAGCTTTGGAGCAAAAGAAGCTCCTGCCAGCCAAGATATTTCTGGATCGCGCGATGACGAGGATCCGGACGACGACCCTTCCAGCACCTGCAGCTTTTTGTCCGCAAGAAGCGAGAGGCAAACTACCCAAGATGTTTCTGGGAATAGTCCTGAAAAAACAGATGCTTCTGTTTCACTTGAGAAAAAATGCGACGAAGAAGGGGTTGAAGTCAAAGGGGATTTCCAGTCTGGGAGCGGCGACGGACGCGTCTGCGCTGGTGATTCAGTTCCATGTGAAAAGAAAATAACCTCTGTAATTACATCCGCCCCACCCTGCGAAACCAATAGTGACCAGGAGCCAGTTCTTCTGAGCGCTGCTCACGATTTGGAGCAAAAAAGTGAGGACGTTTCCAGCGTTGCTGATGCACCTGAGCCATTAATTTGTTTTAGCGACAGTGAAAGCTCTGGAAAAGCCGACGCAGACTCGTCGAATGGATTGGATTTATTTGAAATTGTAGACAAGGAACGACACTCTGCCGACCTCGTAAATGACGTAAAAATGGATGTAGATTACCAGGGTGGTTATCCAGCGAAGAATCCAGACCAAGCAAACCTTGACAATCCGTCTAGCTCTGTTGATACATCGCTTAGCAACCAGCTTGTTGCCATTTTCTCTTCAACAGGCGACCAATCGAACAGCCGTCTAGATTCAAACCCAGAGTCATTTGCAAGTGAAACCCCAAGCCAGACAACAACGTATCCTGGATTCCAGTATACCGCTAACCCGAAGCCCCGCGACCCTTTTGGACCGACACCAGCTCCACGATCGTTCAAACCTCCTGCATTATTAAGTCCTAACAGCGCAAGTTTTCACGTCAGTTCAACTCTGGACAGTGATTTTGCAGGTTAGCGTTAAATCTTGCTACTAAAGCGCGTATGTTGGAGCATGCTAATTCAGATTCTAAAAATATTTGATTAAGATTTGTTATGGTACAGGCATTGGTTTGGTAATTCATGTTTAATCGTCAGAATGTAATTTTTGACAGAGCCGGTTTTATCTGTAGTGCAGTCCAAGATAGAAAAATGGCAAAAAAATTCAGTTCATCAAAATGATTGATTGATACTCGCTTCGTAAAATAACTTTGTATTTTTCTTGCTTAACAACAGCCTAAATTACTTGCTAAGCTGGATTGTAGAAAAGCGTTTCTGTAGATTTCTCAACGCTTATCAGAGCTTGTTTTACATAAACTAATATCAGGGTTTGAACTCCAAACTAGTTTTCTGGAAAAAAAGCTTTCATGAGGCATTCATGTTTGCGAAACACTAATTTAACTCGAAATTAATATGTGGTAACGATTAGGTCTGTCTAGATATTTTCACTGTCATTATTACCTGTTGAGCACATTCTTGCAGGAAATATTTTTCGCTCATAAGATAAACTTTTAAGTTAATCCACTTTCTAGTATTTATTGGTAAAAGTTTTATCTCTTGCAATTCGCCTCATAATTTGCATGCGGCGTGGCTTGAAGAATATTCCAGATATTCGTGCCATCCTACTTACAATATTAATGAATCATATCAGTGGTAATGCATTGTCATGTGCAAATGCAAAGTTTTGTTTATTTTAAAAGAATATATCGCGAAATCATTCAGACCAGCTTGCACCGCATCTGTGTTTTCTGTCGCGGATTTTGAGCGCATGTCGTGCATTTAAGCAAACTGGACCGTGATATATTTTTCCTGATCATGTGATCGTCAACCTTTTGCCTTGATCTCTCCGCGTAATCAGCATACACGCTTACCGAAGTAAAAATTCTCGGGCAAGTTCAAATGACCGTTTGACATGTTGCTGCAGTTGCTTTATTTTCTTCAGCCAACGAAAATTCCGGAACTGCAGTCAACGAACATTCGAAGTGGATCGCTCCGAAACCTGCAGCTGGCAAAGGAGTCAACAAACAAAAGCCCATTTGCTCAGATGGGTTGACATCAACGAATTTTCAAACGTTTGATCGCGAGGCACCTCTTGCTCCCCCACCGACTCTGCTTTTCACCGACGAAGGTTCGTGGTTGAGAAAACGAGAAAACACCAAAGTGCGCAAGCAATGCGCAGTTCTGCATGACTTGTCACAACACTGAATAAAAACGCATATGCCAGCAAAAGTTTTTGTAAACGTTTCCATGAAACGGCTTTCTTGCTGCGACGTGCCATTGCTCTTACGACAAGCAAGCTTTTTTCAAGTATGCTGTCAATCAAAATATGCCAGCGCTTGCAACCTCAAGGGTTAAACATTGTAATCGGATACTTGATTTGAAAATAGACTTAGTCAACGTGGTTTAAAATTTACCAGAAAGCTGCGCAATGTAGTTACATATAATGTAGTTAAACGTATTTACATCAGTTTTCGTTCAAATTCGCATTGCCGTGAAGCGAATGGCGAAAAGTTGGAAAAGCGTCGTAGGTTGTATGGTTGACATACTAGAAGATATTTAATGTCACGATGTGTCAGCTGTTGTCATGGATCTACGGCCTATTAGCGTCCAATATACGAAAGTTTGTAGAAATGCGCTAAAATTGCTTTCCAATGATAGTACCAACTTTTCACCCAGTTTGAAAACAGGGAAAATATTTTATGAGTTAAAGATACGCACAGCTTTTTTACAGATTGGCAGGAAAGGTGGAGAGAACTGCCAACATCGGAATGGGTGGCGACTTCTATTGTTGGAAACAAGGAAAAGTGTGCCAGCGTTATGTCGAAGTTCACAGCGAGCGGGGGCTTTCCCGTGGATGTGAAAGAGGTATACTTGAAATGATTAACTTGTTAAGGCTGGCATTATCGCGGCGAATTTGTCCAATGCAAGTGAAGACGTTGCGGCTTTAACTGTTTCACTCTCGTACTTCTAACTGAGAACGTGAAGCTAAATTGCAATGGGAATTTGTAGAACTTGTTTCATCAACGTTCAGGGCTGCATTCAGCGTGATGACTCATCAGCTTTATTACAGTTTTGTCTCAAAGAAACTTTGGCTTATTTGTCTGAATGATTCCATTTTAGCCCGGTGCAAATTTTTGGGCACTTTATTTTTAAGCAAGTGCCCCACGCGTTACATTAATGGATGAAATGTTTCTGTTGGTTGTCGGAAACAGTTGCTTTTTGACTCACTAACGAAGTCATTTAAAATTTATCTAAATTGGAAAAATGCAATGTATAGGCAACATCTTTTGACTGCGAGATTGGTTCTTAGATATCAAATCGAATTTCACATTATTTAATACGTTGGTAGCCGGCTTGATATGAACATTCTTATTTATAAATACATGAAGAACTAATTGTTGCTTAGCGTTGTTTAAACATTTTCACCAAACCCGCTGTTTTGTTTAAATCTGCACAAAACGCAGGTTTGACGAATTATGAAATTCTGTGGAATGTGGTGTAAAGCTAAAGTAGATTCGACATTTGTGCTTGTGACGCAATTCGCAGATTCGCCAAGTGAAAAATCCAAAGCTTTTCCAAGATTTCAAGAAACGTAAAGATCATTTTTCAAGTTTTCTTGGAAAACCCACCCGCTTTCTTTATTACGGCGTTCCATCTCAGCAAGTTTGTGAAAGAGTATGTGCCCGTGGTTGGAATGCACATGTCACTGACGGTAGGATATTTATGTTACAAACGATGTGTACATCTGTGTACGTAAGTTGCTTGTTATTCTGCGTTGCTGGATTCCAATACCTTTGGGATTGATCTCCGTTTACTGTTGACCACACACATTCGTTGCACATTTGTGTGACTCCAGAGTCAGCTAAAAATTAATCCGCTAATTACTCTCCCGACCATTCGCACAATCTGCACCAATGTTTCCCCAGACTTTTCTTGCATGACCCGGATGGTTATTCGATAAAAATGCCTGATCCACTATCTAGTCTAGTGGGTTGTAGCTGCGTTGTCACAGTTTTGTGGTAATTGCGAAGAAAACACGCATTTCAAAATACAGCAATTTACTGTATTTCAAAACGCAGTTGCTTGGAGACGGGCATCATCCATTTTTAACTTTTAAAATAAAATTGGTTTGGTCTTGCTGTGGTTTTCTTGCGAATGAATGTGGTAATTGTTCGTCCACATACATAAGATACACTTTTAACATTTCGTCTTATATAATAAGCTTTCTGAATCGTAGTCGCCTTCTCGCATGGTCGAAGCCACTTAAAGTTTTTTTTAATAAGGTTTCTTTCACCTCATGGGCGGCAGCTGATACTACAGTATTCAGTTGGTTGGGAGATTTTAAGTGAGAAAGCTGAGATACTGTTGCAACCTAATCCCAACTGGCAATTGGATTGTTTTTTAACGTGCGCAATCGCATATTTTATGGCCATATTATTATATGAAATATTGATCGATTTTGCAATTATTTGCTATTTTTCGCCCATTAAAAGTTTCCACTAAGTCTTCCAAATGGATTTGAATTTGAGGAAGGGTCATTTAAACAGTTTTACTGGGGTGCTTGTACAAAAAAACAACTTAAGTGCAGCAGGGGGTAAGGGCCGGTTTCCTTTACAAGTCTCAAGGAAAGTTACTGGGATGAAACACCGTGCGATCAATTCTGGTGCAGTTTTACCCACCAAAAACAATTACAGCAAGTAAAACGTTTTGTCGTCAACATCAAAAACATGCCGACATTTTCTTGTAGAGGTTAATGGTTTTTAGAAGTTTGTCTTTTGTCAAATGCGTTAATCACAAAGAAAATCAAGGCTTCTTTACATTAGAGATCATAACAAATACAATGCCAAGCTTGAAAGAAATCCGTAGTCGTGGGTACCATTTGACCTGTCTTATTTGGTGTAGGATGATCCTTTAACAGATACCAGCACTCATGAGTTTAGCAGTAACTGAGCGTACTAGACGTTAAAAAGTATCGTTAAAAATGTAGTGCGAGCAAATTTATCTGTGTCTCACATCACCATGCTGCATACAGGTCGAGGCAACGCTCTGCCTCCAGCTCCTCCTCAATTCTTCACCACTTCCAAGCAAGCTCTTTTTGACGCAAAACCGGACGCTCAGCAGATGAGGCACATGATCTTAGCGGAGGTTATCGTTGGGCGACACTGTGTGTCCAGCGCTCCTCTTCAAGAAATGAAGGTCTTGTGTCAGGAAGCTGGCTACGATAGCGTTGCAAATAACATGGAAAATCCAACCGCTTTCACAGTGTTTGATGAACTACATGCATACCCGCTTTTCATTGTTAGCTTCACTCAGTAACGGGTTGTGGTCACAGACATCGTATTCATGTACAGGCGTTTTATTTTGAAATTATTGGCTTTTGTTAGAAAAACTATTCAAATTATTATCTTCGTCCTTAAGGAAGAAAACCAACAGAAGTCTCTGCGTAATGCGTATCATGAAAATGTGTACAAATGCCGAACTTGAAACATTAAAGCAAATGTGTGTGTTTCCGCAGGTTACGCTTTCTTCTGAGCATGCGATAAGATTTCAATTCTGCTTATTATTTCTTCTGATGCAATGATTGGTGTAACTTTCTTGAATCATGTGCTTTTCTGAGCATTCTCATTTTTTGGTGATGCCACGTAGGTTTTGCTAGAAATATAAGTGTTTAATCCATGTAAGATTTATGTGTTACCGTAATTGTTTCCAGATTTTCATTTGTTTTTTTTTGCAGTAATAGCGTGAGATGTTTTTCCAAATGCCTATTTTTTCTTCATAGGTGTGTCGAGGTGCTTACTGAGTTAGATCTAATTCATCGTCTGCATTTTTGTATCTTCATTTTTTGTGAGCACAGGGGAAAACAAAGATAACTGCCGTCACCAAAAAATTCGAATTAAAAAAAAA
>JGI24022J15233_10002693_pt1 | contig 16905 bp, 11 predicted proteins | sample Ectturendosymbi2_FD_15233 | JGI IMG/M metagenome (IMG submission 15233)
TGTTGTTGCCCCCCCCCCAGTGATGATGTCAGTGTTTCATTCTCGCCCGCTGCTGCGTTGAGGAGGAGCCCGATAAAGCGCAAGCGAACTATGACGTGTGTGAGTTAATTTCGCTGCTCGCGCGCAAGCTCAATTTACCTCCAGCCCACGTGGAACTTTATTCTCAGTTGCCCGCCACACCTCGCATTCGCTCTTTAACGCTCTGCCGATTGTTGCCGAGGCTAGACGCTGAGCACGCCCGATTGATTGATTGATTGAAGGACACGCATTTTTTAGACGTTTATTTCGCTTTTATGCGCCCGCACTGCGCGCTGCGTTTCACAGAAATCTCGTTTTTGATTTTCTTCAGCGTGCAAAGCTGGGAAATAATGTAAAGTGCGCCCTGATTGTTGCAAGCACCACAAAGCTTTCATTTTCTGATTCTGGTAACTTTTTTTCTTTCAAACAAAATGCGTTTGTGAAATTGAATGCATTTATAAGTAAAATATGAGCTTTTATTAATCTTGAACGATTTGGGTTTCGTGGTCTCAACACTTCTTTGACTTCAGCGATTTCCTTTTGGTGGCCTTTTCGATAACCTTTCTTCGCAATTTAGCGAAAGTCTTAACAGAATTAAGAGCGTTAGTATGCACGTCGACCTTTTGCTGCTTGGAAGACACCAGAAAGTTCTCACTTTGTGTTCATTGCACCATCTCCGTCGAGATTAATCTCAAATCGAGCGAAAAGAAACGAACCACGTGCGTTTGTAATTATTGTATTCAACTTCGTCTAAATTAAGGTCTTTTCCATGGCCCTGTCAAAGCATTGCAGTGAGCAGTTATCTCGCCATCATTTTCACCATAGTGTGTTGAAGTTGGTCCGGACCAGCGCTCGGCTTCATCAATGTTGACAATGGGCCTGGCCGTGATGCTGCATACTATGTGACTTCTGCTACCCATGCACCGTTTAAAAACTTGTTTTTTTTATGGAAAATAGCACCTCGGCTAAGCAGGAAGAAGGCAGGATCTGCTGAACGCTGTCACTGCGCGATTTGACTTCCCGTTGTAGATGAAGTTCCAAATGAGATTGCATACGTTTTTGCTTCGTCCTGGTGTCCTCGTATTTGTTTGTTCCATTTTTTTCTGTTTTTGCGTTCTTTCCATTGTCCTTGTCGCAGCATTCCAGTAATTGCACATCGGCGTAGCTTTCCTAAAAAATACAGACATTAATCTCAAAGGTAGGGATCCTCTGTCTGGAAAAATGTCAACAACGTTTCAAATACGCCCGTTACAAACTGACGTCTTGTGTCAGATTCAAGCAGCCCGTGAAATAACACCATTTGCTTGAAATGCCCTCGTTATCACAAGTATCAGGTCGGTGCCTAGTAGTTGGCATCACAAACGACACAGACAGTTTCTTCTTTGGTTATTCGAATTTGTTCTGATGGAAAGATCACTTGTAAGCGCCATGATTAAACACACTTTTGCGTCGTGTTCAGCAGCTTTCGGCGACTGTCCTCCTGCATAGCAATCCAAAATCGTTTATTTTATGTACTGCTCTGTTCTCATCTTCGAAGGTAAAAAAGACTCTCTGCATATATTTTCGTGAAGCCGTTTGAATCGTGGTCACCAGCGACACTCAATAATTGCTTCTAGTTGCTGATATTAAGCTTCGCGCGTTCGGTTGTTGCGAACTGATATGCCAGGTTCTGAAAGCGCCATAAAGTGATCATTGAATCTCCGTTCGGTTTTCTTGCTCGCGTAAATTTCTAAAGAAATAAAGTCTATGCGGTGTGACATTTGTCGTGTTGCAAAGTAGATGCCACCAAAAAGACCGGATCTTTTGCTTGAGTCGCCTGAGTTACTCCTTGTCCAACCAACCGGAGTTCTTGTTGCGCACGGTTTATGAAAAGTACTGAATGTAAGTAGCTATTACACTGAAGATTTGAAAGCTGATCAAAGCGCTGCCGGATTTGCAAGACAAACCGAATGAGTTGGAACGATCTTCTTCATCGTTTGAGTGAGTTGGTTTGATTCACCGCTAGGCCGCACTTGAACTGGGGGCAGGTGCTGCATGCATAGCCATTCGATTCTCTGGATATCCAAAACCGTCAGGCCACGTGAGTTGTGCGCGGGGCGGACGCGGGATAAGAAATTCTTCGTACGGGGAAGTGAATGTTGACTTAATGCATGTGAAAGTGAGATAAGCAAAATAATAAATCCTGCAGAGAGTTTGTGGCGCAAAGGTGTGGAGAAGCTATGCCTTACCGGGCCAAAATTATGTCACTATCTTGGTGAGGACCACACAATGAATGGCTCACTTTCATCTTAGCAAACCAAATTTTCGTTTAAAGCTGCTGGCAGCACTTGAATACGAACTGCCTCAATAACGACTGTCTGGTACTTTTAATCACTCTCAAAATTTTATGCCATAGGGAGATTTAGTCCTAATGGAAAAACAAGGGTAGTTAGAAATCAGTTTAGTGCAGATGAGGAACATGAGTAAAAATCAGTTCTGCACCGATGACCGAGGTGTCATTGGACACTTGAAAATCTACCAGTGCGTAGAGTACCCTTACATGCACATAATAAACAGGCACTAAACACCATTGCATCGAAAATTTCGAATTTGTGACTATACAAATATAGTCAGCTGTATTGTACATTTTCATTTTTTTCATTATTTTGTACAGCATGTCGCATTGTACATGCTGTACAAAATAATGAAACGCTTACTGGGCCACATGCGGGCCGCGGGTTTGACATAGCTGGTCTAGAGACATTCTCCAGTGGTGGCGACTGGCGAGACCACAAATTAGAGTTTTCTGGTCTCAGTCATCTTGCAGGAAATACGTTCTGCGTGATGGCAACCAGAGCTGCTAATGAACGAGTGTTTAGTATCGATGATCATGTCGTGAATAGCAGAAGAGCAAATTTGAAAAAGTTCCTCAGTAAACGACATACTCTTTCACAGTGCCGTAGCAGTCCAACTCTGCCCCCCCCCCAAAATGCTTACAGGGGCCCCCATAATGGTGAGGTATAAAAAAGTTTTCGACGTTATTTTACATCTCGAGGCCGAATGGCCTTCAAAACAAAATATCCTAATTGCAGACACAATTTTGGCAGAATCAGGCCCGTAACTAGGCTTTAAGGCTTGTGGGGGCAAAATACAGTTTTAGGGGGGAAAACAAATTTTTTTTAACACAACAAAATTTGGGGTGGCACAAAAAATATTTGGGGGTAACTGCCCCCGAATGCCCCCCGTGTCTGCGGGCCTGGGCAGAACTGTTGCCAGAAAGTCTTCCATTGGGGGCCTTCATGTTTGTGCAGGGGGCTAGACATTCTGAAAATTTATATTTAATTGACAAAGTGAACAGCATTTGCAGATTTTGCAAATCATTTATAAATATTCTCCCGCAAATATCCATTATAGACTCATAGTTTCCAACCAAAATTTTTTGAACGAGTTTAACTAAAGGAATTGGATCGTAAATGATTGTCATTTAATTGACAGCGATTATTTAGAGATGTAATGAAATGCAAATGTAAAAAAATGCAGGACATCAGAATCAATCCTATCGTTCAGTTATGAAAACATTATCACCGAAGGAGCAAACATGAGATCGGTCAAAGCATGTGCTCCGAGATGAATCTTTTCTTTCATCAGCGCAAATTGATAAATTTTACCATGAGCTTTAAGTGAAATATGCTCATAAAGCGTGCACATCGGACTTTTCACTGGCCGAAATACGCATGCATAAACCTTGCTGATGTCGGGATTTGTTGATCGCCTGGTGCATGGCACATGTTTAGATTAATAACATTCTGTATCTCAAATCGCCTATAAATGTTAACAAATATTGACTAAGGTCTACGTGAACGCAACGGTTATCATCCATAATCTACTAACTGCACTACTCTGTTTAAGGACAACTTAGCAATGACCGCTAAATAGACTCTTCTAACTACACAATGAACTCCATCTGGCTGTCTGAACAGCAGGCTGCGCAAATGTGTAACTTTGGTCGTAAGCACCAAAGGTATCTTGCTGCTACACACTACAAAATAAGACAAGACTACCTGGGCTAGACATAGTAGCCTACATTTTTTACAACAATCACTACACAAAACACGTTGATCAGGTGGAAGTCTGACTTCTGAACATATACATCTAGGCATGAAGGCAGGGCCAGATGAATGAACGCGAGGCCCCGAAACGCTCAGCGCAACCACGCAGTTCGCTCATGTCTGATCCTTTACCTGCAGAGGCAAGTTGCGAAATTTGCTAGAGGATTGTTGTACTCTGATCCAACAAAACTTTGAACCCCTAAATCGACTCATTGGATCGCCGATGACGTCATCCATAAAAACGCAAAACATACCACAATTATGATGTCATTGACCAAAAATCTCAAACTCAAAACTTAAATCTTTTAAAAAATATAAACTAAAAAAGTTTCCCCATCTATAAAGGGTTTGAACACCTCTCTAGCTCAAATCGGCAGTGATTTATGGAGTTGCAAAGCTTTTTTATCGCTGAGCAAGTAACGGCATTGTATTTGTGTTGTCATTGCGTGGCAAACTAAAACGTGGGTTCCTTTGTTTATGTGTTGTTATCGTGCAGCCTGCTGGCAAACTAAAATGTGGGCTCCTTCGCAATTGCTTGTATTCAAGGGCGTATGCAAGGGGGGTGGGGTTAACCCCCCTTGAGCTTGATATTTTACAAAAATTTTATTGCCTGCGCAAAGAAGATTAATTGTTTTCGCATACTTTTTGCTTGATATTTGTTGACTTATTCCAAAAACCGCGGAATGAATTTGCATGCAAACTTCAAGGAACGTTGCAAATGGGCCAAAGAGTGATAATTAGGTTTTGGTGGGAATCTGGGTTATCGTCTTCATTCAGAAACCATCTCACCACTTTTTGCAGACATTTTGTCCATTACGAATGTTTAAGATTGTGTTCCGCGATAGTTCACAGTTCACTTTATCTGAAACAATTGTCTTTATTGTTTCTGCTATGGCTGATCAGCGCATGCGCTGATTGCATTGGCTACATTACCAATATCTGTAGCATGATAACTGTTGCACGAGCTCAAAACCGCAGTTGTTAACATAGAAACATTCAGGAATTTGATAATGTTTCAGCAGGGAAAAAGGACAACTAAAAATTTGCTGGACTTCTATGAATAACAAAATATCGAAAGATTTCTTGCGTGCTTTATGCACATTCTCAATTCTTGTGTAGTTTAGCAAGATTCGATCTTGCAAACCGGGGTGTGCGTCAGACAGCCCAGTCACCCACTTTCTATGCTCCACTGCAGTTATTCGACGAGACATTAGCGCAGCCTCATTTTGCGGTTATAAATTGCTCTGACGCAGTGATGAGTGTGTTTTACTCCTATGTTTTAACGCTTTACCTGACATTTTTGCAGTTATGAACTGCTGTGTCGCAGGGTTGAGTTTATTTCCTCCGGTATCCTAACCTGGAGAGCTGTTAGTTTATGTTCAGTGCCATGACACATAAATTAAGGGGAGTGCGTGTAGAAGAATATGCATATTATGTCAAACAACTTCGCCAAAACGTTGGTTTGGATACATTAATATGACATCAAATTGTGACGTCACAAAGAGCGAACATCAAATACAAATAATGACCACCATATGCCACTTAATGGACCCCCCCCATAAAAATTTTCTGCGTGTGCCACTGCTTGTATTTACTACATTGTATTCACTGCATTGTATTGAACAAAATGTGTATGTATCCGACCCGCCGTTGTCAGCTGTCGTATCAGACCATGGGCGTCATTGGAAAGATTTTTTCCAGGGGCAAGCCAATAGTGGATTTTCCAGGGGTAGCCAAAACGATTTTTGCAGGGTAGGCAAAATGGCAAAATTTCGTTTCAACCACTTGAAACTAAGAAAACAACCTATTTTTGCTAAAAGTTTATTGGGAAAATGTCAAATTTCAAAATTCGGGGCAATCCCCCTCCCTCTTTCCGACGCCCATGCATTTGACTCGTCCTTTTTGAAAACATTTTGGCGATGTCTGTGATTGAACGACGCAAACCATCATGAAATAACACATATAAAGTGCAATGTTGTGCATTATGTTTATTTGGACGATTTCCGTCTTCAAACATCGCCTCACTTTCATTTTTGGTAATTTTTATTTACGCGTTTGGCTCTGATACATGTTCCATACCAAACCGGTTGAAAAAAGAACAAAAAACTACTGGAATCTTGAGACGTAGCACTTAGCAAGGTAGATGTTAGTTACTACGTGTAGATAAAACCGAAAACGAGTTAATACTCAAGCAAGGCTCCAGCAGTTACTGCATTCGACCATCGTGTTACAGAGTGGTAGAAAAATAAAGACCAGTGAAAAGCTTCAGATATTCAGTTGTCCCCAAGAAATAGGTAACTTGCTGCTTTGGTGAAGAAAACGAAATGATATTTACACGTTTCCAAAAATAACTGGTTGAATCTTCACCAAAAATTATTAGATGACACTCGAAGTGTCACACCACAGCGCATACAAGCGGTTCGTACATATATACGAAAACTGGCACGTACATTCAAACACGGCTGCTTTAGTCTGGGCATAAGTTGCGCGTGAATGAGCTGTGATCTAACGCTTGCTTTGCGTCTCGTTTGAAAGATCGCTGCTGACAAAGAAACTATAGTTGTTTTTTGGAGCGAACGATATAATTTCATTTAAGTCGTTGATTTGCGTTCATTTTTCTTATACGACTTTACAAAACTTTCAAATATCACTCTACGCCAAACTGAAATTTAGGTCTTCGGGTCCTCTTGCCACGTGATAGCGTCAACAGTCATGTCGCTCTCTTTGAGAGACAAGTATTGTGTTGTTTTGCTTGCTGTAAAATATCATAACGCACTGTTTAATAATTCTTAGCTTACATCAGTAACAATCAGTTGGCGATAACAAACAGGAGTATTTTCTACAACTCAATATCTTTCAATATATACCAACAGTATCAAATAATTGACCGAAATAACTGATAATTTCATGCTTTGTTAATGAAAATGAAAATATATTTCAAAAAACAGTGCGCATCCTTCTTTTGCTTATTGTTCATCGTTCTGTTTTGAATATGCACTGGGGTTCATGCTTTGGTGACACTCTTGGGAAAATCCTTCAGCTGCAGCAGGTTGCTTTATATTTTTTCCGAAGATTGTAAGGATTCGCCCCAAACCCTTGCAGGTTTCAAGAAGGTGCTGATAGATTCCGGCGTCCAGGGTCGCGATACTTCGCGTGATTTTCAGGAAAAACTGAAACGAAAAGATGTGAAAAGACAGCTACTTGCAGTGACAAGATCATTTATGCGCCTGCATATCGCGTCTGAAATGCTGTAATCGATGAACTTCTTGAAACACGGATCAGAAAGATAATTAATTAATGCCATTATGAACATATTCAAAAAAAACATGTCTTTTTGCATCCTGTATCTACGTGGATGATTGGATGTTATGATGCCAGCGCAACTTTATATAATCTTGTTTCGGATTGTAGAACACAGCAATGCCAAAACATAGTTATGAAGAAGATTACACTGAAAACGTCATACAACCATTATTATAATTTGAAAATCGAAAAAGTGTCTTGTTGGTGATTAACATCCTAAGAAGGGCGTACCATATCAAGCATCATCCAGTTTTGGCTAATCCAAGTTGTTTCTACAACTTCAAGCTTCTTTGCGTGAACATCACTGTTTTAATGCATTAATGTTGGTGTTTGGAACGCTGCTTAAGTATAGTATTCCTGATGAAGAAAATTGTAACTCCCGAACGTGTTGCTTGTTAATGGACTTCAAGCTTTCAAAACCGACCTGATGCACGACGTGAATTAATTAAATTACAGCGCAACAATAATAGACCCTTACGATAAGACAGATTTCAGAATTTCGCTCAGTTGAAACACACTTCTTTCTTTAAAAAAAGAAAACAGGATGAACTTCGTTTGTCAAAGGTAGATTGACGTTTATAATCTAGTAATAATGCAACTGCGCAAATACTTGGTTCAAATGCAAAGGTCATTTTTGCTGCAGACAAAAAATCCAGCATCGTTCACGCTTCTAGTGAAACATTGCGTCATTTTCCTACGTTTGTTTTTTTTCCATGAAATTAGCTGCAACAGAGGTCGGCCACGCTTCACATAACATTGTTCACCTTTAACATGGTTTAAATGCTTGTTAAACCATGTGTGACGCAACAGCAACGGGAATCGTGAAGAGGTCATACGCATATTTTACAGTAGATTGTTTATCAAACTTCCGGTGACCTGATGATAATACAGAATAATGTTGGCATGGAAAGGAGATCTTGTAGGTGGTTATTCTAAATGTTGTTTTGAACAGAATGGTAAAAATTTGACCATAGGTCTCGACCCATTATGTTGATGTCAAGATTCCTGGGCAAAAAGTTCATTCAATTAAAATTAGCTGAATCCAAAAGTTCTTCTTTGTTCGGCAGTTGGCCATCATTATGTCATGCAAATTTTATGAAAGGCAATTTTTCAGAAGTGAAGTTAATAAAATGATAAGTTTTGCTTAAAGATTTTTCCAAGTACGAAATAACAGTATAATTTTCTTTGCTCCGCTGTTTATAATTTCATCGTTGATGGTACAATTATATCTCTGATAAGTTTTTAACTACTGTGGAGAAATTGAGGTCAAACCCCAAATCACTATGGTCATCCCTCTGCAATGGAAGTCCGTTTAGGTTTATATAAACAATTTTTCTCACAGTGATGTAAATGGATTCAAACTAAAATTTGACTCCAGCTTCACCCACATATTTCACATATTTCTGCTAATTAAAATCACGTGAAAAAAATTTTTGCTTAAATCATGGTCTTGGTGTATTTGCGCAAGTTTTTAAAGGCGAAAGTTGCGTACTTTAGAAATTGTTCCATGCCTGGAATCATTTGTAGCATTCACATTCTTCGTTCTTCTTCGTTTCAGTTTTCTTTAATTCGCATATTAGCTTTTTCTCACGGGAAAATTAGCCCTATGAAGACTCAAAAGTCAAAACATCTCACAGTTTACAACAATCTCAGATCATTCTTCTGATACCACAAGATGGGACCAACCATGGTCGGAGATGTAGTCACTCCACCTGGTCCTTCGGAAGTCCTCTGGGGCGCTTTCCTATATTTGCCTAATGCAGATGGCAATGGGTTTAAATTAATGCACATTCCGTCATCGGGAAGGATGACTTCACATTTTACTGGTTGTTGCGACCTAACAACGGCTGTTACCGGGTTGTGCAAAATTGCAAACGCCATCTGCTTCGAGAAGATATTTCATATTCATATATACTCGCTAACTGCAAACGATATAGTATATATTCGTTACATTGAAGAGTCTCCAGATATTCGCTAAGTGCATAAGAGAAAACCAGCTTTTCTAGGAAATAATATGTTTGGAAATCCCAAGCTCAACATAAAGAGGGAACATTTGAAGTGGATGGATGGCACTAACATCTCCCACTAGCCGTAATATTTGCGAAATTCAAAAATGTGGAGTGTGAATGAATCAAGTTGAACGATGTTGTTACTTTCGAATAAATCATAATTTTACTTGAGCAAAACTGAAATTTCAAGACACATTTTGAAACAAAACTTCCTCAAGTTTATAAAACTATTGTTTGGGTGCACATCCTGCCACCTTCAATAAAAATTTATGTGGCCGTACATTAACTCTTTCTCTCGTTTTTGAGGATACATAGTACAATACAAAGACGGTCAAGCAGACGTGTGAAAGCAGTGTAGGCTCAGTCTGTGGAAGCAGAACAGAAGCAATGCTAAAAAAATAAGCTGAGCTCACTGGCGGCCGTAGTTCATAAAAATAATTTCGATGCGGCCAGAAACAATGAAAAGGTTGTGAAGTTGTAGTGGTAGGGCAGTGCTTTTCAACCGGGTTTCCACAGAACTTGCGCAAGTGACTGCGAGGGGTTCCGCTGAAACAGATCGAAATTGCCTGGGACGAAATTTGCAACCACAGTTCTATGCGGTTGTAACAATATGGACACTTGGATCATTGCGTAGGGTTCCAGAGAAACGCAAACATATGCGGAAGGTTCCGCTGCAGCAAAAAGGTTGAAAACCACTGGTGTAGGACTGGAAGAGCTTGAGGAACTCATTGCAGTGTGTGATTCAAATGAGATGCTCTAAAAGTTGACGGGTCAACTTACTCTAGCTCTTGCAGAAATGCTGGTCAGTCTCCCAACTAAGCGACCTGACGTCCTGAGGTTGCCAAGCCAAACCAAGTCTGCATATAGGCTCCCCACTGTTTCCGTTAATAACTTTCCGTAGAACTCTAAGGTTGATTGCTGTCCTTGATTATATTCAAATATAAAGCAAACTCACCAATACACGTGAACGTGAAGCCAGAGCAACGTAATGTAAAACAGTTCAGTAGAAAATAACGTCGAACAGCTGCGTTGAACGTTCACAGAATCGGCCGGAAACAGCGACCAACTGCAGTGATGCAGGTTAGCAAGCTGTCATGTTAAATGTTAAGCATTTCTCCAATAAGTACGTTGCATCGAGTCACGATAAGAAAACACCTGAAATCACTTGTTAGCAACGCACTAAACACTGAAGCCCATCTACTACACGGTCAACCAAAATATGGTGCAGCACCGTGTAACACAATAGTTGGTGACGACGGTGAGCAATGTCAAAAATAGCAACGTAACACATAAGGGTGGGTGTTAGTCAAGCGTTATGACTAATTTAAGGGTAGAGCAAAACCATGTTATGCAAGTCGGCGATGGCAGAGAGAAGAAAAGACAGGAAGTTTTCCATCTGTTTTTTTCATGGGTTCACACTGTTTTTTGGTTAGCAGGTTTATCATCCATTTCGATAATTACATTAAGGTATAACCAAAGATAGATTGAGAACGAAAGGTGAATACACGTTTGAATTGAACAAAGAAACTAGCAGTACAGCTAAGATGACGTTGACATGATGAACACAGCATATAGCTTTGTTAGCGTTAACAGACAACCGGAAAAGAACTGCGCATTACTTCAATTATGAAAAAGAAAGGATTTTATACAACACACGGAGACTTAAATAAAATGAACTACAGATATTAATGCAGACAAAAATGAAACAAAGCAACTAATACGCGTTAACATCATCAACAGGATGGATGCGACGTAACGCTGCAATCAAACAACAGCTTATGCTTGACGAGTACAAGGGATTGGGTTTCATGCTGTATTACGTCTGCAAACAATGCAAATTGATCCTTTTAAATCAAAACTCTGTGAAAACATGTATTTATTAAAATATTACACATCCAAGTGATATAAGATCAAATAGAGGACAGCACGTTTGTTCCTTTTCACGTTACAAAAAACTGCATGTTATCTCAATGAACTCAAGTCAATAGTAGCGATGCAATATATTTTTGCATAACCCACCAATGTGGAGGCAACAGGAAAGCAGACGTTGATGAGCAACCAACGTTATTCATATGCTGCTACGTCACAATAGTCCATCCGTTCCATCACGCGTCGCCTGATTTGGATGTCGGTGTCAGAAATACAACAATTTACCAACACATAATACACTGTTGTTGAGAAAAATCACTATTCATCGAACTGTCATAAGTTCTCAAACCGCACTTCCTTGCGGCATCCTTTGAAGAACTCTCCCATTCCAAAATACTGCAGCTCACACAACCGGGCTGAGATACAATTAGGGTCTTGTAAAACGTAGACAAGATCACTTAATGCAGAAAAGGAAGCCAGCAACCTTATAAATACAACAATCGCACGAGTAGTAGAAGTCACAGACATTAAATATACGAGGCATTGGTGGCGACTGATCTCAAGCAGTGTGAACATAAAAAATCTGGCGAATCAAGGCAGCGTCATTTACACTCAAAGCGCAGAAAACGCCTGCACGGATACATTTAATGTTTTTCACAATTCCCTGCCGGTCGACCCACTCAGATGTGAATAACAATTGAAACAAATGACGAACGCTTGACCTTCAAGGAAAAAAGGGATCCCGTGTACATCGTGTCAGTTGAACGATAACACAATCAAAGTAAATCAAAATATTCGAACAATCCCCATAATTGCATTGATAAGTGGTAGTCACTATTTGTTGGAATGGAATATTTCAAGGTCGGTAGGCTCTCCTGTCCCTTCAACCTCTGCAGCGTCATCAACATGACGTGGACAAGTCAAAAGTAGGTTGTTCACAATCCATTTTTGTGCACGTGACATATACCGACCAATAAGCTTGGAATAAAGCAATGGGTTCATAGCGCTGTTTATTGGAAGAAGAAATCCAGCGCTTACAATGTAAGCATCTGGGGGGAGAGACACCCCTGCAACACTCAAGTAGGCCATAATACAAACTGGAATCCAACAGAAAAAGTCAGTCAGCAGCAGTCTAGAAATTCTCTTTTGCATTTCTTTATTTGTATCTTTTTTGGTTGATGTAGAAATACTCATGCCAGAGGCTTTCTTATATGCAAGTACGTAGATGACAACCATGTAGATGAAGAGTATGAAGTTGAGTGTGATGAGAAAAGTGGAATATTCCCAAGCACTTCCACTCGTAGAAGCATAGAAACGTGGCATGCAAACACTTGTCTGAGAATAAAACCCAAACTCTGCTTTCATTTCATTGTATCTGAACTTGTATGAAATGGTTTCCTTGACTTTGAACCAAGATTGAAGTGTGGAATTTGTGCCAGAAACTTGATTGACTATGGTGATGAGATGGTGCTTGGAAACTGTGTCAGTTTTTAGGAGATGGTTAGGAAACCAGACTTCAGACACAAAATAACCAGATTTTAATTGAATCCATGGAAGCAAAGCAAAAAGTAAAGAAAACAACCAACATAAAACTCCAACGAGAACAATCCATCTGAATTTCGTGGTACGGGTCAGGAATGGTTTGTAGATTGAGACCAGTCGGAAGGTGGACATGGATGCCATGATGAAAGCAGATGCTTCTGATGATAAAAGTGCAAATGTGCCAAGTATCGAACAAAGATTGCTTGATCTCCATTCTTTATCAACAAAACAATAAATACCAGAATAATTCACACCTTTGCCAACAATTCCCAACAAATACACGCCCATCAAAAAATCGAAAATTGCAAGGTTGAAAATAAAGAAGTTGTTGGCTCGTTTGACAAATTTGGCGTTTGGATTGGCAGTGGATTTGTTTTTACAGTGAAAAAACATTTCTCTCCCTGTCAAAAAATTTGTCGCAAGATTTCCCATTAACGCCAAAAAACCCATGATCCAGAACAATGAGCGAAGAAAAGAATTGGCGATCATTTCATATCTATCTGAAAATAGGGTCTTGCATTCGTCTGAACCTTTATCGCAGTCTTTTATACCATTTTGAACAAATTTATTATCAATTGATATTGGTTTACCACTTTCGCAGTAAAACCTTTTCTCTCCGCACCGTTGACGGCTTTCATCTTCACCTTGGTAACAGTCTTTAATTCCATCACAAACAAATTCTTTGCTGATGGAAATGGCGTCTCCAGCTGCTGTGCAGTTGAATCGTTTGTTCAGACAATCGGTGCTTGTCTCGTCAGAATGATCGTCACAATCAAATACGCCGTCACAATAGGAGCGCATGTCGATGCTGATCATTTCTTTACTTTTGCATGGAAACCTCATCGAACAGTTTTCTTCCACTTCCCTACTGCATATGTCTGAACCAAGGATGACCCTGTTAATATATCCATCACATACGCGGTTTCCTCTGAACGAACTACAACTCGTCTTCCCACACTCATCATCACAAAATGATGGTCGAGGATCACATTGTGACCAGCATTCGTCTTCCATCTTGCTGCACTCTGGTCTGTTGTCGCATCGTGTGGCGAGTACAGTGATGAGATCGTAGGTCTTTGTGGCATGTACGGCCCGACACTGCATGAAACCACTGGATCGCTGCTCTTGGCGACAAAACCTTTGGTTGACTTGGTTTTTGCATTCAACTGAAAAATTGCACAGAACCTTGTCCATGGCCACACATTCAGTGGAACTGTTGCAATGCATATGGCATGGGGAACATCTTGACCCCTCATCACCAACAAGTATTTGCGCAACTGTTTCATTGGAACACAAAAGTTCATCAGAACCATCAAAACAGTCGATATTTCGGTCACAAACCTGTTTCGCTGAAATAATGAGTTTTTCGTCCAAGCATAAAAAGCATCGGAACTCGCCATCGACGAAACATATATCTGAACCATCTGCGCACTGAGACGTCAAATCGTAAAGATTTTTTTGCGGCAAAACACAGGTGCTTTTTCTTGACTTTCCTGAACATCTGAAACCAAAGTTTAGCTGTTGTTCGTCACTCCCATCGTCACACTGCACTTTTGTGTCGCAATAATGATCATTGTCGATGACGTGTCCGTTCTCACATTGAAAGATATTTTCCAGATATTTTCGGCACAGAGATGAAATGCAGATCCATTTAGTTGACAAGTTTAGATGATGGAAGAATGGGTTGTTCATGTGGCAAGTTGTGGTGTTTTTATTTGAATTTTGCAGAAAAAACATTTTACTTTCATTTGTTGAACATCGATTAATTATAACCTCACAATTTTCGCGCTGAACTTTGATTGCTTTGCACGGTTCGTCACTGTGGCTTTTGTTGCAATCATCTCTTGCGTCACCGATCCAAATGTTGGGAATGCACTTTCCACATGAGGTGGAATTGTTATTACATAACATGCAACCACATTTATGACCATGGGTTGCACAACATATAAACTCGTCATATCCACCTGTCATGTCTACTTTTCCATCATTTACTTTCGACCTTTCAACGCACTCATGACTTCTGCAATAAAGTTTTGTGCTTAAACAAAACTTTTCATCCGATCCATCACCACAGTGGTTGTAACCATCGCATACCCACGACTGTTTTATGCATCCACCCCAACCCCATGTACAGCCATCATCAGATTGGTAACAATCACATTCGAACTTGTTCGAAGGACAATCGCACATTTCCTCGTCACTGTTGTCACCACACGAGTTGTAACCATCGCATACATCCGATTGTTGTATGCATCCGTCAGTGGCGTATCTGTGCAAAATGGCGGCCATGGCAAAGTTTAGATGGGCGCTCTTTTTAAAAATTTAAATATTAGATATAGGCACAATTTTGACAAAAGACAAACCATGAAGCAAATAAATGTTTTGAAACAGATAATGTTTTTGACGTTTCAGCAAATGTAATCATAAATTAGCCATAAAGGCCATAAGGCACTTATTTACTATTTACTTTTACTATAAAGAATATGCAAACATTAAAATAACAGCATTACCATATAATTCATGAACTGTATTGGCTGACCAAATTGCAAATCTTGCAAAACAATCACACAATATGTTGTATTTGCAACTGCCAACAATAATTTCTTTTGAAGTGAATCACATTTTATTTGGATGGTACGATAAAATTAAAATTAAGTGTGGAAGAGCAACACCACGTTTGAACGTGCGACAGCCAAACCACTTGACATATGAAGCTAGGTCTAAACAAAATGAACAAACCTCTTCGTTCATGAGTTAATATTTGCTCAACTGGTTCGGTAACTAAACTGGCTGGCCGGTTAGCTTTTTCGGTAAAGAGAGCAAGCTGTTGTATCGTGTTCGCATGCCAACGCTTCACTTCACCATGCTTCGTCTGTAGTGATTCATGTGTCAGGGTTGTGCGCCTAGGAGGGAAACCCCCATACCCAAGAAGAAGGTAATGATACTAACAACTGATGTTTGGAGAACTACCTAAGGTTCTCTTCCCCTAGTCTCTCAACCAGGGGCAGAGCCAGGTTGGGGCGATTACCCCCCCTGAAACCTAAGAAAGTAAGTTTATTGACCATGATTTTGTACAATTCGGAAAACAGCATTCGCGATATAAGGCCATTTTGTCGTCCATTGTTTTGTCACAGCAGTGTTGTGAAGCATACTTCATCTCTCTTACAGTAGTGAACCCGTAATGAGACTTAACTACCAAATATTAGTGAAATCGCCCCCGCTACCCTTACTGGCTTTGGATCCGCACCTGCTCTCAACTGTGACATTTTGTTTAGCTTAGAGCAGTGGTTCCCAAACTTTTTCTGATCGCGTACCATTTGTGGGTCCCGTACTGTCAACACGTACCACCTTGTTCCAGGAAAACTCAGTGTGCCAAATACAATTCTTTCGCAAAACCAGAATTGACACAAATGCAACATGAAGAAAATGGCTGTGAGAAAGTATTACGGCCATTTTTAGAAACCAACAACTAAAGGGTAGGTTACACAAAAATTCAGGAATTTATTAACAGAATTCGACAGGTAAAATAGCTGTGAATGTATTTTTTGTGAAGAAAAACATAGAGTAGGTCTATTCGTGTACCACCTTGAAGGCCTTCGCGTACCACTACTGTTAGGCGTACCACAGTTTGGGAATCACTGGCTTAGGGGCTCTTAAACTTCTTCAGGCGTGCCCCGTTTCACGTTAGAGGCTTGGGGAACAATACTAGTTTACACCCACTATAGCGTTAGTCATTTTAGTCATTGATACTCGCGACTCACCTAACTCAACAGCAAATATAAAAAAACAGAACAGCAATTCATTTGTCATTACCCTGCATTTCAACAATATGTCGCTGTTAACCTTTCACACCCTCCAGTTTAAGAATCCAGTGTTACGGTCATAGGCGTACGGGAAGGCATTTTACTGGGGGGCGGAAAATATTTGCCCTGACAATAACAATCTGCCCTAAAACTAAACAATTTGCCCTGAAACTAACTTTTTTAGTTTAATCCGAATGGGGCCTGAAACCTCTTGTAAATCTGTTCTATACAGTTGAATTCGTTTATAACGGCTTCGTCTGTAACGTCAATTCG
>JGI24022J15233_10002695_pt1 | contig 16903 bp, 9 predicted proteins | sample Ectturendosymbi2_FD_15233 | JGI IMG/M metagenome (IMG submission 15233)
CATTTTTCCAGGGGGGGCGAAGCCCCCCTGCGCCCCCCTAGTTACGGGCCTGGTGGAGCTTACCTAAAATAAGTTCATTGCTTACTCTAATTAAGTCTCACTGACCTATGCAACCGTGGATGTAATCGCAACAAAATGCAAAAAACAACGGTTCGCAACAAAATGCAAAAAACAACGGTTCATGAACTGTTTATTTGGAGATAGGTTTACATTGTTTAGTGCATAGATATTGGAATCTACGGCTTTTTTAATTAATACATCAAACTGGAGCAAGTTAACGAGGCAACATATTGACATAGCTGAAGAATGCATTTTTGTTAGTCACGTTTTTTTCCGTGAAAGAAAAACCACTAAAGGAATCGCGGTAAACTCTGCTAGAGTGCTGTTACTTGGTCGCAACGGTAAAGGACTATGACCGTTGTTTGACATCCCTTCTTGATCATCGGAGGCCGTGCAAAGTCCACAGGTTTGTGGACACATTTTCATGATCCGGATTGAAGTACAAAGTCCAGAAAATAGTCGGCACAACATGAGCTCACTACCGTCACACGAATTGTCTGCAAATAGTAAAACAGTGACTTTGAATTTGAGATTGTAAACTACCACCGAAATACAAACGTAACTAGGTTGGAAGGTATAAATCGGCTCTGGGGAGCGAAATTGACTTGAAGTTTGACTAACACCTTAAACATTAGTAGTTAAAAGGTCATAATAGAGCGTAGAATTTGAAAGTGCAGGGCAAAATAACTGTTAGATTTGACTTGACTTTTAACTGAAAAACGCTAAGCCGCTTCCGAGTTTTGTACTTATAATCTTGATGATAACAACACAAAGGTATTGTAAATCTCCAGTTACTTTGCGAAGTCATGCAGAACACTGAAGCGGTAGCTGGTCAATAGAAGTTCTAGGCGTTTTTATTTGAAACTTACAAATTAAACGGTTTTGTTTGCTAATGAACTCTTACCTAAATCAGTCTTTCGACTAGTTACAATTCGTGGGCAGTTGTCACATGACTTTGCGCAAAGGAACCGGACGTTTTTATTCGACTTGCAAAGTCCCATAGTTTTCACGAGGATGCAGTTGTTTGACGAATCCGTGCAAGGTGCCTCTGAAGATTAAAGTTTTACCACTGGAAAACTCTCAAAAGTGTCGTAGTGTTAAAAGACTGAAGTTGTAAAACAAGCCCCAAACTGTTAACTTGCTCAATTAGTGTTTACTGTGTAGAGCCACTCCATAACCACGTGTTACTTTCTGTTACAAGAGCAAGCCAAAAGTTGTACAAATGCTACATGAAAATACAATACAATGCGCTTGCAGAATTCATCAGTGCGAAACAGTTTTTGCAGTAAACCAACAGAATAAACGGCCAATAACCATAAAGTTGCGATTTGGTACAAATACATAAAAAGTTCTTAACAGCAAATCAAGATGTTGAGTCAAAGTTTTTACCGTAGGTTGCATTGAGATGTTAGTACTTTGAAAAATTGAAAACGTACTTATAACATTTTAACGCTCATTCCGCAGTTTGACGATATGCTTAGCTTTTCTNACGTAGTTTTTCAGGCGTTTCTAGAACTTGGATACAGTAAGGTAAGGATCGCTTATACCAGGGTTCTCANCCGGGGGGAATTTCCCACCAGTGGGAAATTTTGTATTTGCAAGCGGGGAATTTTTAATTAGGATTTTGTTTAAAATGTAATATAGTTAAACATGCATTAGTTGTTGCGTCCAGTTCTGTAAGTTTATTAATTGTTTTGTGGTGTATCACTCCCAGTTGCTCTCTAAACTGCCACCCATTTATCCGCAGCACACAAATTATAGCCATTGTCGGCTCTGCACTTCATTCAGAAGAAAAGTTAGTTAATTACAAATAATTTGGTATTAATTAAATTAGAGGCCAAAGAGCTTATCAATTGTGAAGAGTTTAGTTTCTTTTTTAGAGTACTGATGTAAAAGTGTTCTTTACAAACTAAATTTCTAAGGGTGAATTTTATCTGTGAATAACAGTTAAAGAGGTGCATGAGATAAAAAAGGTTGAGAACCACTGGCTTATACTAAACAGATAAAGTGACTTTTTCGTAGTGGAAAAGTGAACATTTGTATATTTTAAAACTTCCTGGTTTAAACTGCAGTGGAAAATATGGAAACTAAGCGATTTTTTAGATTCAGTTTATGCTTAAGTTAAATTGTAACAAAATAAATTTTTCTTCGCGTATCTTGAGTCAAGCTCAACACTAGGAACAAGATTTGATTTATCCTGAATGCGTACGTGATGTATATGTTACATCTAACTTACAGTGGGTTTAAAAACACCTCCACCTCTATTCATTTATGGCAAGATTTGTCTTAAAAACGGATTTTCTAAACGCTAAGTAAACGGATTGGTTTCGAAGCACTAGATCATGTCATGTAGAAAAAATGTTCGCAATTTAAAACGTAGGCTATTCAACAACAGTACTGAAAAGATTTCGAAGACTATGCTCACTGATGCTGCTTAAATATTTTGCACAAAATTTATTTGCATCAATGTATCAAATTTTCTGGTACCAGAACACATTAGGAGTAAGCTCAGGTTGCGTAAAATCTCTGGAAAATGAACGGAAAAATGCTTGCAAGCAATTATTGTTATCCTCAAAATTTTTACTCCATGTTTACTGGGAAGATGCTTGCTGTTTAGACATAAGTTTGATTGTGAAAAAAAATAATAAGGTAAAACAACATTTTACAAAACGAGTCAACACAGGTTAAGTTAGGTGATGCATAGCACATAGTTATGACTTTGAATTTAGGCTTTGTGCGAGTCTTCGCGACTGCGAACAGTATACTGTAGAAGTGCTTTGTCAAAATCATATTTAATATACCCGCCAGTTGCACATCACACCAACGGCACTATGAAACAGTCGACACACATTCATCTATGCAATGTTTTTCCAAGTTTTCCGCTTATATTCAAAGTTTTACAGAAATGTGTTATGTATTTATTTCGCGTTCTTCTGTTTTCTATCAAATGGCTATCAAATAAGTTGCTGCGTGCAATTTCGAACCTGTCATTCCACTTATTCGTTTGCAAGAGTTTCGTTACTTGTTCTGTACCAGCATCTGTGCGTGCATTTTAAAATTCTGCCACAAGTCATACATACAAACAGATAGATCTTAAACTGCGACAAACAGTAGCAAATAGTGATGTAGTCAGTACTGGGGAGAAACGTAGGAAACCTCGTCGTACACTATTTTTGAAAAGAGAAAAACGTTTGCCACGTCTTTGATTACGTCAGCAAAGATTATGGCGTTTTTGTTGATATTTGTGCATTTTTCAACAAAACCTTTCAGCAACCTTCACTAGCTGGTATGGCTTTTTCCATGCAGCGTTCCCCCACTTGCTTTTGGCAGTGAGCCATTTGTAAAAGACAATATACACTGTTCCTTGTCCAAATATCTGAAGCTGAAGAAACCAAAAAGGTTGCATCTTGCGCAAATAAACAGTTTGCGCCACTTACCAGGATCAATGACACCTTGCAAAGGTGGAGCGCTCGGACAGGTGCTGCACGATCTCTGGCATACTTGTTTAACTAGTTCATGTTCGCACTGACCATTGATGAACAAGGTTGCACAATCCTGCCGCTTGTCCGTGCAGGTTTCAAGTTTTTCCGGCAGATCTTCTGAAAAAACTCGTGATAACAAACCATTAGCAACAGCAAGTAGGTTCCAGCGTAATTGTCGCTGTAGTTTTCATAAATTTTAGTTGTAGTCGTAAATTTTGAGGGAGCCAGACGTGAAACTTCAGAACTGTAATGAAGTGTTCCACATCTAAAAGTAAATACCGTTATTTTATGCAGTAAACTATTTCTCAAGCAACGATGTTTGGAAGACATGCCCTTTTTCCATAAATTTAAAATGTCACGCAACGTTTGCTTTTCTATATCTTCAATTATATCTTTGCTTGTACGGCTTTTCTTGAATCTAGCAAAGCACTTGAGGGCAGCTCACAACACTTGACCAACAACAGTGACGCTAGGAATACAAGTACAGAAAACATCAAGCTGTTTTAGGTACTGCAAAAATACCAGTGAGCTTATCGTGTAAGAACATCATATTTTGGTAAAGTTTGTGAAAATCTAATTTCCTCGAGATATNTATGCAATTGCAAACTTGCCGCAAGAATTTTGCTCTAAATTTGCCGCAAAATTTTACGGCACAAACTGGATCTTTAAAAAAAACATTGCCATCCTTGTANAGGTAAAACGCCTNACCTTTTGGTGTCTTCNCAACATCCNTCCCGCACTTTTGGCACGACACAGGACAATTCCGTACGAATTCGGGCAAAGAGCACATTCCCATCGACTTAAGTACTCCACATGTGGTAGGGTTCTTATCGAGACATTCGGACGGCTTACATATCCCGCAGGATTTTTTGCAATAAACCTGCATCACGATACTGTCACACTTGCTTTCCAGCATATCACAAGTCTCCTTCGTCCACTGATCAGCACAGACGTCAACGGGTTCGTCTCTGTTCAGTTCGTCGCATTTTTCGCACGAGAATGGACACAAAAATCCGATGAACATCTTCTGGCACTTGCCCTCCTGTGCGTATCTTGGACACTGGCTATTTCGGTCCACGCAGGCATCTGCAACAGCCGTCACTAATCATTACACACTGCACCTTGGTACTACCAGAGCAACGCTCCGGAAGACAGAAGTTGTCAATTGTAAAGGGACATTAAAAACTGCATCTATTTTAGTGACGTAGGTCGTAGGGTATCTCTGATGCATCGATTGCGCTTGTCTGAAACAACTATGTGTTGTGAATTTAAGAGAACATCTTTAGATGTCGTATAAATTTCTTGACCTGGTTTTATCTGCTACTGATGAAACGACAAATGCTTTATTTCAGTAATTTTCTAAGTAATGAACATTTTATTGTTCTGCCGAACTTGATATGACCAGCGATTTATCTGCTTGAAAAACAAGAGCTTTTTTAATGTGGTTTCATCAATGCTATCAGATGCTCGCCAGATCCTTACATTAACGTTCTTGTCTACAAACGGTTTTGCTTTTTGGAATACTCGAACACTTTGCTCCCAGAATACCAAAACGAAAGAATAACATAAAAAGGTATTCGGCGATAAAGTAGCACTTCTGCATACCAAAACTACGTAATAACTCGTGACAAAATGCTTTCCTCGCTATTCTTTCAGAAAGAAGAGCAATGTTTTCACAACGTGCTTGAATGTGAAAATCAGTAAGATCAACTTACGAAGTTTCTCAAAACTTAATGACAGTTTTTACTTTTCATAACTTGTGTCCGATAGGAAAATGTCATAGCAAAGAAAAAATTTATAACAACGAATGATTTCCTTGAACTATGGAATAAAATGCGCGTCCTTGAGCGAGTTGTTGCAAGATAGTCAGTATAAAACTGAAATAAAGTGAATATCAAATCACTGGGGGGTCCATTTCCACACCTTTAAACTTCAAGCAAAATCAAATGAATAATAGTTACAAACAACAGTGTGTCAAATTACTTCACCTTCCCCATCAGATGGAGCGCATTTCTTACACACCGAAGCGCATTCGTGTTGGGACATGTACGGGCTTGCGCAGCCCCCGCAGATTTTTAGTTGCTCTTCGCATGCTGCTTCCGGCAAGTTGGTCATCGGTGTGGACGTGCCGCTCGAACATACTCCACAGGACAACCGGCAGTCGTCTGCTACTATTTGGTTTTGACACTGATTTAATTTCGCCAACTTGGGGCACAGGCCATCGTTATCCACACAGGTTTCTAAAAGAAAACATTTCCGGAAAAAATGTTTTCAAAGGCGAAATGTTTAACTCTTTAATTTGAACCACGATGTGTGAAGCTTAAACACATCGGAGGCCCTCAGAATCGATTTTGTAAAGGTAAAGCACAACTTTCATGTTCGCGTTGCGGCTAAGTTTGCTTCGCTAACAATTTGCAACAGCTCTATACTTGATTTGTCTGATAGCAGTTGCACAACTTATTTCAAAATTAAAATTACCTTGACAAACGCCGCACGTTTTCGGGCAGTACTGCGTCACCACAGAGTTGTTGTTACAGCTGCTCCTGAGATCCTGACAAACTGCCAGTGTATCTGTGCATCCCGAGACAACTGGCAAAATAGATGAAGCAGGAATTGTACCAGTACGTCCCTCAGTGGCCGGACGACACAGATCGCAAGAAAGGGGGCACTTAGCTGCCACATTTGAAGCTGTGCAAAGGCCCAGTACTGCGCCAACTGCACAGTTCGCATCTGAATCAATGCATTGACTTTCAGTACCTGAAAAAAACAGACCAATAATTTTTTGATAAGCAATGCAAGGAATTAGGAATACAGCTTTTAGGAACGACAGGAATCAATGCTATACACCTACGATGCGAACCTGACTGCTCAGCAACATATCCGGGACACTTTCCACACGAGTTTGGGCATGCTCTCGCCACAACGTTGTTTGCGCATTTTCCTGAGTTTCGCAGGGTTTTGCAGTCTTCTCGAGTGTCATAGCAAGGTCCTGAAAAAGATTGATAGCACAATTACAGACAAGTATTGCCTTTTAAATGGATACCATCAAAACTTCCTTGATCATGAAACCTAAGTTTGCAGGCGGTGACATATTTTGACCAAAGATGAAGACGACCAATTGTTGCATGATTGTCACTACATTTCAAGCAAAAATTACAGAAAAAGTAAAAAATTAGTTCTGTTAAAAAAAATGACAAAGCCTATTGGCCCCATCTAAAGAGGTTAGAGTTTAGAGCGTAAAAACTCTGTTCCCGAAATGCAGTCACTATTTTAAACGAACTACTGTTCTCAACCATAGTGAAAGTACCTCACATTGTTTTGAAACCGCAGTTTCACTGTTTCACGCAGTAGCTGCATTATTGGCGCCACATGCTCGAACTGACAAAATCCTGTGATTTATTACACTGTAATTCAACCAGGATTTAACAGAGCGTCGTACGTTTTTTTACACACCTTATTTGTCAACACGGATAGAATAGACCTCCATGGAGTGAGTTGCATACTCGTTTATTTTGAAGGTAATGAAATCTTTATTGTGGAAACATTGCTCTTATCATCGGAATGTTTTTAGCGATTCATACTCCCGAAACCTTTTTGTTGGCACCAAAGACAAAACAAAATGGTTCTACTTTTATTACATATCAATAGTACGTTAACGACAAGATTCAATCGCCGTACCAGCTATCGACGTGGGTGGACATACTCCGCAAGTTTCTTTGCACACAAATCTCCAAAATGCTTGTTTGCACATCTCAGCTTGCTGCATATCGTAGCATCCAGGGCTTTGGTCGTAGCAAACTGAAACATATTTGCAAGATCACTAATCAAGGTAGTTTGTGTTGCGTGTACGAACGAAGAGACGAATTTCTGGCTCTGAGTGACGAATAAGAACATACGAGCTGCTTTTGTTGCTTGGTGAAAAATAACTAGAGACAAATTTTTGTCTGTTAACCAACCACTTGCTTTCTGTGTTTAATGCAGAAAACTGGCAAATAAAAGATAAATGAAAGAAACAGAAAAAAGCGAAATGTCTTATCAAAAAATATTGGCACCCATTTTTATGTCTATTCCAAAGTGGCGTTTGGACCGACCTAAGATTTACGTGGACAAGTGGCAAAGTCCAAAGATCTTTTCGATGGCCATGTTTTTCTTCAGCTTGTACAGTCTGAATAGATAACTCTGTGCAAATTTACCCAGCAACCCAATTTGCTTGTTTACGTTGTAAGTCAACCATTTCCCTCAGTTTTTCATTTCATAAGAGGTGATACATCGAAATTTTGTGGTGGTAAACACGCTCAGCAAAACTGGTGTTTGCTTAATTGAACCTTATGTTTTGATTGAAACAACCAACCTGATAAAAATGTGCAGTTTATTTTAAATTCAAACCGATCTTATTAGCCTTGAACATATAGAACTATTGCAGCAAAAAGCATTGGTTCTTACATATAAAAAACTGTTACAACAAAAGTGAATCATAGGGCCTTAGCATTTAGAAGGAACACATGCTGAGATGTCGAAATTCGTTTGCTTTCTTGATCAGTACAAAAAATTATTGCCTTATGAGTGAAACCATGGTGAAAATAACTTTTTGATTTCGTTTGTAAAGTTGCCAATGTCATTATCCATGGAGCTTTGCTGGCAAGTCTCTCAGCAGAGGTCCGTATGTAAAAATTCAGCACAAAGCGCTCAGTTTAAAAAAGGCAAGGTCTTCTCGAACCTGGGCATTCAAAGGTGTTGCACAATGTACGTTCAACTCCGTCGCCATCGCAGCCTGAGGTTTGACAAGTTCGCTTCCGCGACATCACTCCCCCACCGCACGAAGCGTTGCATATTGACCACGATGACCACGCGTTCCACACTGTGACGGAGCATTAAGCTTTGTGCAGATTTTGTAATAGATGCATAACAAAATAACAAGTTTCAAAGCAAGTCACATTCACATTAGCTAATACAATGCAGTGATACTTATTTTCAATCGTTTCTACGGACAATTTTAGGTTTTGTTCCACGCGTTCATGCCTGCGACATATCAAACAGAAATTCGCGAAAAACTACTTACGGTGCGGGTAATGTCAACCTGCGCCAGGAATGATATGATTGATATAATAGGAAAAGCAACATTCAAAGCTGCTCTGTGTAAATGCTATGGCCAGCTTCGAAATCGGACAAGAAACTTGTCGCAGGTCCAACAGAACACCACTTGCCTCAGTCTTTCAGTCTTGCATATAGTACAGTATCATGCTTTCATTGAGTTTCAAAGAATCTACTCAATAAAACGAAAACCTATTTTCCTAAGCACGTTTTGGCTGTGTGCCTAAATGGAAACGAAGCTAACGGAAGCGGTAGACAGGCCGCAACCATGGGGCAACCGGGCAATTGCCCCCCCCGAAATTTTCAAAAACATGTTTATTTGTTTGGTGCAAGTTGCAATCATTTTGCTCCCCGAAAACATCAGCTGGTTGCGGCCCTGACAGTAGAAATCTACCATACCTCCACAAAATTTACATGACTTCGGGCAGTGCTCCCTCATATACATGGAGTAAGTAAAAGAGCAGAACCCTCTTCGCGACCAGTTTCCGCAGAGCTCATGTTGATCTTCGCACGTCTTGTTACCTGAAAAGCCAACAGCTTCCTTGGTGGCGCGCGATGAAAGTAAGGAATTTACATTTACTCAAGTACCATTTACGATCGAAGATTTACGATCTAATTGTGCATCTCGTCTTAGATTGATGTAGCATACTAGCGATCAAGATCGAACAGAAGTTATTGTTATGACCTGTTTTGTATCGTCAATACTAAATAAACGACCTAAAACATCATTCCCAAGCATTCCATTCCGCGCTATTCTAAGCTACGTTGGCAGAAGCAGGACAGGACGACTTGGATTTGAAATTTCTAGGATACAAACAAACGCTCTCAGTGCAGTTATTACGCTTCGTTTTTCATCCGCAATATTTCCACACGCCTTTGCTCAAAAGTCGACAGTAACACATAACTTTTCGGCTCTGGGCTCTAATTAGTACATACCCGTTTTAAAATCGGAAGCATTGAAGTAGTAATTGTCACCAAGCAGAGTTTCCTGCAAAGTTTCTCCTGCTTCTTCACACATTTCGCATGTTTTGGCGCAAAGTGACGCAACCAAAGCTGTCTGGCATGCATCTGCGGCCGCAATAAAAACTTTATTATTTTTGAAAGAATTGTTGAAGAATTTAAACTCTGTGACGCCAGCAAGTAGATGGAGTCGAGTCTATCAATTGCGACGCATATATTCATTCATTTTCACAACCGATTTTTTCCTCTGTGGAGGGTTGCAAAGGCAGCAGTCCAAGAAGATCAAGAAAAGATTCCACTCAAAGTGAGGTCTATTCCAGTTATTGCGTTTGTGATTAATTTGGTGAAAAATTTCAATTGAAGTACAATATTGACATGCGTTCCATGAGACTTGCGAAGTCAAGGTTTTGACAAAATTGACATGATTTGAATCCTGTACCTTTGGATCGGTATGCCAAGCACGACTCTTTAGCCAGACTGTCCTTGCATGAGCGACTGGGAACTGGACACTTGTGGATGTTGCAGCCTCTCAGTTCTCGCGTGACGGATTCCTTGCAATTGCCTGTAAAGCAACAAGTGTTGTCCAGCTCCAAGCATAAAAGTATTTGTACAACATAAAAGAAACTTTAAAAAATGAAGTTTATGCTAAAAACCGCGCGGAACTCTGCAAAGTCTATATAAATTTACTGAATTTGATTAATGTTTGTATTTAGAAAAAACTGGAGCAGTCATCATGCAGGTGACAGCTGTCAAATCAAACAATCATTCCATGACTGTACAGTAGACTGCATATTTCGTACGCAACACTATCCACCACTTTCGACGCAAAAAAGCTTGTTTACTGTCACCTAGATTTGAAAATGATTTTAAATTTGCAAGTTAGTCAATAAAACGAAACTATGACTCAGCTATTACTTTCACTAGAATATGCAGAAACTTGCGTCAAGCTTCTGAGGAATCTGCCTGCTTTCTACTTTCATTCTTCTGCGACGATTAAAACTTGTAAGTGTATCTATTTTTCATAGTTACAGGCCACAAAAATGGCGGCAAGTAAATCAGTCACATGCACAGCTTTAATTGTTCTTCAATTTGAGTTTTCACAAATAGGGCCGTCTTGTGAATAGAAAAGCAATATAATTATATATTGATGTATGTCCTTTCACATCACTGATTTCTTAATAATTTTAATCTCTCGATTTATGTGATGAAGCCGGTTTCAACGAGTCAGAGACGTATTTTGACTTGCTTTTTTGCATGTACTTCCGCCAGCTTCGAACACATCACAACATGAGTCTTGTACAGACCTCCAATAAATGCTACTGGCAGAATTTCCTAATTTTTCGGGTCGTATTGATAAGTACCACCCACGTTTGTTTGGGAAGGACATGTATTAGGTTTTGAAGTAATAAACTTTTTTTGACATGCAAGAAGTAAATTTTTTAGGGTGACAACAGTTTGGGAACAGGTTCCGAGTTGTTGAAAAACGGCCCTGTGCACCTAAAACGTTTGCGTAAGCCTTGGTTATGGTGGGAACAATTGCCCAATGAGGGCAGTGATACCGGAGGTGTTAGATTTTCAAATACATCTGAGTAGGGTTTTAAGACATGAGCAAGTTCAGAAGTTATTTTACTGCACATACGAATAACGTGTAAATGTTCCTTTTCTAATAGGCAATATATTTTCCAAAGAGTATGTGATTTGTTTACAATTGTTGGCACAGGCATATGGACCTACAGTTCTACAACCAATTTTAGTTATTTGCAGTAAATCTTAACTGCAATGCGTTAAGCTATGTTATATTGAATTTGTTGCACAACATGATCAGTTTGAATAGCAAAATCAATTGATCTTAAAGCTTGTGGACCTGCATGTGCTAGCTAGATGAACATGTGATGCAGAAAAAATTATATAAATTAGATATTAACTTATTCATAAAACCTAGAACGTTCATTTGGGCTTAACAAATGACATGATAGCAAATCAGTGGCATCAAAATGGGAAGAAAGACTGTGCCCTCCAAAACGTGACAAGAAAGATAACCTACCGGTTTGGGCTACATCATTTCCCTACTTGCCAACTCTATCAAAGAAAGAAGAAAGCGTAAACATGAAGGCGATGGTTTCCAACTGGATACAGTGGAGATTTTTTTTGTTGCAAACGAGCAAACGAACTAGTTTTATGCTGGTTGATGTTAGTCTCATGTTCTACTGCGCCCCAACGATCCGTTCAAAATACGCAGAAGTCACGCGAGAATTTTCTATCACCAAAGTCACGTTTGCTCACTTCATGAATTACTAATACTAACTTGTGCTTGTTATTAATTCTAAAGTCCCGCATGAGTTTAACAAAACAATTTGTTTGACATAAAATTTAACCCACATTTATTTTGTTTTTTACAGCTTAGTAATCCTCCATTATCAGACATTTGAATGTACCATGCAAGCACGCGTTGCTTGGAGCTCAGTTAGTCACAGGTTTTTCCCTTTCATTCACCAATGAATTCACCAGGAGTTGTACAATTTTCTGTAGCCACTTTTTGTCAAACCTGCGATTCTCTAATTTTTTGCAGTCACGTAGTAGTTTGCAGCTGAAGCTATTATGGCATATATGTCCTTTATCTTTGGCAGCGTTTTATTACTGCGTTGCTACAACTTACTCAGAAATTTCCAGTAAATTAAAAAAACTCATGGTATTAATAATAGAAAAATGCTCTTCCAGAGCTCGGCAACACAAGTCTTATGTAAATTGAGAAGTTACTCCCGCGCTTCTTACACGTATATGTGGCGAATCAATTATCCATAGTTTTTTATTTTAGCAGAACTCACAAAATCATCGCGTTTTACTTAAAGACACTTCTCTTACGGGTTTCTTAAAGACACTGCTCTTGAAACATTTCTTTCGATTTTGTTTATTTAGTTTTCAAACCAAAAGCACAGGCTTTTGTAACGCTTTTGGTTCGTATTAGGTATAACGTTACGTTCTGCTAATAGCAGTTTTTAGGGAAAACCACTTCTAGTTTGTTTGAATATTTTTCTTTTTTATTTTCGCCATTTGCTTCCTCATTGCTTTTAATTATCCTCTGCTTTCAACATTTTACGACTTCGTTCACTCGTCTTTATGGTCACGTGCTGTCAGCTCAATATCATGCATGAAAGCCTAAAATGGAACAGGTGAACTGAAATTTTTGATCACTCATAAAACTGTGTTCAGTGATTCAAAACCTCAAGCCGAAGGCAGCAAGTTGGTGAGGCACGTGAGAAAAAAAGTTTACGTTTGATGAAGTACACACTGTATATAACATCACCTGCATTGATAGTGAGGCCGACAAACATTTTCATATGTTTCTGTCTAGTCGAGATGTGCTCAAAATAATTTGTGTTTTTCCCAAGAAAACGACTCCTTTATGGAACGATTTCAAGCAGTTAACTTATTCACTCACTTTCGGTGCAAATTTTCGTTCTGTTTTGAAAACCGCCGCCACATGTGGCGCTGCAACCGCTCCACTGCGACCAAGAGTGTTCTTCTGCGAAAGAAGTGAAGAGATGCATCAAAGTGCTTTAGTGCGCAGCTAAAATCTACACATGCTTACTTAAGTAAAACGCCTAGTTAAAATTTTGCTGAGACATTCTGAGAACATATGAACTGATTGTGATACGCACGTAACAGCTAACGTTACTTCTTTAAACTGACAAGTCCGCAACCGTTTAGTACGTAATAAGAATAAACGTCTGCAATGTCGGAAAAGTTACGATAGACGTGCAGTTCCAGTCTTGTACCTGCTACAGATACATTAGCGAAAAATAAATATCAAAGTTTACATAACCACGAAAATGGCTTGGCGCGATTAAAAGACGATNATGTTCTGTCATCTGATTTAAGTGATGGCATTTTGCTTTTACNGTAAGCGTCCTGACTTTAAAGCAGCAAACTTTGTCCATCTAAACNCNTNGCCTGGATGTGCATCTTAATTCCCAACTTACTGCATAATCGGCAAGTTTTCTTGCAGCTTTCCTTCATGTACTCCGTCATTTCCGGGTAGATAGTGCTGTTGCAAAACCCATATTGCGCCCAGTCACTGCAATGAGCGTTCGCGTCGGCGCAGTCTGTAATGAAAGCACGAAAGGAGATTGACTGTATTGTTTGAGGTATTTAGAGGTGCAGCAAGACTTCTTGTATCGTATTATTTTCTCCCTCAATAAAATTATATAATTTTTATCAAAGACTTTTATCTGGTGCTGTTATTCGCTCGCCTTGTGGTCGCTTTGTTGTTTGGTGGGCCAAATCATACTTGATGTACGCGTCANGACTTTTTGGAAATTATGCATAAACATAAAGTAATGCTTTGAGNGACGACATCGCCGAGCCTATCCATTCCACCCACGTCCAACCGAAATGCGTTGCTGGGCCAAATGTTAATTNATTCTCTTGAAAGCCGCACATTGAATGACTTACGCTGTGCTCAGCAAACTAAAATTTAGCTTAAGTTACAGAAAGCGTTCGAGTCCTAAAATCATTGATAACGACTTTCTGGCACTTCCAATCACTTCATAACTGTGATGTCATAGGCGAGTTTAAAGTGCCAGTGACCTCAAAATAGAACTCAGTTTAGTGCAAATGGACCAAAAGGGGTAGCAATCACAAAACCAAAAATGAGTTACCACCTCAGTGGACACATGGAAATCTGCCAGAACGAAATGCAGACGTAACAAAATGCCACCGAGGCACACAGCGTGTCAAAAACGTAAAATGTAAGAATTATCAAAATAAGGATAGCTTGTCATTATATTATACATTCACAACAACGAAACTTTCAACTGGGCCGCAGGTTGGACAGGTTGGACATACTGTAGCTGCTATGGACAGGCTATTATTACAATTTCGGAATGCGGAGCGTTTTTTTGTATATTGGTTTACATTGTTTACATTTACATTGTTTATATTTACATTGTTAGCGGACACGTATCTTGGTGCTTTGTACAGAAATGCAGACTGGAGTGCAGTTATTTTTGTCAGGCGCTCGCTTTCTTACAATTCGTTATCATGTCTCACGTTTTCAAAGTATACAATTTTTTTCATATTACCAGGTGTTAAAATCATTTGAGCCTTACGTCTTTCAAGCGAAATCATTAACTTAAGCGCCAAAGAGAAAACCCAGGACAAATCTTAACATCTCCGATTCTCCCACCCGCTCGCTCTTGTGCGTTGTGGAAGCATTGACATCAAAATCTGCGCAGCGCTTCTGCACAATTATGAGATACTGCTGCCTCGTGAAGACCGCTGCAGCAGTTTTCTGACTTGTTGCCAGGTGCAACTAAACTGTTGTTTTTCACCATCCTGCATCGGATCAAGCGCAAAGGGCAAGATAAACATGAAGTTTCGTAGGTTTGTTCATTGCTGGGTGTAAATAACAAACAGTCGTCACTCCGAGTCACAAGGAACATTAGGAATCGCGATTTGAAGCGAATTACAAAAAATACTGGTGAGGGCGCGTTGAACTGTTTTGGTTATCAATTCTAAAAAATATTTTTGGTTCGAAAGGACAAGAAAGCATTATATGCTGAAATATATAAAAATATAAATTGTGATTTTGCAAACTTCTTACTTTAGAAACTGAAAATTGATTTTATCTGGGCATTCGTTGCATTTTTTTGTGAATTTAGAACACGTTTTGCATTTTTGTTTAAAACAAGATGAGAAATAAGCAAATCCGCTGAGTTGGCACTGTAATGAATTTGCGTAATCAGTTTTCCAGAGAAGAGTAAAAGAGATGCAATTTAGCTGCTTCTACCAACAAAAGATTAGGTCCGATTTGAAGATCAACGAATTCAATTCACAATACACTGGCCGAATTTATGCCCAGTTAGGTTTTCCAGAAAATCGCAATTCACCGAATTGGAAGGTATATTTAGATCACTTTTTTTAACTGTGGATATGGAGCAACTACTTCCGCGATGTCGACACTTAAAAAAATTTTTTTGAATAAAAAAAGCTTTGCGAGATCATGTAAATGTATGCCGAAAAGTATAAACAGTACTCTTCTCCACGCAATTTTTGAGAGATCCATTATCATCTGAATTATTTGGACACTCCCTTCATACGTTGCTGTGTACAAGTCTCTGCCGCTTTTCGCAAGATTTCACTTCTTTGAATTATGTAATTGTCTGCTTGTATATGACGATGAAAAATTTNTATGATGGCTGAATCTTTTTGAGTTTATTCTCTCCCAGTATTGCTCATGCGTAAGTGCGTACTCGTACACCTCTGTATGGCTTGGTATGTGAANTTTTACTTTCACCTTGCATACTACTAGTAATCCATGTGTTATAGACCTTAACATGGGAAACACTAGGTAATAATTGTAATAATTGCTAATTGTAATAATAATAATAATTGCTCTAGTCCACCAATACGTGCAACCATGCGGTCAAGATCAATGAAATCCGAAGAAAAGTTTGTTGAACATAGTTCAACATTAATCGAAGCCCATTGCATTCACAGTGCCCTCACACAGAGCGTTAGCTTATGGTGACTTTGAGACTTGATAAGAAGCGCTCTTACAAACGAGGCGTTCGTGCGAAATCTGTGCACGTGGTGCCCAAGACATATACAGAATTTTTAACACTACATTCTACATATTATAATATATTATACATTATACACTATATAATATCTATTATACATATAACATACATTATGAAACCAACATATATTAAAAAAACTCGCTTTATATATTGAAGGAAACTGTTTTCAAGTTTTGGATACCAGCGCCACCAAATGCCCAGGAAATATGTTAATAAGAGGCCTTGAAAAACGTCAGTGATACATGAGAAAACCAAATTCAGAATAACATCAAATCATGCCTGTAACAGGTTCTGCATATCGTTGCGTTTACTTACGTGATACGCACAAAAGCACATTTGCCTGTTGCTACGAAGCTTACCCTTGTTCAAAGAGTGATCGCCAAACATGGAGCTCGTATTTGGACAGAATCCGCAGGTTTTCCTGCATGTGATTTGTAAATATTGCATTGAGTCACGGTCATTGCATTCCGATATCAGCTCTGCGCAGTTACCGAACGTGTCAACGCAGACTTCATTCGACTGTGTTCTTTCTGTAAAATTGATGATATAATCTGAAGCGATTGAAAACAACAAGTTATTGACCGATTTTCTTTAAGCTTTCCACAAAATAGAAGAGTTGAAGCAGAACCGTCGCCAGAAAGTCAATAGGGGGCTTTTCGTTTGTGCGGGGGGGATATACGTTCGTGAAGGGGGGCTTGACATTCAGATTTGACAAAAATTTCACTAATT
>JGI24022J15233_10002701_pt1 | contig 16892 bp, 11 predicted proteins | sample Ectturendosymbi2_FD_15233 | JGI IMG/M metagenome (IMG submission 15233)
CAAGCTGTGAAAACGAACGCTCTCCAGAGCAATTAGTAGACATAAGTGATAAGTATATTCTAAAAATTACTTCGGTATTTGGGAATGCAGTGTAGACACCACTTGTGTGCAACAATTTGAAACTATGTTGAGCAATGCCTGTTGACTCGTTTCTGCTGTATTTTTGTGACTGTTCCTTGTACCAGCAAATAAACTGACAGAATTCTTCTCCTTGTACCAGCAAATAAACTGACAAAATCCCTGCCATTTGTTTAAGATTCTTGCCTTCAAAATTAGAAATCCTAACACTGCCAACCGAAAGCCTAAACTGCTACAGTATCTATTGCAAAACACTACCCATCCTCGCCGACGTGCCTTGTCGACTGCATGGTAATTATATTGGTATTACACTTCTGAAACTGAACTCAACACGCTAACAGTTAACGGTGCAGTCATATCATATCTGGAGAAAGATACTGAATGCTAGCCGTGAAAGGTGCTAGCCTAGTACCGGGTGAACGAGACCACGTACATTTCATAACGAGACGTCTTCCTGTCGAGGTGGCCAATGCATTGGCTCGTTTAGGGCGCTGACTCAGCACAACACGTTCAGAAACAGACCACTTGCTATCCACATACGGTAAAGAGACAACGGAGAACTATCCATGTAAACGTAGTAAATGAGATCCACAAACAATGGCCGCCGGCTTATAAACAGCACATCACGTGATTAGACAGTTACAAAAAGAAACAGGCGGCGGCTCTTGGCGTTCCCGGGAGATAAACTTTCTATTTCTATTGTATTAAACCCCGCCAAGTTCTCACTTTCAGACAAGCAGTTCTATTTTTAGACATCATCAATCGTACAGAATTACTGGAGGGGGAAACAGCCGTGAACACCCCTAAACAATAAATACTGTAGATTAATTTCACAGCAATAAGTTCATCAAAAATATTTTAAGTTTTCCATAGCTCAAATTTACATGTTTTCCTGACACAAGTGGCCTGTATTTTTTCGCGGCCTCAAGGCACGTGCCTAGTTTGCCTAATGGTTAATCCGGCACTGCATGGTTGCTATTTCGCTAGTATAGGTATGCGATACCGGGTATATAGTAATATAGGGTTCAAGTTTGAAATGTACAGCAAATCACGGTCAGCGCACCACACAAACTTTGTTAATATCACACTTCTTACAATTACGCAGCGCAAATTTAAAAAGTCATTAGCAAGTAAACCATTACTAGTTGCCAGTCATCCGTGGTGATTTTTTGAAAGCTGAAGTTAAGTCTTTTTTGTCAGTCTTGAAGGCAGAATATGACAGATGAATATTCAAGTGGTCCAGTGCCCCAAACTCTGAGCTGTCGGCAAACAGTACGGACACTAGCCCAGCTATGTCCAAGTCGCGGCCTATGTAAGGCGGTCGGGGACCGCCTTACATGGCGCTTCTCTGTTCACTACTCTAGGCTTTCATTGAAAACTTTTTATATAGCAGCTGCTTGACAGTGATCATTGCTAAAGCAAATATTTGCTACAATTTATAGGTGCCGACTGGTAGAAGATATTTGACGCCATATCCTATTGTAATAGACCAGAAATTGAGCTGTGACATTGCAATGGTCTTTGTGCAAAATAGCTAAAGACTGAACTCTGACAGTCAGCGGTGTAGGAGGCGGGGGTGCAAGCACACCCCAAAAGTTTCGATTTGTTGAAAATCCGGGCAAAATCTGTGAAAATCTATGGCAATGTTCGCAAAATATCTGAAAATCTGGGTAAACTACGTAAAAATACGGGCAAAACTGGCGCCCAGCGTTGTTTGAATTTGAAAAATTGGCGCCTAACGTGTAGAGAATCATATGACCTTTGTTGGAGATCATCCCAAAAGAAGGTGTTCATGGTCTGTGTGGGAAGAAATATTCGCACAAAGAGTTGCCCGAAAACCAGAAAAATTTCGGGAAAGTTTGGGGAAATTCGGGCAAAAATTTTTTGCACCCCCCAAAATTTGCCTGCACCTACACCTGTGACGTCAGTGACTGGCCCCTCCAGAACAAAATTCCTGTCTGCGCCATTGCCAACATCTAAAATGTTTTGCGTTTATTCGTAGATGCGCATCATAACCAGTGAGTTTTCTCTCTTCACCTGACACCTTATATAAAATACGTTTTAGTCATTACACCGGATTTCTGAATGACGAATGAAAACTTTTGCGGTTTATTATTCTCACACAGTATTGCTGAGATGTGAATTAATAGTGCTTTTTGTCTATTTTACGTCACCAACGTTTTCATATGTGGCTATGAAAAGTAAACTATATTTTGTGCGGGTTAAAAACATTTTTGAACGGTGATTAAGACTGAATTATATCAATGACGAAATAGCATAAGTACGGTACCTGCACAAATCACAAATTATTAATGCTTCGGAGATTCTCAGTCTTACACTCTTTGGCAACAGCATAATTCGGTTAAGATTTCTGTTCCTTTAATTCTCCACTCCTTGCTCTCATTTTATTACAGCGACAGAACTGGAAATGTTTTTATTGCGGCAAACTTACGCAAAGGCAACTATAATAATATAACATCTAATTTTAATTCTCTTTTGGCGTTGATGGATCTGCTGCAGGTCGCATGGGAGCTTTTCTTCGAGACAGAGAAAGCTGTTGGAAGTACGCAGATCCTGGATAATACATGCAACGGATCAAGATATTTTTTACTGAAATACTTTCCACTCATTGAGTTTGAAACTGTGGCATGCGCCTAAAACTCGCTGAAAAGCAGCAGATCAGTGCAAATTGAAAACTAGCAAAGTAGCTCAGCTCTGTGACGCAGAGGAAGGAAACTGATATAACTGCGCAAAGCGGTAACGTCGACGCAGAGTGTGTGATAAACATCCAAAGAAACGACAGCTGTGATTGAACTGTCCCAGAACGTTAAATCTTTATTTTACTTTCTGTCGAAACAAAACCTCATCCTCAGAAGTTACATGATCCCAACAGCAATCGATTAGCGGGCAACAAGAGGAACAATCTCTTTTCAATAAAGCAATAAATCTTTATCATTTCATACATAGCGAAATACAGTAATCAATGAGCAAATGTATTGCTTCTAGGACGATTGAACCAGAATGGAAATGTGACACACTGTACTTTAAGTGATCAGAAGAACCCTCATATTCCAGCAAGGGTCTTTCTTAAATGACTGGACAATCTCGTCAGCTACATTGAACACTAATACTAGATCGGATTTCATTTGAAAAAAAATTGAAAAACATGGACATATGAGTAGCTAGAAAGCGGACATACTTGCGATGAAATTGCCATGGCTGTTTTCATAGAAGGAAAGCTGTTTCAAAATTGTACCTAAGGTGCCTAAAATCAACCGCATTATTCTGTTCAAGTTTGATTTTTTTGAAGCAGCTCATTAAACATTGGTTAAAGATTACAAGAACAAACTCACTTTTGGTTTTCGTAAGATTTCGCTGCAGTCTTGCCTGACGTGAGCTCTTCTACGTCGTCTTTCAGTTCGCAAATGAGACGATGTTGGGAGGAAAATCTGTCTTCCAAATCCTGTAAAACAAATAAAAACCAAATCATTACAAATTTTCACCAACAAAATTGTTTTCCGTTTGACAAAACTTATTGCCCTCGGCTGTAGTAATGATGCTCTCGAGAGCATCAAGAATATGTAACATTGTACAGGTGTTTTGTGCACATGTAGCTTTCCTTAAACTCTCGATTTTGTCTGCATTTTTTCTTTCATTTGCTAGTCATTGAATTAAGATGCCACTTCTTTCGATTGACTTCAACTGAAGGAAGTAATAACCCAGACGTTTATGTGTACAAAATGTGACTATGCTATACTGTAAATTTTTTACCAAAAAAAGAGTTTTGTTGGCTTAAGAAGTAAGTCTCCCCAAACGTGGCACAGTTGAATCTATCGCATATTTTAATAGCAAATCAATTTCACACAACTCTATGCATATTCANTTTTGAAATATGATAGCAAATGCTTACAGGTGAACCGCTGAAAGATTAAAGAAAAAGTAGAGAGAGCAAACAAACTCAGTACNAAAATGAATAAATCAAATTACAAGCTGCCACAAGTAAAAACTGGAAAATGGGACGTTCGCGTATAATTCTTTACAATCTGACGCCGATTACAGAGCAACGAAGAGGTGACGCAGCACAAAGCGGGCAGCGGGATGCATAAGCAAAACGCGGTCTTCAGGTCGGTTGCCAGACGTACTGTAGGGAGGACCATTAAATGCAGTAGCGTAGCCAGCCCAAAATTTTTGGGGGACCAAATCTTTTGACTTTAAAGGAGCAACAATATTTTGTTTCGGACACTGCTCCTGAAAGCACAAAACGACAAGATATGCTAGAAATTTGGGAGGGGCCATGACCCCCTTGGGCTTGCCTTCCCTGGCTAAACCTATTTTTTAAATGGTAAACGTTGGAAAAAGAGGCACAAAAAAAGATTAATAAAAAACTAGACATGTGGTGAGAAATGTGATCAACCATTTCGGCAAAGCGAAATTATATAAATGAACCTCGCAATTTGACAAAAAAGGGGAACAACAATCATTTCACACGAGGGAGACTTACACATCTTTTGTTGTACTTCACGCTCACAAGAAAATAAATACTTAACTTTGGCAAAACACTTTTCAAATAAAACAAAACTAATTTTTCCACCTAAAGGTCACGTGCTACTATAGTATGCTGTTATTTGAACACAGAATCTACTTTCTGCCGGTAAATACATGATTGCGGTGATTTCCATATGACAGACATATTTTTCCAAACAGTCCATTTAAAACCCGTTCATTACCTCTATTCCTTGTACATAACCACCGCAAAAACGTTGCTAACTACACAGGTCCGTGGCCACGGGGGCATTTGGGGGTAGTGGCCCCCAAATATTTTTGTATCTCCCGAAATTGTGTTGTGCGTAGAAAGATTTGTTTTCAACATAATAAAAATCTTTCCCCCCTAAAAATGTATTTTGCCCTCAAACCTTAAAACTTGGCTACTACCCTGCAACTACACCCGGCAGAAATCTTGCCTTTCCAAATATATACTGTACCTTCATTAGAACCTCCGTTTTTTGGCAGTCCAACCACAGATTTTCAAATTCTTTTCTCTTTGATGACAAAGCTATATCGCAAATGGAAGGTTTTGCCTTCTCGCCATTGTCTACGTTTAAGTTGCAAGGTACAGTTGCCCATTTGGTAAGCTTCTTTTCACGAATAAGGCTCGTAACGCAGTTGACAGCATTCGCTTTCGTCAAAACGTTCTGTTCCATAAAGGTCGAATTTTCTTCGTTTTCATCATCTATGAAAAAGAACAAAAATAGCATACATCAAGGTTTGAATGCATCACTCATTATTACGCACCTCTTTTTATCTGTTTAATGATCACTCTGATCTCAAGTGCTCTGCATTTGCAGGGTCTTGAAATTGGTTTTAAATAATTGCATGTGTAATAACCCTGTTTTCGTCAGAAACATTCAGGCTTGAATCAACTTAACCACGCGAACATCACCGAAAGCAGTGTTGTGCAGATTAAGTAGTTGTCAAGCTATTCATAAAACTACGTATAAGAACGAATGCAGAGCAGGCGAGTAGTGAAGGAGTGTAGGGGATAAAAACAAAACGCAAAAAGCAAGCAATGAGCTGGATATCCAGGTGAAATTTCCAGAAATTTCAAAGAATTTTCTTCAGGATAAGTGAAAGAACGGAAATGGTAAAGCAACAAATGATCTATAAATGTGTAAATGTGACAAACAAATTCACGACATATAATGCGCTCAAGTGAGTGAATTTCAGAAACTAGTTTTGCACACGAAATTTTTATTTTAAGCTTACAGCAAATTACGATTTATGGTAATGATGTTACCGCAAATTTTTGAACAACAACACCTCTTCTCCCAGCTGTTACCTCAAAATACCTACATATTACCCTTTTATCTGCTGTGGCAAAGGTTAGTTTACTGTGACTTTCCAACTATATTTCAGCCCACTTTGATTTACAGTTATTGTTCTCATTGCTTGCACATCCTTGCAGAAAATATGCTTCGGAAAAGTAACAAGGCAAAAGATGCTTTCTTCGTAAACAGTCAAGTTAGACGCAGAATATACAGTTAAACGGATAAAAACGTATAAAGGCTTTTCCCGAACTTGTCAAGTAATTGAATTATTTTAACTACCAACCTTATCACTTTTTCTTAGCTAGAAACGTGCGTAAACAAAATATTTTCGACATAAATCATCCATCAACACCTTCCAATTCATAAAAAAGCTACATTTAACAAGTTCATGAATAACTAATTTTCGTTGCAGACATCAGAAAAGCTCCTGAAGGTCCATTTAAAAAAAGGTAAAAGCAGTACAGCTTTGCTTGTTCATATGTGTAAAGTACTTAGGTGTAAAGGGCACAGCCGCCAAGGACATTGCTATGCGCAGTTTAACTAATTGCCTTGGAATTTTGAAACCTCGTGATTTCAACTGCCTTCTAACTAAGCTGTTAAGTACAGCATAGTAAAAACGTATTTATAGCTAGATAGTGAAAACAATACTCTATATTAGTTATGATCAAACTATGTGTTTGCAGCAAGTCAAACTAACACTTGATTTTTAGATTTTTAACAGAAACGATCGGTAGCTTAGCCGATGGTTTTGATCCGGGGGAAAAGAAGAGAATCGTCAGCCACAGACAATAATTATTTTTAATCCTAAGCAACAAATATCCCAAGTGCACTGACAAAATTGTGAAGGAATAAGCCAAAGTATTTTTTTCAGTTACAAAACTTGTTATACTTACAAGACGACATGTTATTTTTTGCTGAGACATTTCGGTCATTTATCCCATAATAGCATTAAAATTCGCCGCAACGGTATTCAATAGTCTATATTTTCTGAAATTATGACCGCATTGATTTATTTTTTGCCTGTCATTTAAAACAAAATTTGGTCTATGACCGAAAAAAACCTAGAACACGACATATACCTTCTCCGGTATGTTGTTTACAGCAAGCTAGATCAAGGGCTATTCTGCTGGATGTGCGAGTAATATCCCTCTCCGCGCGTTTTTCCAAGGCTTTGTTGAACTCAGTTTGGGAACACAGGTCATCTTTTGCACTGTTGTTGATCGGTCCACCAGCTTCGAGCACTCTGAACAAGAGAAATATCTGCTTATCCTAACAGCTATACGCGTTGTGAAATTCCAAGTGAACTGAAGGTTGTTTTTTTTCACAGCAGAATAAAAAACTACCAGAAAAAAGCTAACTTCAATCAGAACTTGAAATTCGAGAAAGAATTACAGATTTGGCAGAAGTGAAACAATTCGTGAAAATGTTTCAAACGAGCTTTTGATCACTTCATTCTAATTTTTCGGAAAATGTCCTCAAATAGTAACTTCGTGAAAAAGTGCATTCCAAACTTGAAAGCAAACGAGGGATTCTAAACGTTGGCACTGCCACACTAAAGAGATTCATCCCTATGAAAGAAAAGCCGTTAAAATTTTTAATCAGATAAATCCCATTTTCCAGTTGAAAAAAAAAACAAAAACTTAAGAGTACCCTTAAAGATTAATATCTTTATTGTCTTCGAATATGCAGATAATAGTAAATTGTGCTGTCATAGATGTCTAAATGTTGTTGGTTTTTAAATCAAGCGTGCATCATGGAACTACGTAGTTGGAGAGCAAAAGTTTGTCAAACTGTGCGAAAAATTTCAGAAACGAGCTTATTTGCTTGATTTGTTAAAAATAAAAGAAGCCGGAACTTTTTTAATTTCCTATAAAAAGTTGAGCAAAAACGTCCATTTCAAAATATCTATTCATAAATACTTCACTCACCTGCACTCAGACAACTCCCGACGCAAGATGTTAATTTCCATCTCAAGTTTTGGGACCACTTGGGCTTTCTCCTCCGATTCTTTGGTCTTCGTCAACAAAATTCGTATAAGATCTCTGGTCCTTCTGAGCTGTAATAGCAACTGTCAGTAACGAGTGTTTCGGGACGCTGATGTAGTGACAGGACATTAATTTTACACTGTATTTCCTGAGCCTTGTGAAACAGTTATTTACGAGGCTAGTTTCCGATTGGTCAGAAGTTTTTAGTGTGATATTCAGTGCAACATCTGATCTACCAATGTTAATTTATGCGGTAAGAAGCAGGTCAAAGGTATGAGCGTGCTTTTTCAAAAATAGATACTGTCAGTCCGTTTGAAGTCTCATTATCACGTGGCCAATTTTCTAAGGTGTTATTAGTAATTAAGGTCTTGCGTGAGATACAGAGCCCACAACCCCGATATATGTAAAGTATGCAAAGTTTCCGTCCAAAGAGCAGCCGTCATGCAGACTTACACAAAGACGCTAACAGTGCCACACATGATGAAAATCACCACAAAAAGAAGTATACATAACAGTACCTAATAAAACGTTGAGTGTGGTTGGCTTATTTTTCCTTGGGTTTAGCACAAATCTTTCAGAATAAAGAAAAAAATTAAAATGTAATTAGCCTAATGAACATAATGCGCCCTTGTTAATGTTAAGAAATGGAACCGGTTGTTAACAACCGTCGATCGAGTTTTGAAAAATCAACTGAAGAAGTTCTCACTGTCACATCTTAACAGTTTCATGCTCTTTTTACTCGATAGTTACCAATTACTTGATCTTCATTTTTCGGTGATTGCTTTTGCCGAATCCTTAAGAAGTTGTGACGATTATTATTTACTTATATTTACTTCTGAACATGCTGAAAGACAATCTTTTGCTAAAATATTTGGCAAAACAAAATTTCAACCTGGTGAAAAAAATAGAACTTTTTTAAGGTGACCAGGAGACCCCATAGAATTTAAACTCTTCCATTCGTGGGCCGTTATTGCTCATGATGCTTAGAGTGATGCGAAAACTCAGCAACTGGCATTCTCCCTTCGAATGAACCCTTAATTCAAAATCACATCATAAAGTAAAGCGATATTTCAGCACTTAGTTCAAGGACATTAACACAAACCTGCAACCACAAACTGCTGTTTTCAGCGTTTAGCTTCCGATTGAGAACTTTCAGATCTTCAACCTTGGCGTTGAGATCATTAAGATGTTCTTTCTGAGTTGAAAACAACGAATCAAACGTTGCTATGGATTAACAAAGCTCACGATATAGAAAATATTTTGTTACTGTACAAACCATCTATCACTACCAGAGTTTCTTTCGGCAGCTAAGACCGAAACTGGTGTGTTCATGTTTGGTTTAAAACGCGACTTGTGGTCAAATTTGAGAATTCTGCTACCGTAACATTAAATCATTTGACAAATCGATGCATGCCAAAAACCGCTGCGGTTCGCTTTAACTGTTAAGGACGTGACATATTTTAATATTTGTTTATTCGTACAAGGAACGAACATACTGTGCTGTGATAGTTACTCGCTACAATCACATTCAAAATTTTCGTCTGCTTTGCAATTGCAAATATGAACAGCCAATACCACAAAACTAACACAACAGCATTTTCATTCACTTACGTCAAAGCTTGGAGTCGTTGAAGATCTGCGAGTCTGGCGAACGAACTGATTGTGGCTTGTAAACTTCACCTTGCGTGATGCGGCTTGTATCACGGACTCTTCTTCTGTTGCCCGACAGGCTCTTTCCGGAGCTTTTTCAAATAGAGTATAATTTTTGCAGCTCTTTGCACATGACAATGAAGCAGTTTTGTTGGATCTTCGCAGTGAAGCTGGCTGGACTTCGAAGCTGCATGAGCGCCTTCTATTCAAGCATGCTGGTCTGAGCCGCTTCAGTGGTCTCGAAAGAAATTTCCTTTTGTGTTGAATCGATCTTCCTGCAGAGGAAACAGGCATACCGTAACAGGCTAAGCCCCGCGATTTTTCCAAAAGAGAGGTGGTGTGAAGGGGTTCACAATCTGACGCCCAGCGATTAACCACCACCCTCCAATGTTTCTCATCGTCTATTTTTTGATTGGCAGCCACTTTTCTGGCTTTGCTCTCCGTTTCGTTTGCGAAGTCTACAGTCAATCTTGCTTCAAAATTACGAAGCAGATTCTTGCTTTCTCCCTGTTTCACCCTCAACGCTGAACGTTGGTCCTGCTTTCGTTTTACCAAAAAGCTAACGCCTTCCATAATGTGAGCGCCGTCTCAACACGGAATGAAACAACAGTCAAACAAAACTCGTTTGTCAGGGTGCAGATTAATCAGTTGGCGGTACCTTCTCAACAGCAAACCCTTGCAACCGACTGCGACACGATTCCAACAGCAGAGCCTAGTAGAAACCTATTCCAGCTTGAGAACCTTGGCTACACAGACTGTGAAAACGTGAGAAGCACCAACCTTGTCCGCTTCAAGCAAAATCTTTATCTGCTCAACTGTTCCACGCAGTCCTTTATATGAATCCTGTCACAGCAGTCGTTTTAATGGGTGGTTGTTGGCAACTCATTCATTGGAAACTGCAATCCATGCGAAAAACGATTAGGCAGAACGATCTGTCCGTTTGACCTAATCGCATCTGTCGAAGTGGGACCCAGTGTGGAGCAAACATCCTGTATACGCCTGATGTGCGAACAGTTAGACAAAGGCGATGATTATAGTAGTGATCCCATGGCCAACGTTCATGAAGCCAAAGCCAATAGCACATCATAAAACATTCTACCAATTGTTTGTTCTTCTCACCTGGATCGCAAAAGTTGCCAGGTTCGGGTCTTTGCAACATCGCAGGAGCAACGATGGCGGAACAATAAACAGCAGTTCCTTTGCTTAGCGTTGTTAGGTGCGAAATCTCCGCTTCCCGCAGCGAATGGACTTCCATTGTCTTCTGGCGGAAAAAAGGCTTGTTTAGAGCCTGACATTGAAGTACGATGTAACAGAATCCGTGCTAACGTTTTTGTGCTAATGGTTTTTGTGCGAATGCAGGAAAAATACAAAATAACAGGCAAAAAACATCTTTTCATGCAAAAGGTTTTCTTATAGCGCCTGTAGCAATTTCTTAACCTTGAATACTCTACGGACCTAACCTGCTTCGGAAAGCCTTCACGTTTTGTACATGCTTTTAAAGCTGATTGTGGCGACCGTTTGGGATTTTTCTTCCAGGTCGCGTCAATTCAGACGGAAAGCTTCGAACTTTTAGCATTTTTGGCGATTCAATTTGGTGGTAAGAATTTAGGCTGAGAACGTTTCACTGCTGCTATACACACACATTATGCATGGAGGTTCTGCCTAAATAGCCGGTGTTGACAGGTAACAAAAAGGTATAGTACGGGAAAACAAGATGTCGCACTAAGTTAGTTGATACGAACTGACAGCTGCAAGCTTGTGTGATGCATCCCTATTATCATGAATTGGAAAATAACGATGACCTTGACCACGCCCTCAATCAACGCATTTGCATAATGAGGCATTTTAGGAATGAGCTGTAAAGTAAATAGATGCTACGCTTGGACGCCCATACCAATTTACTGATTAAAAACCTGGTTGTTTTCCTGTAAAGAATTTCTCAAGGGAGCAGATTGATAAGAGATACAGATTCGTGGGCAAGAACAGAAGCCACTAGAGACGAGGGTACCTTGGCTTGAAACATATCTGGAGTCAAAACTTTGTGCTAGCCAGAAGAAAAAAGTGGGCGTCACTCACGCCTCCCTTATCAAAGTTTTAAATGAAACTGCTGTGCCATAAGCAGTTAGAATCAAAAAGATTTTGATCAAACTGGTCCAGGACGAAACAGGTGTAAAAGTCTGCATTTTGGAGGGGGAGGGGCACTGAGAAATAAGGCCTGTGCATACATTTACTTCTTGCATCTCATACAAAAGTGCGTTTGGAGCAAGTCAAGCCCACCTTATTGTGACAAATCCCTCCGTGACACATTTGTTATGCACACCGCAATTTTGACATAGGTTTTTGTGCACATAAAATCCCATTGCCTCGGAGAAATGGCCGGCATCACCAACTTTTGAACACAGTTTTTCCTCTAGCATCTTTATGAGATTCAAAAATTATACGCTGGTTATTCACCGCAAAGCGACTTGTTTTTGGTCTGCCGTCCGCGTCCTTCCTAATCAATGCCAGTTGAGACTTCGAGCAAAACCCTTTTAAATTTTCCAGATTCAAAGATGCACATTTACGGCATGAAAAATTCTGCTAACACTAAATACAAAATATATTTCTTTCTGTAAAAATTGTCAGATGAATCATAGACAGCGACCGCACCATACGTTTTAAGTTTCTAAAGTAGCTAACAGTAAAATTAGGGGTTGTTGCTAATAGTTTGTAAACTCAGGCGTTCAGCAGATACTGTTTCCTCACTTTGCTTTAAGGAGCGTACTTTCAGTCAAAAAATACAACTGCTCTGACCGTGTTTTAAAAACGATAGCGTCCCCTCGATGTTTGAAAATTTTAAACTGGTTTTAATTTAAACACTTTTTTTTCGAAAGATATTTCGCAACGTTTCAAAGTTACCACAGCATGTAACAGCAGAATGCGCATTCTTAACTGAAGATGTCTATACAAAATTGTTTGCTGATTTCAGGACTGAGGATGCATGCAGCAACGTGAAATCGATTTCCTTTCAAACAAAATTTGTTGGTTGATTCGGGCGCGTCACCATTGCGGAAACTAATTACTTGATCACAGTACGTGCAAGTCCAAATCACCGCAAAGTCATGAAAGCCAAGTCCAGTCGGCTGATTCCTCGAAAGCTTGCAGCATACCGAAAGCGTTTAATTGAAGTTGGTAAAATTAGCATTGGAACAAACCTTTAATGTTTAAACAAAGTTTGTCGGTCTATGCGAAAGCAAATATAGTCACAAAAACCTTTGCCGATGTTCTCGAATACTAACAACTCGGATACACGAAAACACTTGACCTCAACTCTTCTAACATTATGAAAAAGAGCAAAAAACAAAAAAAGGATTTGCAGCGGTCAAGTTGAGTATCTCTGATTGACAGAAGTTGCTATTTTTGACTTATGCTTGCCAGTCAAGGGTCGCGATTTTAAGCTGCTGCACACAAGCTGCTGCTCTCCTTACAATATCTCTGAAACGAACAAAGGAATCGGCCACATTTCAAGTACTTGAGCTCAGTTCGGAATAGAGAATATTTTGGGAAATCAGCATCCAGAAAAACGCGTGCATGACCATGATTAATCCAGCGCAGTACCCTTGCTTTTGAAATAACTACATAGGGATTTATGAGCGGTGCGTTGCAATATTACCTCATTTCTGACACCACGAAGCCTGCGGAGTGCGGAGGAATCAGGTGTGAAAACTGCTCAGTTTTCTTTCCTGTCGCATGCATGCTGGCCACGTTTCGGAACCGTACGTATGAGTAGCCTACTTTGTATAAAAACCTTGCAGATGTTGCCTTTTGCGTGCAGTGTAAGGTGTGGATTGTGCTATACCCTGGAACTGAGTCGATTGAAGGTGATATAGCGGCTTTGGATTTTTGACAGATTATCTTTCTCAAGAAAGCAGCTGTTGGATATAAAATAACTCAGGTATAGCTGAGTCCGTTCGCGCTGCCATCTGCCTGGGACCACCCAGTGAAAGACAACTGGTACATTACAAGGGTGACTTTTGTTGTGATGACAAAGAAAAAGCCCAGCAGAGTCCATAGTTGGTTGAAGACCTGCTTCACTATATAAAACGAAACCAGCATTTTCTGCAAGCAGGTAACGTACAAGGATTTGCTGATGATTTGTTTTTGGCATGTAAACTTGCAAGTTTGAACAAGCTGCCATCTGTGAGAGTGCGCAGAATGACTCCATCAGTGATATCAGATTAGCCATCGCCATGGGATGTATGCTGGAGTGCAATACAGATGAAGATTCTAAACGGGTTTGGAGCCAGAACATAACTTTGCTTTAAGCCTTTCCATCCACTTTTCAACTCATAAGCTGACAAAGCACTTTCAATGATGCAAATGAGATGTGTGCTTCCATGTCTTTACGCAACGACCTTGATAAGGCTGAGAGGTGCCAACAGGCAACCTATGGCTTTGAAGAATGATATATAGCCCTTTTGTGGCAATATTATATGCTGAGTCAAGTCAACAAAGATGTGCAGCGGGCGGCGTTGTTCATGGCACTTTTTGGTTAGGCCGGGTAAAAAAATCATGTCCGTGGTAGACGTGCTGCGGCAAAAGCCATAATTCGATTCAGGGTAAAGCCTTTCACATTTGAGACAAACTTGAATTTTGTAACACAGATTTCCACCAAGCTAGCGTGGTAACAAACAATTAAACGGAAAGAATTCTGCAACAAAGCAGGTTAAATCTGGATCATCAGCTGGGAGTTCAGGTTCTGGTGTAGTGCTTTCAGATTTGAACCAAACTTGAAAGCTTGTTATTTATCAAGTGCGTGAACGTCAGTTTTATAAAATTTGTGCCATATGAGCCACTATGGCTACCGGGTGTACATGCTAACTGGTGTTCGTTTCATGTTCACTGAATGGATCATCTAATAGTATCTTTGGAAGAACTGCCTGACACTTTGCTAGATGGTTATGTGTGTTTGACAAATCCAGGGCTCACCATCGTTCGTTCTTTTTGTCTGGTCTTGCTGAGGTGAAACATTGTAGCAAAAAGTAAGATCATAGGTAAGAGCAAACTTACGTAAAAAACAAAGAGTAAAAATAGAGAAAAAATGTAACACTCCAGGTAAAAACAAACTTTTTTTCGGTGGTCCGATATGAAAAAAGAAAGTGATCGGATACAGAAAAACGTATGGCTAAATCGGAACCAGAAAAAATCATCAAGGTTGTGCAAAAATCTTGTAGTTGTGAATGACCAGTTAACTTTAAATTGCGACAGTCTGAAATTGTTAACGTTGCAGGAATCGCCTCTCTTCTAACCTGATGGCTTTAAAACTGTTGCTCATCAGTTATATAGCTGTACCACTCATGTGTCGAACTCAAGGCCGTTGGCCAATTCTGACTTGCAAGTTGCTGCGTCATTCTATGTCATTGCTACGTCATTGTAAGCGGCTCGCAAAATCCAAAAGATGTTTGGATTGACCTTGACCACAAACTAGATTTCCCACAATGCATTTCGATTTAGTTACGCCCGCTGCAAGGCTGCGTGATGCCTTCGTTTGTTTTTGTAAAATGTTGCAGCTGTCATAAATGTTTTTAGAAACTCGCAGTTGTTGGTTGTACTGTAGTTTATCACATTTATATTGTCTTAACAGTAACCACTGGCCCTTTGAGAGCAACCATGATGTTGATGTGGCGGTCCTTGGTGAAAATGGATTTTACTCTCTTCCTGTACGTGACGTTTCTGAATCTTGCGTAGTAAACTTCATTTCAATTTGCATCAGTTTGTACATTAGTAGTGCAGGGTCCTAAAAAGGGACGAGAATTTCTCTACAAGATTACACTTGCTTAAACATGACGCCTGACGTCATTATTTTTCTTTACCATGTCTAAAAGTTTGTCTTTCGCTAACAGATTGCACTGCAACACCCAATCCCAAGAGAGAACTTTATTTAAAATTGCCAAAATCCAGCAAAACAAAATAAAACCCTGCCCTTCTTGCTTCATGGTCAGCTTGACTGAACCGATGAACGTTTATCATCGCGTTGAAACCTGCTGTTTCGTTTTGGCTGCCATTGCGTGTCAGGACCCTCAACATCGGGAAGATGTCTTCTTGATTGGATCGCGGAACGGTGGCGTATCTTCGCTATAGCCATTTCGCCGGCTTCGTCACTTAGGGTTGCAATTGTTCTGGGATCGATTCGTCGGTAGCAGCCGACTGGATCACGGTGACCTTTCCTGTAATTGGTAACTATTTGGTGGTGTTCTTCCTCCGTGGCGTAACGTAGTACAGAGCCTACATTCGTCATACCTGCAAAGGACGTGCAATCGTATCTGCACTGAAGCTACAGAAAAGAGCAGAGTTGCTGACCGAGTGAACAATACGCCACAGACTTATGAGAAAAATGTGGAGGACTTCTCTCCAGGCTCGAAATTATATGAAAATTAAATTTCCCAGTTTCTTACTCCACGAACACATTGTTAAATAGCATGTATCTGTAAGTTTTGCCAACTGCTGATTTTAAGGCAAAGGCCTGTGATTCACGAGAACTTTCATGAAATCCTTCACACTTTTGAAAAATCACTTTTTTCAAACAGAAGGTCGAAGAAGCTGGAAAATTCAATTGTTGCGAAACAATTGAAAGCAAAATCAATTTCAATGTTTTATAAATTTTTTACAAAGTTTTTCGCAAGAATAACGTATTATTTTTAGGTGCCTAGAAGTATTTAGAGCTCGTAGTAGTAGTAGTGCGGCGGAACCTCCACGAGAGAAAATGATCGCTTTGAGGAAAAAGGTGAGAGAGCTACTCCAGAGAACTGTGGCATTTGGTTGCACGACAGAGCAAACGATTTTAGGTTTATGTTTCTCAGTCAAGTGTGGCGATTTTGAGCTGCTGCACACTTCTCCTTACATCTCTGAAACCAAGGACGGGCTGGCTAACATTTGAAGTACCTGTACTAAGATCGGAATAGAGAATGTTTTTGGAAATTAAGATCCTGAAAAACGGCGGACATGACCATTGACCAATCCAGCGCAATAGCCTTGTTTTCGAGATAACTAAACAACCAGTTATAGGCGGTGCGTTGCAAGATGACCTCAATTCTGACACCACAAAATCTGCGGATTGCGGAGGCATCGCGTGCGAAAACTGTTCAGTTTTCTTCCTGTCGCATGTATGTTGGCCAAGTTTCGGAGCCGTACATATGAGTAATGTGTATCAGTGGCGCATCGAGGGGGGAAAGATGGGCACAATACCCCGGGCGCCAAATCACTGGGTTGCGCCGAAACGTCCCAACAACGTCGCAAGTACTTTTTTCAATACAGTGCATTTGCTCATGAAACGCCTTAGATTCGAACATGTGAGAGCCAAACTTGTTTATTGCTC
>JGI24022J15233_10002704_pt1 | contig 16884 bp, 9 predicted proteins | sample Ectturendosymbi2_FD_15233 | JGI IMG/M metagenome (IMG submission 15233)
TCGTACTTTACCTGGGCTTGACCAGTTTAGGAATTAGCGTCCCACTCTGCAGTAGTGTTGTACCAAGTGAACAAATAGTGTTAAGAATGCGTCTGTAAACCCGAAGCTCGGCCTCCAACGCCGTTACAAAACGTTCTGTTAAGTAAGTTTTTGTAGCCCGGTGTCAAGAGAAATTTGTAACCTATTATTTTTGTCAGTTATTTTGCTTCTCGGAGTAAAGGAATAATGTTTGGCGATTACTTTTTTGATGTGTGTTATGTAAATTAAAACTTTTTGATTAGATGTCAGATACCCACAGCATGCTACAGTACGGGAATAAGTAAAACCAGTGAAAAATATTGGACTTAATCTTAGACTTCGTTTGTACTATGGACTTCGTGTCTGCGAGAAAAATACATTATTATTATTATGTGACCGTTTGCGAAAAGGTTGTACCACGGTTGAATAAGCACGATGACGTCATCAAATGAAATTTCATGAAAATTGCCACTCCGAAATGTAGAGCTGGTTGCGCCCCTGGTTCACATGCAATTGAAGGCCTTCAAGTGCGCTGTGGAAAGTGCGCGATCACATCTCGGAAAAAGTACTTGTCTGGTAGGAATCAACTTGTGCAAAAAACAATAAACGCACCATAATAAATTTACTGCGTATGAGTGAGTAGCAGAGAAACAACGCGGACTCAAATCCACTCTCAACACAAAATATGACGTGACACAAAGTAAAAGGCCATCACAAGTATTTTCAGATTGTCATCCTAAAAGAACTTACGGGTTAGCGGCTCTCTTCGCCACTTGCAGTGAATGCGGATAAAAGCAAACTAATTGTTTTTAAGAGAAAGTTTGTTCACTTTATTTGAAAAAAATGAAAGCATTTCAAAGGTTTTCTTGCTCACATATCAACAAAATTTTGTATTGCGTGCATAGGCAAATGCTCGTTTGGTGGACAGATGCGGGAGAAACGTGCTATGGTATCAAAATATTAATCCATACACAACACTTATTGGTGATATTCCACTACTTGAGTGCATCACCAACGCGATTGCAGTTGGCATTACATAAGAGTTTGGTTACGAGCCAATAATCGCATTATTTCATTAAAACTGTTTAAAATAGCAATAACTTGAACTGGTTCCAACAAACACAACGAGTGGCCACAGCCATATAAGTTATGCTAAAGCTGGACTTTTTCGGTGCGAAGGTGTTTCTGTGTACTAGTCTTTGCAATTCATTGTTGTGAACTTGCTAAGCAAGCTTAACATATGTAACTTGTGCATTTGGCAAGTACTTGGCTGTATATGTATTGAAAACAAGTGAATTAATTATTCATCGAATCACCAATTTCGTAGGACCATTGTTTTGCATTTGGATGCTTTCAAACATGTTTTATTCATGTCTTAATAATTTAATTTCGAGTGCCATATAACTCACATTTCGCAAAATTGCCGATCTGCACTTCGCTCCACATCATACTCTTGCACTAACATTAGCACAATGGACAGGATGAAGCTGAAAGAAGTGAAGTATACCTGTCAGATGTTGAAATGTGAGAAATTTGTAAATCACGGTATTCATCATCCCTTGGCGGATATGCCACCGCTTGTTAGCTTCAGTAAAACGGAGTCTTTCGTCTGTTTAATTGAGTGGTAAATAATTAAATCAAAGTAATAGTAACGAAACCGCCGTAAACTTTGAACATGTAATTCACTATGACCTTCATGCAACGTTTTTGGCTCATTGAGTAAACTGGGGAAGTTTTCACCCAAGAATGGTTCATGCAAAACTCCATCTTACAGCGCTGTTTATATCAAAATTTGCGATTGGCTAGTAGTGTAGGTTTTAACTTTTTATTGACATGAAATCTCCGGTTGTTGTTGTTTTCCACTAGATACTTTCCTACTAAGCACGTCGGTACCCTACATTCGGAGTGTTTTCTCAACATGCAATTTTGGAACTGTGTTTGTGAACCACCTACTCTTTGCCGATTTTATGTGTGTCTGACCCCTTCAAAAGTGTTCTTCAACGCTTTTGGTTATTTTCATCAAGCTGACAGTAGGTCTAGTTTGTCTCCCAAAAAGCGTAAAGGGACACTTAATGTTCACGTAAATTAGGGATGAGGAACCTATTTACAACTACGAAACTACATGAATTTATGGAATATCACGAGATATTCGGAAAACAATTTTAATTTTATTTTAAATACAACAATACATGTAATACTTTTTACTGGAGAATCCGCAGAGAAAACTGTGAGAAAGAGTGAGGAAGATTTCTTTTGATTTACTAAGTATCTAATCATGGAATTTCGTTTTAACGCGATGATGTGCTTTAATTTCGGCAACAGATTCTGATCAGGGCCAAATCAAATGGCCGCGCTGGCCACATGATCCCCAACACTGATCCAAATGGTGATGATGCATGTATTGAGTTTTCTGAACAATTTTAAATATACCTTGTTGCAATTTTTATGCCCCTAGGTAGCAGTGGCATTCAGAAGCAAGTGAAAACTCTCCCCTGTGCTGCATACAGCTTCAGAGGCATCTTCGTTTATTGCTCAGCTGCAGTAAAACGTACTTTTTACTACTTATTGCATGCCAGTGTATGCCTAACATTTGTGGAAAAGGCATATGGATTTATTTTATACAAACTGGTATTAAACGAATACGTGTGTAGCCAACGAGGTATATAACCACGTCTCTCCGATGTTGCCTTACATTCGATAGACGTGGTCATAGACCACACAGTCCGATGAGAGCAAGTGTTGGTCAAATCAGATTTAACCTACGCTTATGTGTGTCATTGTTGTTGTATTTATCAGGTACTAAAATTAACCCATGTGATATTAATTTTGAGCCTGAGACAAACACATAAAAATAGCTGCGTTCTGAACAGCCACACCCAACGAGTTTGTTTGAGCTGGTTAATGTTGTCTGCATTGTCGGGACTGGGCATTTTGTTTTCAAATAAGCGAGAATATGAATTCAAAAAATTGAACTTGACAATGCAGTTACGACTTGCTTGCAGTCGTAAATTCCACTTTGCACTTCTTTCCGTATATACAGAAAGGGCCCAATGCAACTTCATGCGCACCAGCGTCGCACCAGAACGGTTAGAAAATGCACCGTATTTTCTAAACCTCCTAGGTGCCGTGTAAAAAGAGCTCTGCCTAATAAAGTATTAATTCGCGTTCTGAGCGGCAATTCGTTTCTGCAAAGATGGAAGTCACTTCAGATATCATCTTCGTCGCTCACGGCCGGTTTATGCCGCTTTTTATTACGTCGCACGTCATGAGGCATCTCGTCGTCCTCGTAGTCGTCGCCACTCACATAAGTTGTCGACAGGTAACCATTCGCTGCTTTAGCGTCCGGCTTGGAACAGATGGGTGGGAGCTTGACGTATGTAGACAACGGGGGGGAGACGTGCGAGTTATTTGCATCACGAAGAGCAGCGAGCTGTCGTCGATTCTCGTCGGTCCACGAATACGAGTCTTGCTGCACTAAAGAGCGCGGTCCCCACTTCTTGAGATCGTGCTTGNGGTAATGTTGCTAGGGACAAAACAACGTTCTTAAATAGTCAGTCACGGCACGTAAGAACACCTGCTTTTTCTTTTAAAAGGAGGACGTGCACTACGATGGCGTTTTTTGAGGTAAATTTGGCCCATATTATTCTGGTAAGCTCAAGCGTTATGCTCTGCAGGGCTAACAAAGTAAAACGGTTAATTTATTAATTGCAAAAAAAATTGAAAAGGTTAAGAGTATTGTCACATTTTCATCCAAATATAAAAAAGATTATAAGGTCGCTGACTTCACTGAGGCAGTCTGAAAGTGAGGATGTTGCAAACGAAATCTATTTACCATTTGTTATGAGTAAGTGGTTAGGAACGCCAGAACAAGAGGGCATTGAGGAGACATTGTCCCTTGACCTTATGCATAGCGGAAAGCGGAAGGGAATTTTTCCAAGCAAGACGAATAATAATTATATGGCGACTTAAAAAATGCTTACTGCCCTTGTTTCGAAACTTCAACTTCCAGAACGGTTTTAAAGACTCTCAAACAATTGGTGAACGAAGGCAGCAATCTCAGAAAAAATAATGGAAATCCCCAAGAGGAGAGAATTCGAGCAGGCTTGTAGTCACGGGGGTACATTCGGTGGCAGTGCCCCCCAAATCTTTTTTGTTCCCTTAAATATTGTTGTGCCCAGAATTATTTTTATTAAAGCAATAACAAAACAAAAAATCTTGCCCCAAAAATTTATTTTGCCCCCGAACCTAAAAACCTGGCTATGGACCTGCATTCGAGACTCGAGTAATTTTACAGTTTATTTTGGGAAGAACGGGCAGTTTTGCCCAAAGTTACCAAGATAACTGAAATGTTGAAGATATTTTTACACCGATTAACGTTCAAGTCCTGCAAAAGTCTTGAATTATGCTGGACCACTATAATTTAATAACATTTTTATGGGATCTGTGTTTGGATCACCCCTGTATTTCACATTAGCTCAAAGGTTCCATTCGATTTCAAGTCAGTGCTATACCCACTGTAATAGTTTTGCAGATGCAGCAACTTATTAACCTACACCTTTTCCTCCTCAAATCCATAGCGGGCGATGTTGGCGTTCTGCAAATTTGCACATGACTTGAAAAACATGACTGAGGTATGATGCAATAAATGTGCATGAAAATTAGTGTAAACCGCGAACAAGAAATCAAACTGAAAATTCATGAATGTAACTATACGAAAAAATCCCACAAATGACATTCTTTTGACTATTTCTGACTTAGGTAATGCCCTCAATTTTTCCCATGGTCCCTAAACCTTCCACTTAATGCAAATGAGGCACAGCTTTGAGTATTACTGCCCCTTTAAATCTGACGTGACGCTGATTGGATCGCGTCCGTGATGTTTAAACTTGCGAGAGTCGTTTTGTGCTTAGTTTTTTTCAGTAAAGATTTTAGGATAACTGCACCCACTGTTGATTCTGTTTTCCACTCGCTGACAGAGTTTCCCAAGGACAGCGTTGACTCAAGCATGCTGCGTTTTCGAGAACTTGTCATTCGGCGATCTCCGTGTATCATCTTGCCATGTCCGCCAATGCCATTCGCAACTTGAGTCTGTATGTTCTGCAAAATAGCAAATGTTATTATGGTTGGAGCAAGCCGTCGTTCAATTTTAATTTCATAAACCGAGTATTTTCTTAAACGTTCTTGAGCCAAAAACGATAATAAGGGCTTTGCTATTTAGTTTCTGGCAGCTGATCGAAACATTCATTTTTTTGGGAAAAAAGCAACTTTATTTAATTTCATTCTTGTAGTTGCTTTGACGAAGACAGTTGATATTCTTGGTTCTTTTGAGACATTGTGATATCCTTTTTTCTTGGTTTTGTCACTTCAGCTTCGCATGAGATTGTAAGGCATTTCCTTCAACGCAGTTTCCACCGCTCTGACCTATGCTTTAATTTTCTTGCCAAGATCGAATGGTTCCACCACAAGTTGCGCTCCTACCGACCTGTATATTTCCATTTCAAGCTTGATTTTGGGCTAAATACGACTTCAAACCTGGTATCGATTTAATTACGTCTTGAATTACAAATGCTGTTGAAATTTCAATAAAGTTTTCTTCTCGTGCAAAACTTAATCAAAAAGCAACTACAAATTTCAACAAAACCTAACAGGTGTCTTAACAGGTGTCTTGCTACCAGTTCATCAAACAATGAAAATGTGGGAATAAAAACAATGATTTCGTACGGAAGAGAAAATCTTTAATATCTTCCAGAGAAAACAAAATTTTTTTTCAAAATGGCAAAAAGATTTGTAAAGTTTATTGAGGCATTTGCCAAGTTTGCCACTCCAAATTTTTTCTGGCCGTTCCACTCAAAAAAATTTGTATAGCGTTGCATGCAAGGTCGTACCTTGTTGGTAGTTTCCCAATGATTTCTGTCAAACCCGAACACAATGTTGCTTGCTCGTGGGTCTGTTCTTCTGTACCGTACTGTTCTGCCCGGATCAAATTTTCTGGCTGATCTGCTTGATTCCTAAAAATCAACCGACATTTTTTGTTATACTGCTGAATTGACTTTTATTCCACAAAAGTACAGCACTTTATGCTTTAACGTCAGGTAATGACAAGAATCCTTTTGATTCAAGTCAATACCGGCTTTAAATCTCTCAAATATGCCTACACTCAACACGTTATGCATAGTTTCCCGTCTATGCCCATTCGCTTTTGTGATGCTAAAAAGATCAAGAAAAGTTGAAGACCGACTATAAACTCTTCAGTAAAACATAAAATGGCACCAAACAGTGATTTGTTTATTCTTGATTTATATCAATTGGCTTTGACAAGCTTAACAATAATAATAGCATTATATTTATATGGCTGAACTAGGATACACACCACTGTATCCTGATGAGCCTGAAGAAACTGCATTGATGCGGGCAGGGTTGCCTTCTTTTTATTTCTGCTGCCATCCGCGTGTTTTCCTGTGTAACACTTCGCTGGCCATTCATGGAAACTTGCTGACGATGACAGCAATAGTTTTCAAAATGTCCAAAATGATTTCATTCATATACAGTATCATTGATTTTTGCGGTGTTGTTTCTAATTGATTAGAAGATGGTTTTATTATAGAAAACAAAGCTAAATCACTTTTGTCGCACATCCTAACATATGCAAACGGGTCTCATTTTGAAGCCCGATTTAGGCCCGAGCCCGACATTTGTTTTTGAAGCCCGATTTAGGCCCAAAAGCCAAACTTACCGAGTGAGTCAAGATATGCAAAACTGCGGGGTATTTGTGACGTAGCAAGGTAAACATGACTAAATAATTCACAATTAACAATTTTTGTTGAAGTTCAAATTAAATCGATTGCTTCAACAATAAGTGACGACAAAAGTGTCCGTCATTGCGATACTGTCAGGAGGAAAAATTTCGTTCAGAATGTGTGCTTGCGCACTGTACCTTGATCAAAACATTGGCTTAAACAGGCACAAACGTAGCTTGTTAGTCAACAGTAATACTGTGGAATGTAATGTTTCTCAAGAAAAAAATTAACTATCTACGATAGCGATATAGGCATGAAAAACCGGTTTGTGAGCCTAAACAAGCTAGTAGTTCAAACAATATATATACACTGGCTACAGCTGATCAACAGCCTAACGTAAATTCTCTTAAACATTTCATCAAGTGGTTTCAGGATTTTTGTTACATAACTCCTTACTATGGCGAAGCAGACGCTGCTGACGACTTTTTCTCTAAGTCCTGGACCTGCCACTGGTATCTCTAATCTACTGTCAGGCACATGCTGTCGAATGGATGGAAATTTTCCATATTACGTAACCTGCAAAATCGTCCATTTCTTAGTAAAATTCTTCCATTGTATACTTCATACCTTGTGTTATACTGAATAACCTAGCAAGCTGCCGATGTTCTCGGCTGCTTAAGCCAAGGTTTCCCAACGTCTATCCTCAAGAAGACACGAACACTCTGTGGATGTCAAAAATATAAAAAATCTCTACAAATCCTCAGGTTTTCCGAACTAAGCTCATTTTGTTTCTTGAAGCGCATGAGTTTCATGATGCATACAGCAGTAACTGTAACGTAACGTCTGTAACTGTAAAGTCAAAACAATTATATCAGAATTTATAGACAATCCGCCGTACTATGGTGCATTGGCGCTTCTTTGTCAATCAGGTAAATCCGACCCAGGGAATTCAACAAACTATTAATGACCAAATAAGCAAAAAATTGTAACTGCTTTACGCCAGCAGTGGCATTCACCAAATATTTAATAGCAGTAAATATTATAAAGACAACCAGCTAAGATCGTGAACTTGCTTGAATTAAAGTTCTAATTTAACAACCTGATGAAATCAGTATTACGGGCTTGACCTCTACACTAAGAAAAAACCCAGCCAGGTAACTCGGACCCACACAAATAAGACTTGGTCATAACGATCTAAGCTGCTATTGATAAACGTTACACAAGGTCACTAAATAAAAAACTTCCTTCAGGTTAACTAGAGACTATTATGGCAGGTTTTTTAAGATGTTTCAGGGACCCGATTCAGGCCCTTAGAATTGAAAATCGGGTCCCTAGAAACAGAGAAAATTATCATTGGGTCCATAGAATCAGAGAAATCGGGTCCCTACAGGTCCATACCGGGTACCTAACATTTTCCTTAAAAAAAACTAGGTAAAATCTCGCGTATACGTCGCTCCGTACATAGAGCCAGTAGCAAACTTTGGTGGTGCTTCTGGGAAGAAACATTCGTTTGCAATAAGCACCTATAGTTTTTTCAGAAGCAGTGTCCAAACACACTGATTGTCGAAATCAAAATATCTGTCGTTTCAGCACTTATAAATTAGCTGAAGAAGAATCACAATCGCTTTAATCACAGACGTCACGGCGGTGAGTACAGCAAATCTACGTAACGAACGAAAAAACCGTTACTCTGAATATTAAAAAAAAACTTTTGCATGCAAACACGAAATCGGTCCGAAACCTTTGGCAATCTTAACCCCAAACCCGCCCCGCGAAGCCCAGCCCGACTTACATCTCTGCATTCTAAAGCAAAAAGAAACAATACTGTGAATAGTAGATCTCCAAGTTGCGATCGAATAAAGTTCCCAGTGCGGTCAACAATTAGTCTTTTGTTCCAAATCAACTCAAGCACGAATAAGACAAATTCTTGACATAAAATTTTATTTAGATGGTGTGTTAGTGCATCAGAATCTATACTTCCGTATGAGCTTCTTTCCAATCTGTACAAAACGTTCCAATGCGTTAACAAATGTTTTTATTTCTATTCTGTAAATCCGTGTTTGCAATTAAAAAAAATTCAACCATTTATGGTGATTTTCGCTGTGTCCCGGGAAGCTAAAACTGAAAACATGCAACCCATGCCTATTTCGAATACTTATCCAGCTGTCGCTTTGACAAGCTGATTTACAGGCTGTTCGCAACCAGGTAAAAATATGTGGAATATTTTTTGCATTGATAAACCGAGTTCTGCGAAAAACCAGAACGTTTCACCAATACGAAAATATTTTCAAATTACCAACAAATAGCAGTAAGCTAACACTTCGTAAATAGTTGCCCAGTCCTTGTAAACTGCGAGAAAACTTGCACAAAATATCTCCATTTGAAAGTATGATCTGCGTAAGCTTTGACAGAGCCAGTTTCAACTACTTTAAATTGCTTCACCGTTCACAGCTTCTTTCATGTAAAAAGCTGCCCACGTTTTTTCATGCCAACCTGGGTTCTGTGCATACTATACCAGCAATTCTGCCATCACGCAGGTGGTACGCAACTTCGTATTTTACTACACAAACTTCGCCTAAAATGTTCTTGCAGCTGCCAGCTGATGATAGAAGACAAGAGACATAATCAAAACTTTTCAGGCTACAGTAGGAGACTTTCCAGATTCTGTAGCAAAATTTCATTAATATGAACTGAGTCCAAACGGTTGCAGCCTGCAGCATATTCAGCTTCACTTTCAAAGACAGTACACACTTAGAGCAGGCGACTGAAGAAAGTACAAACCCATTAAATCTTTGAATAGTTCAAAGTCATTCTGCTTTAGGCGACAAATTCTGCTTGATCCAAATAAATTTTCCATGCTCTGGTATTTTGTGGAAAGTTTGAAGATTTTCTTGACTTTCAAAATAGATTTCACGTACAATAGCTTATGAAACACTTTTCAGCAAAAAAGAGAGAGCATAAGAATAAAAATATAGTTAACTGTATATCACGCACTATGGTACATGAAGATGAAACTATAGCGTTATGCACTGGTGCAGGAGGCGGGGGTGCTGGGGTGCAACCGCACACCCAAAGTTTTGATTTGGTAAAAATCCGGGCAAAATCCCAAAAAATCCGGATAAAATCTCTGAGAACCTTCACAAAATCCCTGAAAATTTGAGCAAAAATGACGCCCAACATGTTTTGATTTGAAAAAAATGCCCCCGCATTGACATGAATAGCTTTTCTTTGGAGTTCACTTTTGTATGTTCTTTTTCGGGCAAAATTCTTTCGCACCCACAAAGATTTACCTGTTCCTACACCTATGGCTTTATGGTCTAAATCTTCTCAAATGTTTAGAGTTAATTTTAAAAACGAATTAGCTGAAATTTTTATTATTGCGAAGCACGGTTTTCTTCATACCAAAAATTCCATTTCTTGATGCTTCGCTTATCTCGTTTTCCTTCAGTTCGAGATACTGTATCAGATAAACACACTAAACATCACGCACTTCCTCCTGTGATGCAGCTGCAAAAAGACCATTACATTGATTAATATAAACATTGCTTGACCAACTGCAGAACAACGTTAAACTTTTCCGGTATCAACAATCACATTTTTACGTTGCTTTTCGGCAGAAACTAATAGGTTTGGTGCCTTTAGGTTACAGCACATTCTAGAACGTACGATTTTGGGAGAATTTTTACACCGTTTGTTAACTAAATGAGTCAAACTTTATAGTGTCTGTCCGTAAAATTTATCGTCCCAATTATGAGTAAAATTGCGTGAAATCGCGATTGAACGGCTTGGTTTAATGCTAACGTGAAACAACTATTATGATAGGCGTCGTGTGACGTCCTGAAATCAAAGGGTCAGCCATTGGGAGTCAGAAAAAACAGATGAATTACTGCCAGTGCTTGCTGATGCTACTAATAAACGCATAAAATTCAAAGGTCTCCTTCTTTCTGCAACCAACAAAATCCAGCATTTCTAATCTATCTTTCTTTCATATATAAGCTTTTGTCAATCGTACATTTTCCTAACTCAGCAGCGCTTTAAAGGTTTTGCTGATGTTTCCATATTATTCCCAGACAGGACTACAAAGCCACTGATGACTTCCAAAACGTAGCCGCTTACAGTCTTTAAGAATATATTCCAAGTTGAGCCGTTTTTTGTAGTTTCTTCCAGTACAGTAGTATCAGGTCAAGCGCCGCATTATTAGTATGGCAGACCAAAGGCGGCAGCTTTCGGCGTCTTTTAAAATTCAATAAATTATGTATCTTCAGACAAATAAGCAAATGCTTTGGAAGTAATTTGTTTAGTTGCTCTCTATCGCGGGAATTGAGTCCTAAACGTTTTTTCTCTGTACGAGTCATAAATGATTGCAACGTAGTGTTTGCAAATGTATTTATGCAAAGTCAAAATTTTTTCTTTAACCTTTGAGAGTATACAAAACGCTTCTTCCAAGTTTCCCTCTTTCCGCTATAGCGATCATAACAATGGCTATGTGTGTCTTTAAGCAATACTGAAAATAAAACAAGAAGCGTTCCACACATATAACGAAAGCGCCGCTTTCCTGTTGTTTCCAAGGATGTGGCGAAAACAAGCGATCTTTGATTATTTGCAACTGACCTAGTTGCAATAACTGACCATCATCGCAACGCGACGTTGTGAACAGGGCTCAAAAGCCTGAGCTCAAAGCTGATGCCACGATTTATTCGACATCCTGCTAGCGAGTTGGTGGGCGCTTTAGAACTATACAACGCTTTTGATGATTATACTAAAATAATCAATTTTAGGTTAAAAATAGCTTATTTTATTACAATCTTGAAAGGATAAATTAAGTATATTTTTTATATTTTTTAGCCACATATTTGATGGCTGAATTTTATTGCTGAGTGGTACAGTTGGTTTAGCATGCGCCACCAAAGCTGGTAGGCTGGGTTCAATTCTTGGTCGAGTCATAACGAAGACTTCAAAAATGCTACATGCGCCTTGTCCAGCCCCGTGCCCGGCGTTAGTGAGTGGGTGTAAGGCAGGGATCTCCAAACTTTTTTGTTAGAGGGTCACGTAAGTTATTACACAACAGTTCGAGGTCCGGACGTCTTAGGTAATGTGATTGTTTCTAAATATGTTACATTCTACCAAATCAACAAATTTTTCGTAAAAGCATTATTTTTTCTTTCATTGACAAAATGGTTTAGTCGGCCGTTTTGGACACCTCAGATATAAGGGAACAATTCACGCACGGTGCTGCCACCGACTAGCCATCAATGCAGTATAGCCGCGTGGTCCCCGCCTCCAGCAAGCGGAGACAGGCGCTGTACGCCACTCGTGAAACTTCAAATTGACTACAAAGTCAAGTATAAATATGTTGAACTGATACTAAAAAACGCTGTACAGTATAAGTAAGTCAGAAACATTTTATAGGGAAAACCAGATGACGTTAAAACTAGTGGCTATGATAAAAATTTAATGAAATGTTGTGGTTGTTATACTGTACATCTCGGCGTTTATGACTTACGAGAAGCAGAAGGGCCAAATTATTGTTTGCTATGTCCCGTCTATGTCTACGAAAAGTGATTGCATCACACCTAGTCTCTCCTTTTTAGTTATAGTAATTGTTGCCTGCTTGCTCATGCAAAAGAAACAATGCAAGATATCTTCCACACAAACGTGATCACAGAAACGTCTTCTCGTAATACCTCGTGTTTCTGCAAAATTTACAGGGGAAATGACATGACCAGTTTGCCCAACCGTGTAACTTGCGCAGCGACAAGCATGAAATAAGCAAAAACGATGCATATCATCGTGCATTGTTCGTCATGCGTGTCAACAAGGACACGGTCGGGCTTTAGGCAGAGAGGCCCGTTGGAAAAACTGAAGACAGTGCTATGAAAACGACTGAACTTTAAGCTGGTAAATATGCATTGCATTTTTTGTCTCTTTTTTAGCATCATATACTAAAATTTCGCTATCTAACAAATTTTCAAGAACTCTTGGGAGTAGGTTGATGATGTCTACACTTGTATTTTCGACATCGACAAAGCATATAATGGTTTCCCTTGCACAAAAACGTCGGGGAGTTTGAAAGAGTAGACTACGCTGTTGAAGGCTTCGTGTTACTGGCCAATGGCCAACAAGTTGTAGGAGGTTCTGCGCAAGTGCGCAGAATGTTCGTTCACCACTCTTCCTCCTACTCTATACAAACACTAGCCTATAGGTTCCCAACATTTTTTGAACATGGCACCCCTTACATAAAAATAAAGTGACGTTCGCACCCCCTCGTTTTAAAAAAAGCGTAGAAACCACAAAAACAGTCCGATTTTTCAGTATCAACATTTTAGATTACTACTCGCAATACGTAGGCCTACTGACAAAACAAGAGAAAACACTCAGCTGTACTGTTTTAACTTCCATACCTTCCTGCTCGTTAGAAACAAAACTAGTGACTTTTTTGTTGCTGCTCTGAAATTATCCGTTCACACCTTGGCACGCAATTATTCAGAGCCATGTGGAAGCTGGAATAATTAGCTGGAATAATCAGGCTGGACAATGCTCTTCTGAGTAATAGCAAGTGCAGCCTCTCATAAATCCTGGTTCTTTTGAAAAAAAATATATCCAAGAACATACAAACTCTCACCCTCAAATCACATTTCGGACCGCCGAAAATCTTGTTTCGGACCCCCAGTGGTCCAGGAACCTCCGGTTGGGAACCGCTGCACCAGACAGTCAGAGCTCAGTCGACAAAGGTGTTTATCTCGGTAGCTGTGAATAACAACCTTTGATCTTGGCAGACGTATTTTGTGCAGGTTGCATTTTCCATACCGGGCTTTTAACATGCATTTCATTAGTTGGCAGCTGCATGCGATCAACCAGGAATGAAAATTAAGAAGGTCGAGATGTTTCGTCTCTTCAGTAACGCAAGTCAGTGTACCCTGCAAAGAAACGGCAATAAACTNCAATAGATTGAGAAGTCCAAATGCTTTGGCAGGGTGTTCAAGAGTAAACAAGGAGATTTATTCATCGATTCTGCATGCAATTTTGCTTCCGCTTAATTTTTTCGTGGTCACAAAACGAGAGTTTTCAAACACCGTGAAGTTTCCAACTAGAAAAAAATTGGTTTAACAACAATTTCGTCTAAAGAAGGGTTACAGTGCGAAAATTGCATTGGCGTTTGCATAGACAGTGCTGCATCCATTACTGCGAAACGTAAAGGGTTAATGAATAAAGTAAAGCAGCAAATCCTTTATGTGTGACTCATTGCTTTTTGCATCGCTAATTGCTAATTTCCAGAAGTATACCAGAGGAACTTAGAAGTTCTTGATACAGCGGTAAAATAGTTAACTGAATCAAGTTATGCTCCTTGTAGTAAAGCCTGCTTCAAATTTTATACAAAGAGACAGGAGCTGATAACGCGAGTTTACTTTTCAACACTGAAGCAAGGTGGTTGATTCTCAGCGAAGTTTTGGTGCGCATTTATGACCTAGTAAAATTAGGCAAGTAAAATTCTTTTATTTCTGAAGCTGGATACCTGAATCCAAACGATATTGATGATGATCTATGGTAGGCAAACTGGCATATTGACCGACGTGTTCGGGATTTGCAGTAGTGTAGGAACTGGGGGAGCAGGGATTTAAGCGCACCCTCAAAAATTTTGATTTGTCGAAAACTTCGGCAAAATCTCAAAAATTCGGACACAGAAGTTGCGACATTTTTCTACAATACCCAGTTCAGGTAACCTTAAAAACCTGAGTACATAGATTCTAATTGCCAAAATGATTCCAAACGTTTTAAGAGCACACGGGCATTTTTCAACAACTCAGCAATTATTCTCAAACTCGTCTAACCTGAAAAAGCAAATTTGTTGCATTTCGAAATATATACTTTTTTTCAAAACCAAACATATTTTCCTTCCAAAAATGCGGGAAGTACGCAAAGTACCCCTAGCGCCAACCAAAATAGAAAAATTCTCTTTATCAGGTTAAGTATGAACAACCAAGGTTGATTATGAGCCATGCGCGTCGATTCAGTTTTTCTTATCAGCGAATTCCTCACGGGACGCATTTAAAAAGTTTGCTCGTCCATCAAAGTGCAAGACTTGTTTTTGCAAAAATTGCGTTGGAGACTTCACACACAGCATTTGTTTTTACACGTTAGGTATGCACTGCCATCTTGGCAATACCCCCGCCCCTCTTTATTAAAAATACAAAACTTATGCTGATTTTGGTAGGACTGGTCGACAGAACGCATAGAAAAAATCAGCTACTGAGGGAAACAGGTTAATAGGCAGAGGTGGGCAACCACTACTTTAGCAGTAGCGGCGCTACCGCTATAGGCTAAACGCAGTACAATAGCGACGCTCCTACCACTGAAAAATACGTTGTAGCAAGCTATCGCTACTCCTATTCGCTACCGCTCCTATTGGTGTACACTTAAAGATATAATTGTGCTTTATTGTTGACGCAGGGTCTATTTTGAAAAGCCTAACTTGTAAATTAGCAGTTCTTTTTTACTAACTTGTCAATTTTGACGGGTGCTCTTTTTAAAACCTGCTCAGGTTATTTTGCCCGTCTGTGACAAATGTACTTGAGGCAGGCGCGGATTTACCATTAGGATAAAAAGGTCTTGGGCCCCCGATATTGGGGGAGGCAAAATTTGGGGAGTAACGAAGATTTCCAGCATTTTTTTGAGTAATTACATTTGTATTTTTGTTTTGGTTCAACACACGTTTTCTTGCTATGCCGCTAGCAAAAGATCTCTATAGAAGAATGAGTGCAAAAGAATGGAGGGAATGACAATGAGCATTCTCCTATTCTCTTTTTAAAACGTTAAGAATTGGTTATGCTGATGTTACGCATAAATGCGTGGAACAAACCGCCTGAAACCATTTTTCAGATTACACGAGGCCAATGAGGTAGGCTACTTTCATTCAGCCCAGGTCTCCCTCTTGTTGCTTTTCATGGGTAAGATACGGGGTAAAGACAAGACTAGCCTGAACTGTAGCCAAGGCTGCAGATATTCAGTGGAGCAAAATGTTAACTGTTTGTAACATCGCGCGTGTTAAGCTGGGATGTTTTGTGAGTTCAACTGTTTTGTAGCAATCTTGGGCCATTCCTTCTACAGCTCAGTGTATACAAAAAGATTAACTACCGTTGAACTAGACACATTTCCAGATGTATTAGTAAGGCCAGTTTGTTGCTTGAGCTTATTAGCTTAGTTAGCAAAGTGAGCTTCACGTGTTTTTCTTTTTTTCAAAGTAGTCAGGATAACGGTGGACCCATGGGCGCAATTTTGTTGTAAAATGTGAGGGGGAGAATTTAATGGGAAATCAATGAAGTCGGGTCGATGCAGACAGAGGCGTACGACGAAAATTTTCATGGGAGGTTTCATTCACTGGCTTATGGTGGTCATTTGTATTTAATGTGCGTTGTTTGTGACGTCAAAATGTGAATACATATTAATTTTTCCAAATCAACGTTTTTGTCAAAGTTTGTTGACATAATATGCATGCAGTAGTGTGCTTTTGGGCATTCTCACACATTTCTCAAAATCCCTATTTTTTTGGGCGAGGGTGGGCCCCTTGCCAGTCCCTTGTGTCCCCCGCCAGTCCCTTCTGTGCCCTGTGTCTGGCCCTTGTCAGTCCCTTCTTGAAAGATTGCAACGACTGATGTCATACAAATAAGCACTATACGCGCTCGCTACATTCACTGAACTTGTTCCAATTCATAAATATATCACAGTACTTTATTCTGAATTCCTCTCGGTATCAGGAACCAGAGCCCCGTCAGTCGCTCTCTATACCCCAACTGAGGGGTCACGCTGTCACATGGGACCCAAAATTCCGAGCTTAACCCTCCAAATTAAAATATTTAACACTAGAAATCGAAGTTTTTGTCAATCCGTATCCTTTTCTGTCCTGTAATTAATAGACGGAGCAATACCTGCGGCTGTTACTTTGACTTACATCGCCTGATCAGTGCAGGCGCTACATTTAGGTAAACGTGGTGGCTGCCTAGGGCGCTAGGCCAAAGGGCAGAGACGCATTTACCCATAGGTCAAATAGGCCATGGCCTAGGGCCCCGCGCTTTTGGGGGCCCCGCGCAACTCCTTCCTATGGCGACTCATTATATAACTTAAAAATTGCAAA
>JGI24022J15233_10002705_pt1 | contig 16884 bp, 15 predicted proteins | sample Ectturendosymbi2_FD_15233 | JGI IMG/M metagenome (IMG submission 15233)
CATTTCGTACAAGTCTCTAGCAACCAGAAACATGTATTTATAATGTTCGCTGACGTACGGTGTGGTCAGGAGAGCATTTCAAAGCAACCATGGTATATTTTTACTGCAGTCATGGTGGTTTTGCCCGCAGTCACGCACGCGTTTCGCAGAGTACGGAATTAAGATCAAGCTGCTGTAACCGTGTGGCTGATTGTCTCGTCACATTGCATTTCATTCGGAGCGGTTTATAATGTAATGTGGATAAAAAATCACTCAGAAATTTTCGTACAGAGTTAAAAACTATCATGCAGAGGTTTGATGATTTTTGCTTGTTTATAAATATTTTTTTTCGGCAGCAAGAAAATGCTTCAGCCGTTTATTTGATGCTACTTCACAAACATTCGTTCTTGGCAGATTTCAAATGACCTGTTAGTGTAAAGCATTTGCGGACGCATGCCAGTGCAGAGTGCATAAATAATTACTCAAAAAACTTTTTTACTGAGTTAAAACATATCATGTAGATATTTGACGATTTTTGCTTGATCATAAATATTTTTTTTCGGCAGCAAGAAAACGCTTCAGCCGTTTATTCGATGCTGCTTCACAAACATTCGTTCTTGGCAGATTTCAAATGACCTGCTAGTGTAAAGCATTTGCGGACGCATGCCAGTGCAGAGTGCATAAATAATTACTCAAAAACTTTTTTACTGGGTTAAAACATATCATGTAGATATTTGACGATTTTTGCTTGATCATAAATATTTTTTTTCGGTAGCAAGGAAATGCTTCAGCCGTTTATTCGATGCTTCTTCACAAACATTCGTTCTTGGCAGATTTCAAACCGCCGGTTAGTGTAAAGCATTTCTAAATGCATGCCAGCTTGTTGTGGATAAAAAATTAGGGTAAGTTGGGAAATCATTTAGAGAGTTGACGGTTTTAGCTCCTGCGAAATTGTTTTATTCCCAACAGCAAGTAACTGCTGGTGCCACCTGTTCTGCTGTTTCAAAAACATTTGCACTTGGCGATTAGTCCTGCTTCACAAACATTCGCACTTGGCAGTCCTCAAATGACCCATTAGCGAAAAGCCTTTGTAAGGCAGGAAGGGCATCGCGAACAATAACACCCGTTGATTTGCGAAAAAGCAGTAAATCCGTGATTGCCGCTTGTGATTTTTTAGCTGCTTCCCAACAATACATATCAATGGAGATTTAGAGTTCAACAGATAATAAAAGTTGCTTCCAACAATAGCTAACATTGCATCCTTGCCCATCGTCCTTTCCCATCGCAACAACGCCAAGCACCTGGACGTGCGTTCATAGCTTTTTCACAAATCTCAATCTATAGTTACGACCAGCTCATAAAAATGTTGTAGTTTTTTCCACTCGTTTCATGCATTACCATCTTGACATGCGGCTGCTATAAGGTAATCACAACATGTTCTGTGATATTCACATTTTTTTTCTGCAACAACAATAACAGCTGCAGCGTTGCATTTCAGCATCCAATAGCTAATAATTGTTGAACGCTCAGGCCACGTGCATGTAAAATTTTACGTGTTTTTATTTATGCAAAAAAATTTTTGTATGGCTTTTTCATGCGTAAATAAAACTTTTCGTGTTTTTTCGCAGTACAATGTGTGTAATAATATATTTTTGTAGTTCAGTTATTGCAACGAGCAAGTAACTGCTTCAGCTGTGTTTTCGACGCTGTTTGACAAACATTCGCACTTGTCAGATTTCAAACTGCCGGTTAGGGTAAAGCATTTGTGAACGCATGCTATTGCAGTGTGCATAAATACATACTCAGAAACCATTTCACTGACTTAGAACGTAAAGATAGAGATTTGATAGTTTTTGCTTTGGGATAAATATATTTTTTTCCGGCAAGTAACTGCTTCAGCCGTGTGGTCGGCGGTGCGTCACAAGCATTCGCACTTGGCAGATTTCAAATGACCTGTTACTGTGAAGCATTGTGAATGCGTGCCAGTGCAGAGTGCATAAATAATTACTCTAAAACATTTCTAATGAGTTAGAACATATCATGTAAAGATTTGACTATTTTTGCTTGATTTGCTTGCTTTACAAACATTAGTTCTTGGCGATTAGTCCTGCTTCGCAAACATTCGCACTTGGCAGTCCTCAAATGACCCATTAGCGAAAAGCCTTTGTAGGGCAGGAAAGGCATCGCGAAGAATAACACCCGTTGATTTGCGAAAAAGCAGTAATTCAGTGATCGCGGCTTGTGATGTTTTTGCTGCTTCCCAACAATAAATATCAATGGAGATTCAGAGTTCAACAGAGGACAATAAAAGTTTTTGCCAACAACAGCTTGCATTGTACCCTTGCCCCTCGTCCTTTCCCATCGCAACAACGCCAAGCACCTGAGCGTGCGTGCATAGCTTTTTCACAATTCTCAATCCATAGTTACGACCAGCTCATAAAAATGTTGTAGTTTTTTCCACTCGTTTCATGCATTACCATCTTGACATGCGGCTGCTATTCAGAAATATGTTTTTTCAGACTTAGAGGTGAAAATTAAATTATGATCATATTATGATCATTTCAACCAGAGGTGCTCAAACCGTGGGTCACATGTGGCCCGCAAGGCCTTCTGGAGTGGCTCGCCAAGCAATTTTCATTGGAAAGAAAACTTAACATTTTAATCATTTAAAAGCGTTAAGATACAGCAAAGTTTTCTTTCATAAATAAGATTATTAATTCTTGTGGCCTGCAAAGGGTTGCTGAAGGACAAATGTAGCCCACTGGCCAAAAAGTTAAAGCACCACTGATTTAGACGCTACCTTTTTGTTTGTGGGGCATGCTTAATGCAGTGCACTGTTAGATGAATCAAAGCTAATCTTATACAATGAAGTGAAAACTGTTTGTGGAAATGATAATGCCTATAAGCATGTCAACCATTGTGAGGGTTGCACTTGCATGGCGGAGCAAATAATAAGACCATACATAAGGGTGTGAGGATCATTAAAGTATAAAGTATAAATGCACAATATCTTTGCATTTACTTCGGTTCATGATTATCGCATTGTTGCACACCAAATGTTATAATTATCCTATGTTAATTAATATGAATTGCTTCCTTTTGCATTTTGTAAGACAAGCACACATGAGCATCGAATATCTATGCCAAGGTCAATCTCTTAACACTTTGGCATCCGGGTGGTTTTGGGGATTTTCACAAAAAAAACACCTAAATTCACATGTCTTCGCACAGGAATATCTCCACTCCTGTTTGGGTTACAGACCTGGTGAACGTGAAGTGTCAAAAAACGCAGCAAGTCTTCTAGTCTGCACTCAAAAAAAAGTTTTTGCCTGGGGGTTGAGGTTTTTTTGTGAGTGACGTCATAAGTGGAAGACTTTTAGGCTACCTTGGCCCACTTTGCCTGGCCCTAGGTGCCAACCGTTAGGTGATAGTATTTCGCGGAAGTTTTTACTGCAAACTAGGCTACAATCTGAGTCTTTTGATACTTTGGACAACCTGCTAGGGTTTTGGGTTCAAAAGTTATGATGTTAGTGAGTAAAAATATTAGATTAATTAGCTAATCATATAATTAATTAATTTGTTTATTTTAGATCATAACTTTCGAACCACAAACGTTAGAAAGTTGATCAAAGGCTCAAAAGACTCGGACTCGAGCCTAGTTTCCATTGAAAACTTTAGCAAAACACTTTGGCCTAGCAATTGGGCCTTAGGCCAGAAAAGATGAGCCAAAATGACTCTAAAGCTACTTCACTTATGACATCAGTCACAAAAAATCTATACCCCTCAGCCAAAAAATATTTTTTCGCGTGCAATCTACTACTCTAGGCTGGCAATCTGTTTGAGCCATTGAACAGCTCTCTAGCGCAATCGATGGAGGAGCTAGAGCATTGGTAAGGCGACCGAAAACTGCTGTTTTTTAAGCCGAAATCCAAGTACGAATATATTGTACACCAGTTGGAGTTCTCAAAGTGTTAAGCAAAATTCAAGAAAAGTAACAATATTCAATGGAACATTGACAAAGATGTAAAAAAAACTGATATTGTAATTGGCAGTGGCTATAAAGACATCGATGGATCTTCAAGTTTGAAACCCTATTCAACCATCTCTTGTAACATGATAGTAACACATGACAAGAATGCAGTAGGCTTGGTAGAAACATATGAAATGTAATAAGGAAAACCCTGAACTTAAAAGGCAGTGGCTACAGATACACTTGTGGATCTTGAAATTTAAAAACTTATTCATTTACCACCTGTGACGCAATATTAACAAACCACGAGAGTGCAGTAGGCTTGGTAGAAACAAAGCAAACGCAAAAGAAAAACAAGCCCAAGTTTAATCCTAGCCTAACCCTAAGCTAATGCTAACCTAACACTAACCCGTAAAGGTAACACGTAAGCCTGACAAAAAGTAAAGAAAAAAAAGTAAGTTCGGCAAGGTGAGAGTCAAACTGAAAACCATCCATTGGCATAGCAAGCATAATGCATAACCTCTAGGCTACGAGATCCTCGCCGTTTGAATGACAAACTGACCCTTTCAGTTGAATTGAGTCAAGCGAGGTGTATCCGTAGCCTAGTCACTTCTTCAACACCTAAAACCTAAGTAACCGCAGCCATCATCCCAACACAATGCCAACCACTAAACCTAACCCCTAACAGCAATGTTTGAAAAGTTATGAAAAAAGAAAAGAAAAAAAGGTGCAATGATTTTAAACCTGCAACCGCCAAAATGAAAATCACCAAAGTACGAGACGAAGAAAAAAACGTTGGCATTCCAGACTTAAGACATAACCGTTATGACCAGACTTCACTTCCGCGAGCCGGCAGTCGTGCAGCCGGCAGTATATAAAACGGATCCGGAAAAATAACGCTAAAAATGCAGGTTGGATGTGACGGCTGACGTAACCCAGAGAAAAGGTAGCCGGCAGTCGAACAAAGTGCAAAAAAAAACGATATTCAGAGTTTCTCATGATTTAAATGCCTGGAAACGTGCATGGTGGCGAAAGTAATCCGAAATACACAATGGCAGCTATGCTGAATACCTTAAAACGTGTGTGATGGCTGTGCCGGCTGATGTAAGCAAACTCACAGGGAGGGAAGACGGTGTCAGATTAAAGAAATAAAGTTTGATGATTGCTTTTTTGATGTGTCTAGATTAAATTGAAACTATTTGGTTAGATGCCAGATACCCACAACAAGCTACAGTAGCCTACGAGAATAACTATAACCAATAAAAAAATTGGTCTTATTTTTAGATCTCAATTATTTTTCTTTTTTTAAGGCACACTCTAATCCGAAACAATTAAACTAAACATCAAACCCTCAGCCCCTAAATATTCTGAGCATTTGCACGTGGCGTGAAGTCAGAAATGTCGCCAGCCAGACATTTCGCTTGACACCGCCAGTTAAGGAAAGTGCAAAAAACACAAAAGCAAGGTGTTGGCCGATTAAAGCAAAGAAAAATAGCCTATCTACTAGGCAAATGTTTAGACAACACTTTTCTTCAATAAAGACTATTCTAAAACAATTAACTTCCATTTGAGCTATGATTTATCAATTGACCATTGCTTGAAATTAAACGAAATAAAAAAAGACCTAATTTAAATCATTCTAGCATAGGCGGAAAGTTGAAATAATTAAAAAAACTCAAAACAGCAACGTAAGTCGGATATTTTAAAAATGAATGTGTTTCATGAACGTTATCTTTCAACTGACTTACATTTCTTAATTGAAATCGTAGCGTGGGGAGAAAGTTTTAATAGTATTGAAAATTCCAAAAAACTGTGACGTCCGCCAGAATCTTTTCACAAAAAAGTCACAAGAAAAATCATTCTTTAATGGATCCATAATCCGTGATTCTAGCATTGGGTACAAAGTTGAAATAATTTTGAGAAACTCATGAAACTATGATGTCCGATTAATTACTTTTCATGTGATCCACTTTTCGTGATTCTAGCATAGGTACAAAATTGAAATATTATTGAAAAACTCATGAATCTGTAATGACTGCTAGAATTTTCTCGCAAATTATGCTGGTCTCACCTGATTGCTTCACGGGCCGCATGAAATTGGCATGACCGTCACCTCTGCTGGGACGATTTTGCTATGCATCCAACTTTGTCCACACTCCACATATAGCCTTGAATTCACAACAAGGTGAACGTAGTGAAGGCGTTAGGTGTCTATGCCTGCTGTGCATAGGTTCGGCAGTTCTACTCTCACCCTTTCCTTTGGCTTAGCTGGTGAAGATCACACCTTTGATGGGAAAGCTTTCAGTGCACTCTTGGAAAAGATTCAGGCTTAGGTTTAGGGTTTCGTTTCAGGGTTTAGTATTAGTGTTTTGTTAACCTTTTGGGTTTGAGTTTTGAGTTTAATTCGTGGGTTTAAGTTATGGTTTTAGGTTTTGGGCTTCGGTTTAGAGTCCAGGTTCAGTGTTTCAGGCCGTGTCACAGTGACCAGTACCAGTATGTTTTAGGCCGTGTGACAGAGACCAGACCAGTGTGCATTAACCCAAATCACTTGACCAATTCTACCAATTCATTGGGTTCACCTAATGGAAAATAACTCCAGCAGTGCTTCAGCCTCTGATGTCAACATAAACACTGCCCCATTACATTTTGGAAATGCCAAAAGGTTGTGTCTATTTTGCCTCATGACGTTGTGTCTATTTTGCCATACGAGGCTATTTTGCCTCATGAGGCAAATCCACCCATGTAAAATCATGAGCTGTGGTGATCACACCACTTAAAACTGTTACAGAAGCTAGCCTTAGATGCGAGCTGTGGAGGTACTAGTTCGCAGAAAATTGGAGAAATGCACACCTACAAGCTTTCACATCTACCTGACACTTACAAACTCCGCACATCACGGGGCTGAAATCTCATATTTCCTACAGCAATCACAAACGGAGGGCAGGCAGGGCAAACTTTGTTGTCACAAATTCCAACAGGCATCAAACTTCAACAGTGACTGATCGTCAAACACGTTTTCAAGTGGCTTGATCACCACGCTTCAGGCATTTGGTCTTTGTAATCGGAAAACTTGCTGTTGGCGTCGGCAGAAATTTGGTCTATTTTTCGTAAAGCCGAAATCGTTACGAAAGGTTTAGATTAAACCGACCTGCATGTTATAGTGCTAAGCGCAGCACTGACAGAAAAACAACATTCTTTGTTACGACTGTTCGAGACTGCAAAGTAGACGAGATGAAGGTCTATGACAAATTCCTGTTCGCAGACAAAAACGGCGACATAAGAGAAATAAGTTGTCATTGAACTCAGCGTGACATTAAGCAAGTCGCCAGAAAAGCGGATGATGACTCGGTCGCGACTTTCGCATGGAAGTTCGTCATAGCGTGAGCTGCTTTTAATTATTGGTCACGAGATCAACAGCTGGAGATGTTAAACAAGGTGAAGGAAGAGTCGTTGCTGCGTGCCATCACACAATCGACCTGTTGGCCACCCCTGATCTATTTCAGGGTTTTTAAGTTTGTTGTTTTTGTAGGCTGCACAGTTTTACTATATTTAGTACTATGATCTACTCTCAGTGTTTAAAAACATATTTGTTTTATTTTACCTAATGATTGTTCTACCTTAATGCTGGAGCTCTAAATGATGACCACTCGCACAGTCAGCAGGAATTCCCACTCGACCAGGTTCATCGTACCAACTGCTAGTGCCAGGAACTCAATGTTATAAGTGGACAAAGCCGAATGCACTACAGTTCAAATGAAAAATAACCACACCAGAGCTATAGTTCAAATGAAAAATAACCACACCAGAGCTGAAACTCTGGCAAAATACACAACTTTTCTGCTTTTTTGAATGAAAGTGCACAACATGTGATGTTATTTTTATGGATTGGGTCACAAAATTACATGGTGTTTTTGTTTGGAAGTGGCTGTCGGTCCCACAGCGGTGACAAAGTCATAATGAAACGCTGAGTTTGTCACATCAGCAGGGCTGTCATGTATGTCAAGTAGACGTGCCTTACTGTGTGAATGGCTTTCGAGCTGAATCTTGCCATAATCGGGTCCCTTTTGTTTTTGTAGTAGTCGTTACGCTTTTCATGGTAGTGGTTTTCATTTACTTTTTCAAATGTTTTCAAGCTTTTGTGTTCAGATTTGCGGTTTAGTTTCAGGGGTTAGGTTTAGGGATTATGTTTATGGGTTAGGTTTACTACGTTTCTACCAAGTGTAGTGCAGTGTACTGCACACTTGCCATGGATTAGAGTCATGTTACAAGCGATGGATTAATAAGTTTTGGAAAATTCAAGGTCCACTGGTGGATATATAATCACTGTCTGCTTGCTTTGTATTTAGCCAGTCTCGCATTCGGATGCGGATGGATATCGGATACTAAATTCCTGAAATTTCTGGAAAAAGATTGTATATGGATATGCAAAAATTTTTTCGGATATGGATCAGGAGTTGAAAAATCAATATCTGCTCACCTCTGCTTCTCATGCATAACAGGTGGCCAGAATCACTTTTTAGACTCCGACTCTGCCCTGTTCCGAAATTTTTGAATCGGGGTCCGAGCCCGGAATTTTTTCAAATTTGAGAATCCGACTCCTGTTCAGACTCTGGCTACCATCGATTCAACCGAGAAGTTACCCACATTTTTGCCTAAAAAATGACCATGCAAACTCCTGCTACTGCCGAAATTGAATAATTACTCCCGTTCCGGTTTTTCAAAAATATTTCACTCCGGCTTCGGATCCGGGTCCGAAAGAAAAACTCAGAATCCTTCTGCAGTCAACTCTGGCTCATCGGACCCATGGTCACCTCTGCCATGTATACCAGAGATGATCGGATAGTGTACTTGTACCATGTGATCTTATCCTGTTTTTGAAAAATGATATCCATTTCCGATCCGAATCCTGTTTCGGTTGAAAGCATACTATCCAATCCGAAAACTAACCAAAAGTGTATTGTGATGCACAGCATACCTTTTTTGTGCTGTGTACATTTTCCTTTGAGGCTATTTCGCCGTGTGAAGCAAAATAGCTGTTGGAGTTTGATTGAAGTAGTCACATGACAAGCTTGGAGTGCATGTCCTGCTTAGTTGATCATGACATCTGCAGTAGCTCAGTCCCATGCATGGATGATGGTTGTCATGGTTTCAGGGCTGGCAAGCAGCAGCAGGTTCTTGTTTGCATTAAGTGAATTGCAGGTTAAACCCTAATTCTAAACACTTACCCACTGAACCTAAAACTGGACCATAAACCTTGACCATAAGCACTGATCGTAAATCCTAACCATAAATTCTCAAGCCCCAATCAATTGTCTCTGCATATTGTACTTGCCACATGACCACTTCAACCAACTGTGTTCAAATAAAGGCAAAATAGTCCCAGCACAGGTTTTACCTCATGAAGCAGAACAGAAAGTATCTGAAGGCGCTGTGCCACGTTGGGCCCTGTCACTCTTATAGGCCTAAACAGAAAGTTTGACATATCGCGTAACCTAAGTACTTTTCTGAGTCAATTGCATAAAGCAAACTGAAGTTTTTCCGCACAGTCTCGTTGCCACGGGAGAGGGGGCTTTGCCCCACCAAAACAAAGCTCCAAGCCAATAAGTTTTTCCAATAGGTTTTCAATAGGTTTTTCACCAGAAATAGCTCCAATACGTTTTTCCTCAAGGGGGAGCCCCCAAAAGGGGGAGCCCGAGGAAGTGCCCCGCTCGCCTCTCCTTGAACACACCACTGGTCACAACGCTTTCAGATAGCCAGGGCTACAAACTTTCCGACTTCCCTCTGATTTTATAGTTGCGTCACAATGAGACGGAAATGCAGTGTTCCTTACGCATGCAGTACGCCGTATTGCGCATGCTTTTAGAGCAGCGATAAAACTTACACAGTGTTGTTACCAGGGATGTGCAGAGAGGGGCATGAATGAGCCAACATCCCCGGACATACAAGGCAGTGGGTCATCCAAAGAGTGAAATTACAAGTTTTTGTAACTAGACCAGGGGTGAAAATTTTTTTGTGAATGTTAGTAGCGCGCAGCAAGTTTTAGCAGCACACACGTATGAGCTTTGCCATACAGCATTCATATGCATGAAATATAACAGGTACAAAAACGTTCGCGCAGTCCAAGCTTTGGGTCAGGCGGCGCGAGTGCTTGACGTCATTTTTGAATCCCTGAACTGGACGCTTCTTACTGGATACTAAAACGTGCTGCATTGATCTGTTCGGAACTTGCCTGAGGGGGCTTGCAATTGTATGTTGAGTGACCTGAGAGAAAGAGATGAAGCACTGCCATTGTTACCTTTATCTGTTTTTACTGAAAAAAATATCCTTAGAAATTTGTTTATAGTTCACGACTGCACAAAGGGTCCATCAATTTATAATTCACCGACGCTTCATGAAACTTAACAGAGTAAGCCGCAAAACGATCAGCTTCAACAGAGAAGGATGACCCACAGTAGTTACACAACAAGATCGTTAGATCGTTTGCCAGTTATAAAAGAACAAAGGTCGAACGCACAATGCACATTACGATTTCGGCAAACTGGCCAGTCACTGGCTTCGAGAGGACAGTTTCGCAAGTCTCTATTATAGAAGACGCTGCGCTCTTCACTTGTAAACTCCCAACAATCACGGTCAGTGACAGTATCTATTACGACAGTTTTTGTCCGCAGCTCTTGTCAACATCAGACTACGACTTCAGAATAGTGTCTCGCACTCGCAAGTCGCGAGAAGGTCGTTATCAATTCGTCGCTGTTGCAACAGCTGCTCCGTAGGTAGTGTACAATCTTTTCACGGACCTTGCCATGATTTCCCATATTGTCCTTAACTCAAGTTCCTTCGTTACAGATCGCGCCACAAGTCGTGACACTTTAAATGCAATCGTGACAGCACAGAACTCAAACCTGCGAGGCCACACGAGGTCTTTCAAACACAAGGGAACAGTGTATTGCAAACACACAAACCAGGTAAAGATAGTAAATGCGCTAGGATCGCAGAAACAATGAAGCTCGTTTACTGCCTGCGCAGCTTCCTCAACCCTGTTTTCAGATATCAAACAGTCATCAACATCAATTATTTTCTTCACTCGCAGCACAGTGTCAGAGCTACTATGAATTTCAATTACATCAGCTACCTTTCGTAATGCGTAGCTCGCACATGCTGGTGAGGATTTCCCTCCAATCAAACGCACAGTACGTTGTTTGCAACCTGCTGGTTCTTGGCGAGCACACCCAACAGTGAACAAGTCTCATTTGTCTTTGTGAGGTTCAAAGCAGCTAACTGTTACCTTCAAATTCGACCTGTTCTCGACCGTTAGTCGGTTATCAGGTACTTTCATATCATTCTTTCGAGGAAATTGTAACTCAACTTTATTTATTGAATCCTCAGCCATTTTCAGAGATTGCTTGTCCTCAACGGAATAAGAGTCACCTGGGACATGACTCACCTGGGACATGAAGGAAATTCGTAGTTACACGCTCCTTTCAATTTATCATGCAGTACATTTTCAATGCATTGTACGAAATTCACGACATCCTTATCAGACCCATGCGTTCTGGGGTCAGGACCAAACAATGTCCACCCTAAACCAGTTCTCAGCGCTCGTGGCTGACCTGGGTCACCTTCTATGGTGTCACGGATTACGTGAGCCTGCCACACATCGGCACCAATGAGAATTTCCACTTTTTGTTTGGAGATTTCAGGGAAATTTAGTCCTGACAAGAGGTTATATTTGGATACAACTTCGTCGGTCGGAATACTTGCATTAAAGTTGGGAAGCTCCTTAACTGCAAGGACGCTTGGCAACACAATCATCTCGGATTCCTGCAAGCATTTGAGTTTCATGGTAACAACGAATCCTTACTGGTATTTAGAACCAGTCACTTCCTCAATCTTTCTGGTTACTCTATCGCCGCGCACGCAAGTCAAGTCTTTGCATCAAGGTTGTGGTGCAGAGAGATATATTTGAACCTCCATCGAGGAAAGCGTACGTGTCGACATAATGGGTCTGGTGGTTACTGTACACTCGTACTGGTGCTACCATCAATCGTATCAACTTCTTTTGGGACAGTCCTGTTATCGGAGTCGCATAATTGACCTGCGCTCTCGATGACTGCGCAGTCGCACCCGACTCATGGTCACGTGCCGTTTTCTTGCAGCTTCGGTTTGAGCTGCCGTCATAGTGCAACAGGCTATGGTGCGACTTATAGCAAGTTGAGCATCTATTATTACTTTTACATTCTCGTGACAGGTAACCTCGCAGTTGAAACAATTCTTTTTACTTTTCACGAGGTTCCAACGTTCGTGTACAGGTAACTTGCGGAAGTTGTCACACTTGTACAGGGCGTGATTACCATTGCATGAAACGCACGCCGTTCTTTCCTTGGTAACGGTCGAATCGTAATTCTCATTTATTGCCGCAACTTGATTCGCGAAGACCCTTGAGGGCGTTTGCTGTCTTTGCCGAGGCATTTTAGTAGCCATCGATTTCGCCACAATTTTGCCGAAAAAGGTGTTGCTGCGCTGCACGGCCTGCTTCACAAAGCCAGTTAGTTCTTCAAAGGTGGCAAGGTGTTCGTCAGAGTTTATCTCCACCTTGTTGCAAAACATTTTTTGCAAATGAATAGGCAATCGTTTGAAAACGCTTTCTAACGTCTGCGGGCTGTCAAGCAGCGATCCAAAACCCCACTCTTTCATTACGATTTGGCAGTTGGTCATTTCAGTTGCTAGCTCGCTTAAACTCTGTTGATCAGACTTCACAGGCGGACCTTTGCAAATTGAATTAAAGTGCGCATCAACAACGATATGTTTTTGCCCAAAATTCTCGTAGAGGAGATCTAGGGCTTGACGAAGACCGGCAGAAGCCGGACTTATCACAGTGCATGATTTAATTACTTCACGGGCTTGACCGACACACATTTCCAATAAATATTGCGGATGAGATGCAGGGCTTGCTACCTGATCAAGGATAGTCTCCTGGAATCCTTTCGTGAAGGCAAAATACTCAAGCGGATTTCCGTTGAAGGTAGGTACGCTTCGCTTAGGTAAAGAGAATCCCTGTTGGATTATCGAGCCTAGACACCTCAGTGACTCAGCAGTCATGGTATTAGCATTGATAGGTGCTGGTTCACGTGTGATCTCCGGCCCCATCGAACTACGCTGAATAGGTGTGACTGCCGGATTGGCATAGACGGGCCGAGATGAATCGTAATCAGTCCAACGTTTCTCAGCAAGTGTTACTCCATGAGATGGTGCAGGGTTGGTCAAAACATAAGGGTTAGGAGTCTCAGGGAGTGCAGATGAGGTATAATTTAGGGGACTGGCGGTCGGTTGTATTACAGGTAGAGATGAGTACTTAGGTATGTTCAAGGTGGTGGTAGGTTGAGTGACAGGTTTTGAATACAACATGCATCCAACATTCTTTACATTAGTAAGGTTAGCGCTTATGGAGGCAAGTTTGAAAAAGTTCAGGTTGCATCCTAGAGGCACTAGGTAACTGCTTAGCGTAAACATTAGAACGATGAGACTCACTTTGTCTCCCTGATATCCCTGATAGTTCTTCATCGAGCATCAGATTCTCTTCTTTGCCATCTAGGTCCGCTAAGCGCAGTTGCATTTAAGCTTCCATAGCCTTTGCTTCCTGTTGCAATTTAGCTTCCACTTCTAGTTCTCTTCTTGCTTTGCGCAGCGCAATCAATTCGCGTTTTCTCTTGATCGACGAAGTGGATGAAACCTTGGATGCTTTTTCTTCGATTTGACTCGCAGAAGCGTCACCATCCGTACAACGCTGAACGTATGCTTGAAAACTGTGCTCATAGACAGTCTCTTTTTCGCAGTTCAGAATACTTGTTACGAGCTTCAACCCAACGCTCTTTATAGTCAGCTTTGTCAGGAACTGACTTAAGGTACGAACCGGAATGTTCTAAGCATCGTGGCATAGCTTCATCGAGTTCGAACTTCTTCTTAGAGGCAGTTTCATACAGAGAACTATCCACCATCAGACTTAAGTTCACTTTGTAATTTAGTGACGTGCCCAATAAGTCCGCTCCTGGTCCTCTTCATAGACTCAAGACGCTCATCGAGGACACCGTCTGATGAAGTACTGGCCACGGGTTCACTAGTTGACAGCATCTTGTACAAGTTAGTAAATAACAAAGAAGGTTCGACTTAACAAAGTCGGTGAATGCCACCTTTGGACACAAAGGTAACCAAGGAAAGTTCGACTCCCTGGCTTCCTCAAGGAAGCCTTGTTGTAAAATTATGGTAATGACAACCCGATGTTGTAAATTATGGTAAGTTCGTAACAACGACTTAGTGGCAACCGTTGGTTGTAAACTTATTCAGTTGTAAGGCTCAACTACAAAGATAAGCCTCCGCTGACTGCTATGACTTGCGAAAGCACACAGCCTACTCTCAATGCAACAACCCAGTACGGTACATTTGTACTAGCGGTCATTCAACTCTTCGCAGCGCACAGTTGCAGGAAGAGATCCACGATGAGCGAGTAACAGTGTTACAGAAAGTCAGATTACTCTCGCAAGAGCGTCGTGCAAATCGTGGCGATTCTAGAGAGAAGGTCGTGGCGTTTTTCAAACATTCACGGCACCAGGGAGTTCAACGTTAATACACCTGCCCAGATAATAACAACAGTAGTTATCCCTGGTAACCACATAGATGCTGCAGTTAATAAAAACAATGACAGTTTAACACAAGCTAAGCTGATACATACACTACTGTCAGCTGATTCTCTGACGACCGAGTTGCTACCATTCACAGCAAGGATTACTGTTGCACAACTGCCACCTAACTCTAGCACGGCGAACAAAGAACTGAACAAGACGTTGCGAGCGAACCAATAGGGCAACGATGCTCCGCTCCCGGCATTCCAGGAGTGCTCTTGATTAACTGATTAAGCGCCGTGGTTTGAGCAGGTGAGTAATTTATCGACCGTAACAGCCACTCCTCCAATGAGATCTCTTCTTTTCTGTGCATAAACCAGCTCGGTAGTATCTCCACTTCACTCTGACGATATCCCTTGAAGAGTGTCAGACGAAAAGCTTCGGGATGAATCTCCTACTTCACGCCATCTTCAAGTTCAGTACCACCAAACGTCTTTTCAAAAAATAAATCGTTGCTTTGAATGGTATCATCAACTTGTGCATGCAAGACCGAAATCGGCCCGAAACATTTTGACAAACTTAAGCCCGCATTTGGCCAGACCCTGTCGTATTCGCCAATTGCAGAGGGGTGTGTAAGTAACATCGCAAGATCCCCATTCGAGCGTTTATTACTTTGCTCGTGGAACGTGGATTAATTCCAACACGTTCAGTAACAGCCATTCATGTTTCAGTTGTTGTGTCATTCTCATTTTTTCCAAACCTGATCCAATACGAACAGCTTTAAACCGTACGCTGGACTCTTATGTTTGCACTCGCTCTAAATATGCGCTGTTAACGTGTACTTTAACAAACTCAAGGTTGTATACAGTGGGAGAGTATTCAGGTAATCGAAGGTGGCGCGTTTGAAAGGGCAGGCCGAACTTTTCTTGTAGAGTGAAGATGCTACAAGGATTTAACCATTCTACTTTTATTCACAACGGTCGCTATTTACAATGAAATTAATATTTCGTGGAAAGTCAACCGTGACCCGATATTTACTGAAGGCTTGATAACTATCAGGTTTACTTTGCAATTACTGACATGGAGCGATCCAGTTCGTCCGATCCAGACCAGGTGGTCAGCTTGATTCTGATCCCAGTCAGTGCAAAGGCAGAGTAAAAAACATAAATCAGGACACTGTCGTACAAATGCTATCATCAACGTATTGCACCTGCTTGACGTGCCGCTGGTTGATTGGTTCCAGGCACTTTATTATCTCGCTGTGTGGTTTGCTTGGGTTGGAACGGTCAACTCGTGGGAGGGGCAGGACCAAGTGCAAGCAAGTTTCTTGAACCTGGATAAAAATGCAGAGAGAAAGTTGATCGAAGTCATTTTCGCATTGATAACTTGATCTTACTGTAATCAGAAGTCACGCAAACAACATCCAATAAATCATAACACAGGCCGAAATGAAACGGAGTACCAGGTAATGAAGCAAGTTATTCAAAACAAGAAGCTAGCTGTTTAGTGGAAGATGCGAATGCAGTTTTATTTGTTTCGGTAATGCGATTAAAAGGGGATTGTTGGCATTTTTGGCCTAAAGGCAAGTAAATATTGCAGAACCTTTTTTCATGCTTGCTCACAGTTTGTAAATAATTATATGATGTTAACAGCTTCAAATCCTGCATATTTATGATATTTGCCAATGCACAGAAGACACGTTACTCAGGTGTCCATTTTTGCAAAACAAAAAAATTTTTTTTTGTAATTTTTTTGACAACGTATTGAGAAACGACAAAATCATGTGGGGAACAATGCAACTGGGCACGATGAGGCAGAGGATATATTATTAGTCTTTCCATGCGTGGCGATTTGACTTTGCTTTAAACAATAATTGTGCGACTGCATTTCCAGGACTGCATGAAGTTTTCTTTCAGAAGTCCAATTAATAAGTTGCCAAGTAACTGTAGACCAGGGGTTCCCAATGTGAATAGTGCTTTAAAGTAATTTTGCAAAACATAAGGCAGGACAGTGAGTTAGTGGTGGGCAGTGAGTTTAGGACAGCGAGTTAGTGGTGTTGTTTTCCGGAACTCACAACACACGAACTGAATTTCGTCTAGCATTTGAAAAACTGTTAGCACAGTAAAAAACTTGATTACCCAAGTTAAAATTTTGTTGCAGCCGCAACGAAGCCTTTGACAGGGCTGTAAGGACAGGGTTTTGAATGCAGATGTTTTAACTGCGTCATTTGAGCTGCTCTGTTTGCATGTTTTGTGTGTTTAATTTTGTTTTTTATATAACATGTTTGGATCAGACACATGATCTATACCATAGAGGTTAGAG
>JGI24022J15233_10002707_pt1 | contig 16881 bp, 11 predicted proteins | sample Ectturendosymbi2_FD_15233 | JGI IMG/M metagenome (IMG submission 15233)
AGTAGTCTTTGATACCGGCAGCTTAATGTTGTGAAGTTGCAGTCAGCAGTCAGGTAGAAACATATTCTATGTACTAAGGTATTATGAGGCTTTCACTTCTATTCTTAACATGGACAAGAACGATAGTATTTTGAAGAGTATTTGAAATCTGGTGTCACCTCCATAGCTGGCAAAAGCACAGAGAAACCATAGTGTGTTTTTTTGCAACGTTGTTCTCAGTGCAGAGTTTGTGAAATCTTCGAAGTTCATACGGCATTTAGAGACAAAGCCTTCCAAAACTTCACAAAAGAAACGGATTACAATGTTATAAAGACTCTCAGTGCTTTGTCTATGAAACCTTCAAGATGAGACGGGATTTTATGCCAAAAAAGGTTTAGAATTCTTCCGACGGCATGGAGCAAAGATGAAACGTCAGAGACATTTTGCCGGAAGTTTTCACCAAGAACACAGGTATCATTACGAAGTTGCACTTGAAATTGCCATGCCAAACAAAAAAACTCACGATTGGAGAAACGCTTGTGAAACCCAGTTTGTTGAAAACAGTAAAAATACCTCTTGGAGAAGCTAGTGAGGCAAAAATGAGGCGAATATCTCTTTCCAGCGATAGGCCTACTATTCAGAGGTGCATTTCAGATATGTTGGAAGATGTGAAAGACCAGGTGATAAATGAAAGCATCTCTAATGTTTTTTTTCAAGTGGATGAGTCAACAGATGTTACTTCATGTGCTCGCTTTCTTGTTTTCGTGAGATATATTGATTCAGGAGACATTGAAGCAGAGCTCCTGTTTAGTGAGAAACTGCCAAGTGCAACAACAAATGCAGATGTTCGGGAGAAGTAAACCTTTTTAAATTCTGCTGAGTTGCAGTGGAAATATGTTTGTGGGGTTTGTACTGATGGAGCTCCTGCAATGATGGGATCACGTTCAGGCATTCAAAGAAAGTTCAAGAACTTGCTCCTAAAGCAAAAGGTAGCCTACACTGTGCCATTCACAGATATGCATTTGCTCGCAAAACTCACCAACTCTTCTGAAAAATGTTATGGATTCCACTTCAAATTTGGCAATTACATCAAATCTGGAAGCTTTAACACCTGCCTGTTTAAAGAACTCTGCGCAAAGACATGTTTTCGACACACGAAGTTCTGTTCCACACATCTGTACGATAGCTGTTGAAAGGGAACGTTCTAAACCACGTTTGTGAGATGAAGGACGAAATAAAGTTATTCTCAGAACCGAAAGCAAAGGAGCTCTTGTCTTACTTTAGTGACGAGATTTGTTTGAAATGTCTTGATTATTTGGCAGAAATGCTTGAAAAATTTAATAACATAAATCTAAACTAAAGGTACAAGGAAAGGTTAGAAACATCATCCAGCTTCGCGACGAATCTGCAAGCATTTTATTTGAAGTTGCAAAATTGGCTTCGATAAGTAATGCAAGGAAACGTTGCCATGCTTGAGAAATTGTCAAGTGTTGTTGAAAAAACTGTAGAACGTGACGAGGGTTTGAAGACAATTTCTCAAGCATGGCAACGTTTCCTTGCATTACTTATCGAAGCCAATTTTGCAACTTAGCAGACCACCTTCAATCCCTTTAGTAGACCACCTTCAATCCCTTTTAATGGAGTTCCAGCGATATTTCCCTATACTCAAGAAGGAAGAAGCTGCATTTATACAAAATCCGGTCTCTATCTCTCTGGTTATAGCTAGTATTCTCGATGAATCACAGGAACAATTTTGTTATTTTCGGAATATTTCATCAGCACGTGATAATTTTAATGAAATGCCACTTTTTTCGGTTCTGGTGAGCTGTGCGCGAATCATTCCCATAACAGTCTGAACTATTTTTTTCTTATACTGTTTTTGTTTGCCACAATATATCTCTGCAAGAGTGGTTTATTACCTCTAATTCACACCAAAACGAAGGCACGAAATGGAAGGAAAGTCGAGGATAAAATGAGAGATCAGTTGTGGCTGTCGGTAGATGGCGCCACATGTAAATAAATGGTCACCGCTAGATGGTGCCCATGAGTAACAAGTCACTGTGAAAGTCACCACAAGCGAATTATCGTAGTTCACTTATCACTGTATAATGATAGTACAACCTAGTAGTAGTAGAGTGAAGTCAGTGATGGATCTCTATTGCTGCTGGTTGCCTTCTTGTTAGTTAATGCCCCGCGTTGCCATCTTTCTCTTGTGCTTGCCTCAGTAGTTCATGGCGATGCAGCCAACTGCAACACAGCACTGTCCAACACTTAACCATAAGTTTCGAAGTTGGTCATACTGTTGCAAAGTCAACCGTCGCATTAAAATTTGCCGTTTGAAATTAAATGTTAGGAAAAGCATTTTTGTAGTATTAATACATTTTGTGGTAGTTCGTTGTATTTTTCTGGAAATGCCATTTGTGGTGATCATAATGGTTATAATATCGTATGTATTGAAAAAACAGCAGGAAGGGTGTCGCAGGTTGTGTGAAAATACAAAAGGGGGCCACGAACCGAAAACGGTTGAGAAACACTGCATCAGAAAGGACGGCCCTCTGCTAAACGCGGCCTTCTCAAAGTGGCCCACGAGTCAAATTAATTGCCCACCCCTGTTCTAAAGCATGTACTGTATTTATCAACTTCATTTTTACAAAACTTGAGTTTTGTGTATGACACATCTCATTATGCACTAGACAGACATAGCTACTGTTAACAACTTGGGTACTTGAAGCTGCACTCTCCTCCTTTTTGCTGCTCCACTTGGATACTTTCTGTTCAACTGTAGCATTTTCATAAAATTATCAATAAAACAAATACTTCAATCTCTAAAAATCATCATTTGGTATGAAAAATTATCATTAAGTGTAAAAAGATATCATTTGGTATAAATATTTGCTCTTATTTGATAGGGTCTTTTCAGAACTTTTTGGAAGAAATTTTAACCCACAATTTGTTTAGGTATAAAGTTGCTTTGAAGCTTTTCTTTATTTGCACATTGGAGATGGTGGTGGGGCCCCTTTGAAAGTATATTACTTACACATTACAAATACTGTTAGGGGTCCCTTTGAAAGCAAGGTACTTTCACATTGAAGTTGCTGTTTGGGCCCCTTTGTAAGCATAGTACTTGCATATCACAGTTGCTGTTGGGGGCCACTTTCAAAGCAAGGTCCTTACACATTGCAATTGCTGTTGGGGGCCGTTTGAAAGCAAAATACTTACACATTACAATTACTGTTGGCAGCCTCTTTAAAAGCAAGGAATTTTACATTGCAGTTGCTGTTGGGGGCCTCTTTGAAAGCATGGTTCTTACACATTACAATTGCTACTTGAGGCCCCTTTGAAAACATAGTGCTTGCACATTACCGTTGCTGTTGGTGACCCCTTTGAAAGCAAGGAATTTTGCATCACGTTTGCTGTTGGTGGCCCTTTTGAAAGAAAGGTACTTGCATATTACAATTGCTGTTGGGGGCCCCTGTGAAAGCAAGGTGCTTACACATTACAGTTGCTGTTGGGGGCCCCTTTGTAAGCAGAGTACTTACACACTACAGTTTCTTTCAGGGACCCTCTCAGTGAAGTAGAGTACTTACGCATTTCAGTGCTGTTGGGGGCACTTTGAAGGTTTCAGTGCTGTTGCGCATTTCAGTGCTGTTGGGGGCACTTTGAAAGCAGATTACCTTCAAATTGCAGTTGTTGTTGGGGGCCCCTTGGAAAGCAAAGTACCTGCACGTTACATTTTCTCTTGGGGGGCCTTTGAAAGCAGAGTCCTTGCTTACGATCTGCTTTGTAGCACATTATATGAGTAGATAATACGTTTTTCACCGAAAATAAGGAAAATTTTATGCGCGTAACACCTCAAGGGGGGGATGGGGGACCCGAGGCAAGTGCCTCGCTCGCCTTCCCTTAAACACACCACTGGCTCTACTATCACAGAGATTGGAAAACTAAGAAACGATGCAGAGTTGGAAAAAATACTGCAACAGCTTCCAGTACAGTAATCCCACCCTCCAAGCCAGCGCAAAAAGTCAGTTTCATCTCGATTCAAGGAGGACGTCATAATAGACAACCTCGGAATTCACAATGAAAGTGAGAGTTTGAATTTGAAAGCATTTTATTTTGAAATAATTGATACTATTCAGAGCGAATTCAGCCACCGCTTTTGGGAGTTTAATATGTCTCTCGTCAAATCTTTGTGTGCTCTTTTACCAGCATCGAAAAGCTTTCTCGACAAGGAAGAACTACAACCTCTTTGCTCTTTAGTCAATTCAACTACCAACAGTATCAGTAAAGATCTTCTCGATGCTGAAACTACTATTGTGAAAAGCATTGTCTCATCAAAGCTTCCTGATGTGCTTTTGAATGAAAACACCCGTAAGAATTTAGACCAGTTTTTGAAATGGATTTGGAAGTATAAAGAAGCTTTTCCCACCATATACTTGCTGCTGAGCGCGGGCTTAACTGTAGGAGTTTCGACAGCCACATGCGAAGCAAGCTTCACCAGTGTGGTGAGGATACTCACACCTTATCGCAGGTGCATGACGCACGAACGCAAATGTCAGTTAGTTTTGCTAGGTTTTGAAAAAACGAAACAATTGCTGTGGCAAATGAAGATATCATTTCTGAATTTTCGACCAAAACTCGAAGACTGCATGTTTAAAGTATTCTCTTAAATTGACACTGCCTGTGCCTCCATGCATATTATTCATCTATTAGGTTATGTAGCAGGTGTCAGAACTGCAGTATTTTTGGCAGTTGGTACTAAAATTTATTTTCGTGGTTCATTCATGTTTTTTTTCGTTGTACCAAGAGACGTTTTAAAAACTGCGAGTTTTGATAAAAAATGTAAAACGTCTACATTCTTGAGAACATGGTTCGACTTCCAGCTGTTAATGCGAATGATTGTTTCAGTGACCAATAGAACGTGTGCATTTATTATATATAAACACGTGCATTGTTGTGACCAATGTGAGAAATTAGACGGAGTTTCTTTCGTAAGTTACGTACCAGTGTCTGTCAACACTGATACGAAGAAAATTGGTTTAGTTTTGTTGTTTATGTCAAAATATTGAATGCGTCAGGAAAACATCAAACAAAGTTTGTACTGAATCAATTGCGGGAAACAGGCATCAAGCACTGGCGCGTAGTCAGAAAAATATCTTGAAGCATATGCAGAAATTTTATCACGTTGGTTTTCTTTGTTTCTGGAGAAAAGCGCATAACTAAAAAAATGTCCTAGTTTTGTGTGAATTCCTTTTTCTGAAAAGAGTCATTGTTTTTGAAAATTTGAGGAAGACACCGGAGTCTTCTTCCCCTGCTTGGCTACCCACGGCACATCAAGCATACAATAAAAAATCTCACGTGATCAGACTGAAAACAGACAACTGGCAATATGCTACCCAGTTAATCGCTGAAAAGTAATCAAATAATTTGTTTAAAACATATAATAAAACAAAAATAGTACCCCCAAAAAATGTATTTTGCCCCCCCAAACCTTAAAACCTGGTTACGGGCCTGGTTGGCGCTCCGGGAGGTACCAAGGGGTAGTTCCCCTCACCTCTCAGAATATGCCCTCTCACTTCTCAGAAGCCCATGAGCAGTATTGTAGAAGAAGCGATTGTGCAAGAGGTAGGAGAATCGTAGTTTACCTTAAAAGTTGACGGCACCCGAGATCCTACCGGTGTGGAGAACATTTCCATAGTTCTTCGCTTTTTTATTAAGATACGAAGGTGGTAACGGAGCGACTACTCGCCTTAGCAACCAGCAGTTCGTGTGATGCCCAAGTGCTCAGTAGGCTACATAAGCTCAACGCCGTTTAGCACCTGATGTTCCAGCAAAACGACAGCGATTTGCAAGTACACGGCTGACTGACTGCATTGTTTATGAGACAACTGGCGTCAACGCAGTTAATAACGTCGAATTACGAAGATTATATTACAGCGTATTGGATCACATTTTGCGCGAAATGAGTGCTCGCTTCAACGAGCACAACCCTAAGCTAGCAAGGGCACTTGTCTCTCTGGATCCAAAAAGCGACACGTTCTTAGACCCAAAAGCGATTTAGCCTTTGTTAGATTTGACAAACTCTACGGACACCGAATGCAGCGTAGCAAAGCAGTATTTGCAACTGTTACAGGTGGCAATGGCAAGATGACCGCATCAAGACTCATATCAGAACATCACGGCGTCCTTAAGGCTATGCCCTCTGTACTGCATGCCCTCAAGTTTTCTGTGACATTAGGAGCCTCAACTGCTATGTGTGAAAACTCGTTCTCAGCCCTTAAAAACATTTTCAGGGAGAACAGGCGGGCAATAGTCCATTCACGTAAAGCTCAGGTTGTTCAACTAGCTTTTGAACGAGATTTAGCTCAAATGCTGAGCGGAGAATGGAAAGACAAAGTCCTGCAAAGATTTAGTGCTACTGCCCGCAGATATTGCAGTCAAGTTTTGCCTCTACAAATCTTTATACAAGAAACGTTGAATAAGAATAATTATTTCAATCAGACGAATAAAGTTGGACTTAGGTTACAAGACAGCGAAATGCACTGAAGAATGAACAGCTTGTTCGGGCACAAAAAGTCGCTCAAATCGGTAGCTCGTTGCACCCTTTTGCCGAATGGGAAAATCACGCGTACTGAAATGCATGTGACAGGAAAACGCATGTGGCAGGAAAGACTTCAACGGAACATGACCAAAGATATTAAAGAGAATAACTGTCAAGTGCAAGGAACGGAAAGAAGGTTCCAGAAAGAATAAAAAGGACCAATCATAAAAATCACTCATGCGGAACAGCCAATCAGATATCTCGGAGAAAGTGCGTTAACGGAAGCTCCAGCAGAGCATTTAAAGAAAAACACCTACCAACTATAAATATGGCTGAAAAGCGGAAATAAACTCAATTACCGGACAGTGCCGTGTCATTCGGCAATGAAACCTAGAAGCTGCTAGACAGTGCCGTGCCATTTAGCAGCTAGATGAACTATGTGGCATCTGGCAAATCCTAGTCTAGTGCCAGTGGCCTAGCAAAGAAGCCATCGACTAGATAGAGCGGCACGCCCTTTTGTAGCAACGGTCCAGTGCCAGTGGCCTGGCAAAAATATCGTTAGGATAAAGAATTATTGCGCAACCTAACTACCTATGCTGACAGTTAGTAGATATGACAGTGCCTATTCAGCGAACTCTGAAACATACGTATTAACTGTGAGCAATTAAGTTAAAGGCCCTTTTTACTGAGTTCACCGCTCTTCGATGGTAGATGATTACGAGACTTAAGTCAAACAAATGCAAGAATTATTGACTAACAAACTAGATAAAATAATTATGGGTTAACGTTGTGTTGAGAGGAACGACCTTCTCGGAATATTCCAGAGACGGTAAGTGTTATGTTCTATTTCTATGATTTATCTCGCTATTGCGTGTGCAAGAAAAGGTACCAATAAATAAATTAAATGCTTGGTGATAGCACGTTCCCTAAATTTGGTTGAGCATCATAATTAGAAAGTAAATTAAGTCGGAATTCGGGGTCGTCAAGCGGGTCCATAACCCGTGAATACGATCCGTAGCCTAACAAAGGAACACAATAAAACCATAATTTGTTAGGTAAAAAACGTGCCGTGTCTCCCTCCGGGGACGCACCCATCGTTACACAGACTGCAGTTATTTTAAGTCAAATTACAACGTTGTAAAGCTTTCTTTTTCAGTTTCAGTACCATTGGTTTCATTTAGACAAACACTTCGTTTGCATGATTCGCTTTCTACTATTTTCAGTAATAAACGTAGATTGCCTGTGGAAAACTAGAAGTCAGTAATAAATAGGACGATTTTGATGTGGAAAGGTAGAACTTGGTGATCATATCCAGTGCCCCCTCACTTCAGTGCTTGTGCCCCCTAACATATTTTTTCTGGCGCCGGCCCTGGAAGGCTATGATAATAAATCTGATAAAATGATCTCAGTGATGTAAAGAATGTTTTATTGTTCACTTCACGTTTCAGTAGTGGTTTAATCCTCTTGGAATAGTGTTTTTCAACCTTTTTCACACAGCGACACATTTTGCAACCCAATTTAACCTAACGACCCCCTTCCAAAAATTTCCGGTCAGGCATATGAAATGCAGCTCTCTTTGCAATTTTTTAAGACCCATAACGCTTTTAGGGTCGTAGGGACGCTAGCGCTACCTTAAGGATTTCTGCACCACTTGAGTGCAATTTTCATTGATGTTTCATCCATTTCCAGCAGCGTTTCTTGGGCAGTGACACCTGGCGGGGGCCATCCCTCTCCAGGCCAATTGTATTCCCAGTAGGTCTTCTGCACACCGTGCGCCTGCAATTTGCACAATAAAAAATCACAATGACTAAGAAATAACGTACGATATCAATATATTGAACAATAACTCATTAAATTCATGCATATGGCAACATCAGGGAGAGAGACCCGTGCCGTATACAAATCACTCCACAGCACAACTGATTGAAATCTAAAATAACTCCCAAGTTATGCGGTTTTTCATACACAGCACATTCTTACGTCACAAAGTTAATCGTGCGTTGCCAAACACAACAGTACTGTAATGGTCATAATCACACTTAAAACAATTTTGAATGAAAAAGTAGGCTATCATTTTTGCCAGGTGAGCCTATTATTTTGGCTACGACAAAAAGTGGTTCCATGTACGAAATATAAAATATAGAAGTAATTATAAATATTTTCATCAGAAGCGCTCGCGACCCATAGGAAAATGGCAAACGACCCCCACGGGGGTAGCGACCCCAGGTTGAAAACCGCTGTCTTAGAATGTATAAAGGGCTTCAAACGTTAACCCTGTCGGCATTTGCGCCGAGCCCTCTATAGGTGCGGGGACCCATTTTGAAAAAATATTTTAAACAGGTTTAAAACCGGCTATGGTTAAAAAGTGCTATATTGCGGTCTTCATCGTGACTTGCGCACTTGGTGTAGCTCAGTGGTTCTTAAAACTTTACAAACACACTCATGTTTTCCGAGCTTTTGTGGAACCCTATTTTTGACCATTATAACAGAAAGTAAAAATGGGTTACATGCTTCAGATGACCTTCGTCGAACCCCTGAAACGGCTCCGTCGAACCCTAGGGGTCGATCTAACCTAGGAACCACTGGTCTAGCTGTTGGGTTGGACCTCTTCCAAATACACGTGCATAGTGTTTGCCTTTGTTTGTTACCAACACAACCATCGCCAGAAGGTCTTCAATTGGAGGACTTTACGTTTGTGCAGGGCGGTGATTGACAATCTAGAACTTGACAAAAGATCCACTGATTTATAGTGTTTCACATTCCACATTGGGGTCTTGTAGCTTTGTTTGGGGGGCTAAGCCCACCAAAGCCCCCGGGGCGGCTGGCGACAGGGACTGGTTACCAACAGACGTCTATTTCGAAAACTGTTTTACCAAACAATGCCAGGTTAGACTAAAAGATTAGCCTTTTGGATGCTCAGCAGTGACTACAACGTCTTACGTACGACGGTAATTACGTTGAACAACTTTATGCAGTAAAGCCTTGCCAAGTTGTACAACCATTCGATTAACGCCCTTTTTAGTAAAGCTTTCATCACAATCATATCTGAACATATCGTTTACCCTTGCGTTAGGTTTTCAGACTTAGGCTCTCACTTGCCTCAAATTTTTCAAAACGAGAACAACAGCTTTTCTAAGCTTATCTTGCTGAAATGAATTTTTGTATGACTGTAAATGTTAAGCATTCTGTTGAACAAAGGAGACTTTTACGAAACTCTCGTTGTCTGTCGGCTGGCTCTGATTCACTGTATTTGCAATTCAAACCGACAATCTGAGCTCAAAGTTACCCACGCAAACACACCAACTTCGCTACCCCGCTTCAAGAAGGTCAATTTCCAACACCATTACGTCATGTATGGTGTCGGAAATTGACGTTCTTAAAGCGGGTTTCAATAAGTTCAATACGGTACTTATTGAAAATATCGCACTGAACATTAAAAAGTAGCATGAGATGTGCCAATAAATGTTTTTTTAAATAATTTTGGTGACGGCAATTAGCGGCATGCCAACGCCTGAAATATGCTTCTCACCGGGGCAGTTGAGGCGAACGATCTTGCCCAAGGAGCGTTACGGCGATTCACTCAGTGTCGCTGAATCGGACACACAACCAGGGGTGTAGTGGGGTGGGAACGCGTTCCCACACCTTTTAGCACATAGTAACGTTACTTGAAGGTTTAGATTTTTGATTTCAAATCCTACGTGTAGCGCCTGGAGCAGCATAAATGAATAAACGTTCCCACACCTCTTTTTTCAGCACTACACCCCTGCACACAGTCTTCCAATTGAGAGGCGGACACTGTAGCCTACCACTGAGATATAGTCGCCCCAGTGAAATCTTCGTCGCCAGTGCCTATGTGTCAGGTGATGTTTTGATGTGCAGTTGGGCGATCTGAGGAACCAACGATACGAGAAAAAGGATTAAGCTAGCCCTGACTATTTACCGTGATTTCATGCAAAGCCTTTTCATCAGATTTTGAGAGGAGGGGCAATATAAACCCCGAACAACCGGAGCCCTAATAGTACAACCTTTAAGCTCATTAAAACTAAAAGATTTATGCAAAATGTGATAAAAGCATGAAATTTTCTACAGTCAATCTATATACAGTTTATTTTCAGATGTGGAGACAACTTGGATTTGACCCGTGATGACCTTGAGAGGTCAATGACCTTGGATGACGAAAACATACCATTNAGCACTAAATGTCGCTAAATATCGTAATACTATTACCAATAAGCCAAACAAAAAGTGCTTTTGTGTAGTGTTGTTGCATTTCAGTGTGCTTCTAATGATTTGTTATCCCATGTGTCATCAGACCCGTAGCCAGGTTTTAAGGTTTGGGGGGGTACAATACATTGTTTGGGAGGCAAGGTTTGTTTTTATTATATGTTTAAAGCAAATTTTCCTGGGCTCATCAAAATTTGGGGGAACACAAAAAATGTGGGGGGCACTGCCCCTGAAGGCCTCCCCATGGCTACGGGCCTGTGTGACATGCTTCAAATAAGTGGCGACTCTGGTACTCAAGCTTAGCCCGAATCTAATATAGATTTCGTATAATATTGAAGGGATATTTGTTTGCTATGTATGCTGCCGACACTGACTTCAAATAATCCCAGCCACTCCAGAGCTCTTGAGAGGAAGACAGTGTACTGGTGCGAGACCTGTTTTGGGCCTCCTTTATAAATCATAACTGACTAAGAGCTTCATTACTTTTTCAATACTGTGACTAGAAAATGATATAAATTTACATTATAACCATTTACCAGTGTTATTAGTTGATTTTAAAAAGTCGCAGGCTAATCTCAAAGAATCCACATAACATAGTTGCTTTGCGAATTTCACAACCATACATTAAATTTAACATTTAATAGTAGGCTATAGCAAATCTCACTTGCAAAGCAAAATTAATAATTTGTAAACCTAATACAGTAATAGAAGCACAAGAATTTTGTTACTCGCTTGGCATGGATTCTACCAGTTTTGACAATATTCTTTGATTTACTGTCCCGATACCGCATTGGAATAATGGCTTCAGTCAAAGATTATCACTATCCGGTTTGTCGTTGGATATCCGGCATGATAGTAAGCTTTCAATCGGATACGTATGTCCAAAACTTGGTTTTAATCTGGAACCGGATATGGATAAGGATAGTCGATCTGAAACGTTTTATTAGATATTTTGAAGATTCAGGTTGTGAAACAAATGTTTGGTCACTTTTGACCTCTTGGAGAAAGTTGCGCATTGCACAATGATTTATTTATTATCTTCGGTAGCATCTTTTCAGTCTTTTATTCCATTCTGAGTCTATCTATGCATTATTAAAGACACATTTGTGGATAGTTTTCGGTTACGGACAGTACGATTTGAACCACAACAAGAATCGGATAAGAATATTATTTTTTAAAAACAAGGATAGGATTGGGTGGTAAAAAAACACTATCCGATTATCTCTGGCATCTATTAGCTTGATCATAGTGGTGCATCCAATACAAATTTTGTAACCGAGATTTTGTTACTGATCAAAGAATAAATTCTTGATGGGGTTAAGATCTGGCGAGTTTCCAGGCGAATCTAACACACTTAATTTCTGTTTCCTGAAAACCGTCTTCACTTTTTTAAATGAATGACACGGGGAATAATTCTGTCGGAGTTTTCCTCCACCATGCCCTTCACATATCTAGAATGTCTTTTATTTCAAGTACATCAATGTGTTTGTTTAATTCATCATATACCCAATTAGCATAAGTGAATCTACTTCACAAACGCTAAAATTTCCCAGAACATCTTATTTTGCGGGTGCTTTATTACCTCATTGAATAGGCAGGACTTAACTGCTCCGTGCTCACCTTTCCTGATCCTGAAAACTCTGCTGTGTTTCCCCTGAACAAAAATGACTATCTGCTGAAAACAACACTTCCTTCTAGTCTTCTCCAGTCCAATCTTTATGCTTTTTGCTAATTCTAATTTTTTGTTTTCAATTTTGAGTAAGAAGCTGCTTTAAGCGGTTTCTTAATATTTCTACCAGCCTCTAGTAGGTGACGTCGCACTATACTTGAGCTTATGTGAACTCCAGCATGTATCAAATTCTTCTGTAAATCAAGTCTCGTCTTCCTTGCATACCTTTTGCAATTTGCAATGGCTGTTTGTTTTCCCGAAAGCGTAATAATGCGACTACGCTTCCTAGGTGTGATATCTGCCATTAAAAATCACAGAAATTTCAATATGTTCGACTCTCTACCAACGGTGAATATTAGAATTTTGTGGGCCGTGACAAAATCTCAGAAAATGGGTTCAAATCACTGCACAATTTGTGATATTTCATGTGGGGCCTTCAGCCCTTATGCATTATATTAAAAAAGGGGACCTTATATTTTGCAATTGCTGTACAAAAACTTTATTGCTGAAATCAAGTTGATTTTGTATTTTTGTCTGGGAATTTTTTTCTGCGTGGAAGTAATTTTCACCTCGTAAATTGTTTGAAATCATTTTATTTTAAATTGTTCTTTATCTACACATCGTCGAGAGGCCCTCCTGGGCACATTTGCACATACATTTTGCTTATTTTGAAAAGCATATGACTTGCTTCAGAGCTTTTCAAATGTGGTTCTAGAGCGGTTCATCAGCTTACAAAACAATGCAAAAACTAAGTGCGACACTGTCAAAGAGGGGCTCCACAGCATCTCGGGAAAAAAGGGGCTTAAGACGATAATATCCACCCCTGCTCTTAAATATGTACAACAAAAGGAACTGGCTTCTACAACACTGTTGAGCTGATTAAAGTCCTATGTGACATGGTGAAACATATTTTTCGACGGTTCCGACTCGTTATGCAGTGCTTAGTACATTGGGCTAACAATAAAACTGCAGCAATTGAGACATTCCCAGCTGCACACCAAAAAAATAGTGATACATTATATATCGACCTGAACAACAACTTTATTCAATAAATTTGCACAAGGTCGTATAAATAAAGCTATAACAACAAAAACTTTGTGCATATTTACCCATTCATTTTAATTTTGGCTTTTGAGGTTCATGGCCCTCCTAGACTCTAATGGGACCCGGTGCGGCGCACCGGGTGCACCACCCTCTCGTGGGACCTGAGCTACCAACTTTGCTTGTAGTATCATGATGCAGTTGATGTAATTTTCACAAATTTATCTGTTTCAGTTAAACAATGGCTTAGAACCAAATTACAAATGTTTTGTTATTTTATTTTTGGATAAAATTGGTGAAATTGTTGTAATTTATTATGATGTACGCCAAACGCAGGAAGTTTGTAACTGTCGTGTTCGTAACAAATGTGTCTGTTTTGTTGCACTAACAGCTTAGTATTACATAGAAGCGTGGTATTTGTTGTTTATATGTACTCTACGCATTCAGATCGTTCAGTTGATATGCTGTTTGACATGGTTTATGCTAAATTACTGAAGATGGTGTTATAAAAATTAGCACTAAATGGGACATTTTAGTTGTACAAGGTCATTGACCTCTCGAGGTCATCACAATAACCAACGGTGATGTAACTTTTGTGGTTGAAATGACTCAATGTTACGCAGCTGGTAACAACGAAATTGCCATTGTTAGTCAAATTGAAATAGACTTGTTTGTAATCTTACTTTGCATTTCAGAAACAAATGTTCTTGCGAACCTACGCCTACGCGCATCCCAACACTTGTCTGCTTCGAGGACTGACTTTTTATTCACTCACTTCATTTGCCTGGTGCTTTCTACAAATTTCCGTTTTTCTCCCATTTTAAGTAGCGCTTCTGCATGGTGATGACCTATCGAATGCTGTAGTTGCTGGTGTCTTTTTTCAGTGTTCGTTCCTCTTCAGTATCGACTACGACTGCCAACTAACTCCTACCCTGTGAAGCATTGTGTATACGCATTTCTGTATGCTTGTGTTCTTTCAACCAGGGGCGGATAACCTAAAAAAGTAACTTTATATACCATGATTTTGTGCAATTCGGGAAACAATATTCGCGATATAAGGCCATTTTGTTGTCCATTGTTTTGTCACAGCAGTTTTATGAAGTATACTTCATCTCTCTTACAGTAGCGAAGCCCTTATGAGACTTGACTACCAAATATTACTGAAATCGCCCTCCTTAAACTTGCTGGCTGGATCCGCCCCTGCTTTCAACCAACGCGATATGGACCCTGTGTCTGAGACAAACACGTAAAGCAAAAAAATGAAATAAAACGAAAATATTACTAGCTTCGAAATCCCGTCTGCAGAATTGCTTTGCAGGTACATGTCTGAGCAGTGGGCATGAGCAGTCATCCGAATGGCATCGCGCTAACCAAATAACAATCGACTTGTTGGTTGCGAGCAAGACGGCGGTGATTTGAAACAAACTCGAATATAGCTGAAACGGCAAAGTAAAGCAATTCGCTGCAGTGTATTTTCGACAGTGGCTCAACACTAAAAAGAGAGTATCAAGGCAGTAAAAATATACCAAATATATCTGGCCAGTAAAAGTTTTGGCAAAAAGAGTAAAGGCTATGTAAAAAAATTCAAGTAATACATCCGGGGTTGTCTTTCAGAAAGATCGAAAGAAAACAGGTGCAACATGTCTAATGTTTGTGATGACAGCGAAAGAACACGGACAACATACGTAACACTTAAGTTGATGACAATAACCAACGGTGATGTAACTTTTGTGGGAATCTTTTGCCTGGAATTACCTTGCAACTGATTTGTAGCAGACTATAAAAATATTGCTCTTATAAATAGAGGGCCTCTAGTTGACCACACAGTTGGTTCGTTTTTTTTTTCTCACAGAGATAAACATGAATATGATCACGAAATTTTATTCTGCTATGAACTTTATTGCACATAGAAAATTAGAAAAATTAAGCCACAACCAATCGAAAATGAATATGTCCTGATACTAAAAATGCAAAAGTGTTTCAATATCCAAAGAAGAATGCATTCAACTATATATTTGTCTTTTAACGAATATAGAAAAAAAGAAACAGAAAGCAAGAGCTAAAGAGAGGGGGAATGAAGTAGGAAAGACAGTGAGAGATACAGGGGGATCCAACAATGTTGCCACTCACTGTGTAGGACAGTGGAAGAATCTTCAGTGGTTTCTGCGCAATAATCGATAACTTGATGTATCTAGTAAATTTAATACCGGAATTTTTCGACCACTATCGCACCCGGCAAATCCAGTTCTCCGTACAGCAGCTAGGAAGCGACACAAGGATATCTTCAAAGTGACACACTCTTCTACATCCTGCTAAACTCGTTTCAACTGACAGATTGTAGTCTAACTTTTGAAGTTGGGGAAGTCAATATTGCACTGTGTCGTTTGCAGTTCTTTACATGCTTTCGGTGCCATCCACGGCAGTGGCGCAGCCAGAAAGAGGCCGAAGAGGCCATGGCCCCCCGAAACAAACTTGCCAATATTTTTACTGGTGGTTTATTGTATCAACTTACAACTATTAGAAAATGAACAGAATGAACAATCGGAATCAAGACGACGTCAGTGGCTGACGACATCATTGACTGGCCCCTCCCGAACAAAACTCTTGGTTGCGCTACCGATGCATGGTCCTGAAGGTCGACCTCTGTCGAACAATATTGAGAGACTTTGTTATCGACATGCACTTCCATTTTAAAAACAATATAGCTGTGATTTTGATCAGGCAAACACAGCTTCAAATTGTTTAAGGTGTAAATCAAAAGAAAACCTTTCTTAAGGTTAAACTATTAAGTTATAGATAATATTATAATTTCACTATCATATTTTCCACTTTTTAATTTTGTTACGATTATATGTGCAATATTTTATAATCATGGGCATTCACAGGGGGAAACGGACATTTCCACCCCTGGAAATTGGGACTAAGAACCAAAAGTTTCTAGAAAACCTGAAGTCAACAACTTAATTCCGATTAATTGATTTAATCTTGCAATGACAATTTGTTTGCCGGTATGACTTTCACACTGCACAAGAGCCAGGTTCACTGTTCTGGTTCACACATGCAATATGACTGTTGAACGCAGTCATCTTGGCAGGTAATGCAGCGAGACAGTGACTGCTATTAGCGGTAAGCCACGCAGGTTTGTACTGCGTGAAAAGAAGCATGAGTGAATCTGTAGCAATGCTTCCACAATTTTGAAGAATGCGCTGTTAGTGTGAGACTGCATGACCTGTGTACCTGAGTGAATAGTGAAACCAACACGCTTATGCAAGCTGCGTTTCACACAGTATAAAACTATGTGACTTGTTAGAATACGTCTGTGGAGGCTTGTGAGAGTACGTCATAATCGTTGAGGTTTAGTTCTGGTATCTGAGCAGGGAAGCCGGAGCAGCGGACAAGGGGGGGGGGCAATAATAGAATTGAGGGAAAG
>JGI24022J15233_10002709_pt1 | contig 16877 bp, 6 predicted proteins | sample Ectturendosymbi2_FD_15233 | JGI IMG/M metagenome (IMG submission 15233)
GGTGAGCAAAAGGTCTGCCCGGAGTCGGAGTCGTTAAAATTTTCTACGACTCCGACTCCTCAGGTTGAAAATCCTTCCGACTCCGACTCCACAGCCCTGGTATGTAGTTGTTTTCAGTTTAGTTAGCACAATCCGAAGCACGAAACTCAAAATGAAGACCCCTGCAACCACGCTTACAAAAATAGCGTTTCCCCAAATTAACTGCAATGTGAATGAAACGCTGAGACAGCTGCAAGAAAAAGAACGTGTGATGTAGCAGAAAAGTGGCATTTCATTACCAAGGTAAGTTACAAGAATTTTTTCGTGTTGTTTTGAACGACATTAAATACGACTACGTAGATTTCAAACAGCATTTTTATCTACAGTAACATGTTGCAGCAACAGACGTGAAAGCACTTTGCAAAAACCAAACGACACACCAAGCAATGGTGTACCCCATGTTTCGCGCGCATGGGGACAAACTCAGTTTAGGCGCTCTGGTGGTGCAGTCCACCACCATAGCATCCCATCAGTCCCCAATCAGACTCAGTACAACGTGATGTCAGATTATATTTGTGAGTTGTCGAGATTAGAAATGTGGTGTTCCTGTGCAAATTTTGCGTTATTATATATTTCAGTGTGGATCAGTATCAGTAAGCAGAGATGATCGGATAGTGGATATTCACTATCCGATCCTATCCTGTTTTTGAAAAATTATATCCGATCCGAATCCTGTTATGGATGAAATCATATTATCCGTATCCGAAAACTATCCGAAAGTGTATTGCGATGCACAACATACATTTTTGTACTGAGTCTATTTTGCCTCATGAGACAAAATAACTGCCATAGCTATTTTGCCTTTAGCTAAACACGATTGGTTGAAGTAGTCACATGACAAGTTGGGAACGCATGTCCTGCTTAGTTGACCATGACATCTATAAAAGCTCAGTCCCATGCATGGATGATGGTTGTCATGGTTTCATGGATGGCAAGCATTTGCATTGTGTGAACTGTAGGCTAAACCCTAACACTAAACATTAAACCCCTAAACCTAAAACTTGACCATAAACCCTGATCCTAAACACTAACCATCAACTCCTAAATCCCAACCAATTGTCTCTGCGTATCAAGCTTGTCATATGACTACTTCAACCAATTGTGTTCCAATGAAGACAAATTAGTCTCAGCATAGATTTTGTCTCGAAGCAGAGTAGACACTTGAATGCGTTGTATCACTTTGGTCCCTGTCATGCTTGTGAACAGAAAGTTTGACATATCTTCTCTTGCAAGCTTGACATACTGCATAACCTAAGTACTTTTCCGAGTCAATTGCATTAAAAAGCAAGCTGAAGTTTTGCCACACAGTCCAGTCATCACGGGGGCCTTTGGTGGGCTTAGCCCCTCCGAAAAAAAGCTCCATTCCCCCTCTCAAATTGAAATATGAAGCTCTATAAAACAGTGATGTTTGTTCAAATTTCAGAATGTCAAGCCCCACTGCACAAAGTTTTTATTTGGTCATTTTTTGGCAACAATGGTTATATTTTAACACCATCCATGAGTTCACATTCAAGTTTTATTTATTAATTCTACCCATTGTTGCACTTTAGCCAAACCTAACTACATAGCAATGCTAATCTACAAACCAAAACATCATTCAAAACAATACACTGGCTTAAAATTTGTCATTTATATTGAAATGACTGATTAAAAATTAAGTCTAACAAGTCAATGTCACAAATCAACAGTCTTGCATATCATGTTTAAAAAAGCTATCTGGCCTGGTAGGCTATCATCCAAAACCAGTCAATGCAGGATCACGTAGAATAGGCGTGAAGACTGCAAGACCTGGTGTAGACTTCAGAACACAAAGAGCTAGTGCTCTAGCTAGTCTAAGTCTAGACTACAGATCACGGTAGGTCTACACTAGCTAGCCTTAGTCCAGGTACGCAGCAAACAACGTCCTTTCAATACACATTGAAAGAGAGCCCCATCTTGCCACACCAGGTCATGTCGCAGAAGGCTGAAAAGATGCTTCTGAAGATAACAAATGAAGGATTGTGCAATGTGCAACTTTTTCAAAAGTCTGAATCCTCGAAATATTGATAAAAGCGTTTCGGATATCCGGATCCGTATCCGGTTCCCGTTTGAAATAAGTTTTTGGATATCCTTATCCGGTTGCAAACTCACTATCCTGCCGCATATCCAACCGGCAAACTGGATAGTGATCATCTCTGTCAGTTAGTGCCTAGATCATCTTTGTCAGTTAGTGCCCAGTCTGTGTTTGGTAAAGCTTTGCTTTTCAGCAAGGAAGTGGCTGTAGGTCCGGAGAGAGTGATGAGGTTAGAATAAAATGCTGACTTTGTCACTTTAACAGCACCGTTGTGGTAGTGTAGCGAATGCGTCTACGTCTGCTGTTTGAATAGTTTTCGGTTCGACTATCACCTTGACGCCTTTCATTTTGGTAGCAGTCTAATGATTGCACTTGTTAAGGGACCACTTTTTTACTTTCTTCAAATGTTTCCAAACCTTTGTGTTAAGATGTACAGTTTTGGTTTAGGTTTAGAGGTTAGGTTCAGTACATTTATACCAAACCTAGTGCACTCTACTACGCACTGATCGTGTGTTACTGTCACGTTACAGGTGACGGATGTATAACTTCTGAAATACGAAGGTCCACTGACGGACCTGTAGACACTACCTTTCAGAAACAAAATTTTTAATAGTTGTACATTGATTAGTCAAATATATTAACGGGATTTTTTCAGGATTCGGATATCATATTTGCATTGCAAACAGGATTCGGATCAGGATCAGAATTTTTACCTCTTGGGTCATGACTGGAGTCGGACTCGAAAAAACTTGAGTCTGAACACCTCTTCAGCTCTGCCTGCTGGCCTCTCAATGAAAAGCGAGGTCTCAGCTCTATTTCTGTGTGAGGTGGAACACTTGCAACTTAAAATGTATCATTCATAACACCAGTAGGAGACATAGTCATAAACAGAACTTGCAGAATTTTCGCCAATATTGATAATCACTGAAGCAAAAAAAGCTCATTTCTTTGTGTGCATTGTGCAAACGCACTGGGTTTATCAATGAGATGTTTGGAGATTTTGTAAAAATGACTCTGACTCGAGTCTCATTGATTGTGACTCGAGTCTAGTCATTTTGTGAAAAATGTAACTCGACTCGAGTCACCAAAAATCGTTACTCGTGTCGAGTCATTGTTGTGAGAAACTGGAAAACAAAAGACTCGAGTCACGCTATGGCTGTGGTGAGAGACTGGAAAACACGAAATATCCAAACTTGTTATTGTTTTTGAAGCTTTTGTCAAAACCCTAAAATATTTCTCACTTTCATAGGACTGTTTGATGGCAGACTGAGTCTGACTTCGTGCGATCGGTGAGGCTCGATTTGCCACTCTGTTACTCGTACGTCACCTCAAAAGAGAAATCGCGAAGTACTCCTCAAAAACGTCCAGAATTTCGAGGATATGGTAGTGTTCTTCAACTTGTTCGTAACTTTTTTGTTTGTTTCTATGCGGAATGATTCACAGCTTCAAAGTTGTCAATCTATGGAGAACTTGTACTGCTCGAAGGAAAAAGCAGATGTTATGATTGTCACGCACCAGTGATCAATGCAAAATTGCGTCTGTAGCAACCCACCATAAAATGCAAGGTAGCAGAGATGAGCACGGACCTGGACTGGAACAGGACTGAAGCCAATTTTGTTCGGGTCAGGACTGGATAGGACTGAGAAAATTTTTGTTGTTTTAGTGTGATTATTCTAAAAATATAAAAAATTTAATTGTCATCCGATTTCACAGGTTTGCGAAATGGTAGTGTATATTTTGCCATCAAATTCAAAAGCTCTGCTGGGACTATTTTGCAGTTCGAACTATATCCTCCTTTGTTCACATATAACGTTGAGTTCTGGTGTAGCAACGTGAACATAGTTGAGTGGTTAGTGTCTATGCCTGCTGTGCGATTGTTCTTTGGTGATGGTCTCACCATTTCCTTTGGCTTAGCTTGTAGAGATTACACCTTTTATAGGAGTGCTTTTGTAGGCCTATTTTTCAAAAAAGTTTGGGGTTTATGTAGGGTGCATGTTTGAGTTTCAGTTTAAGGTTTACCTTTAGGGTTTAGTTTTGTTGATTAGCCTTAGGTTTCGGGTGCAGGTTTTATGTTCAACTTTTAGGTTTAGGTTTTCGGATTAGTTTTGAATTTTGGGTTTATGTTTTAGTTTTGTGTTTTGGGTTTAGGGTTTAAGTTTTGGGAATTTTTGGGTTTAAATTTTGGGTTTAGGCATTAGGTTTAGGCTTTAGGTTTAGGTTCAGGCTTTAGGTTTAGGCTTTAGCTTTAGGCTTTAGGTTTAGGCTTTAGGTTTAGGCTTTAGGTTTAGGCTTTAGGTTTAGGCTTTAGGTTTAGGCTTTAGGTTTAGGCTTTAGGTTTAGGCTTTAGGTTTAGGCTTTAGGTTTAGGCTTTTGGTTTAGGTTTAGGGTTTTAGGTCGGGTAACAAGTACTTTACGTTAATCCAATTTACTTGTTGACGAATCCCAGCAATCAGATTCTCCTAATGGGAAAATAGCTCCAGCAGTGCTTTTCCTTCTGATGCCTATAATAGACACTTCCTTGTTAAATTTTTGAAATGCCAAAAGGCTATGACTATTTTGCCTCACGAAGCAAAATCAGTGCTGGAATATTTTACCTTCAATCAATGGTATTTGGCTAAAGGCAAAATAGCTCCAAGAGTTCTTTTGCCTCATGAGGCAAAACAAAAATACGTGATTTTACATTGGCGGATCAGGACTGGATCGGACTGATGATATTCAAAAATTTTGCGGATCAGGACTAGATTGGATTTAATTTTATCAGATCAGGACTGGACTCGAACTGAAAAATTTCACAGTCCGCTCATCTCTGCAAGGTAGACTGTAGTATGTTGCCCATAGGATTCACCGGTGCGACAGTGAAAAAACATTGACGTACCTGCTTATATCTACCAGTAGTTTGCAAAAAATGGTTTGAACTACAGAAGTGAACAAAAAAAATTATCTAGTGCACAAGGCAGTTTTAATGGATTTGATTTGCTCTTCAGCTACTGAACAGTTTGTGACAATTTTGGGTTTAGACTATCAGTTTACTCATTCATCCTATAGTGACTACATTAGTGAGCAGTACAGTGAATATTGAGAGTATAACAAACCATTACTTGGCTACAACTGTTTGCTTACAGTAGGTCCTTTTCAGTTAGGGTGTGCTCAAGCTTTTAAAAAAAAACATGGATACTTCTTCACAAGAAGTCATCGATGCTGTTGCTGAAAAGATGTAAGTATGGATCCTGTTGATATATTTTGCTTTTTTAGTCAACTTTAAAATGGTTGCAGTTGTTCAGATTGTCAAAAAAGCAAGGATATGCATGTGTAGGTCATGAAACATCCAAAATATATCTACGTAATGTAGACTATAAATGCAATGCATGATCTGCTGTTGAACAAAAACTAGTAATATAATTCATATTTATAGTTTTTCCGAACTCGTTGAACTTATAGTTTTTCCAAAAATAAAATTCATACTTATACTTTTTCCAAACTCATTTTATCTGGCATTTCACTGATTTTTGCCATCACTACTGATAAACAGTATAGCCGATATTGTTTTGTGCCAGAATGCGGTATTAATATTATGTATTTTTACCTAAAAAGATTATGGCATTTTTACAAATGAAGGCATTGTAATGTTTTCAATGTTAGTTGCATCAAGAGTGTTTGACCGAACTACAGTAACTACAAGCTGCTGTTCAAAAACCTAATTAAGCATGATATACCACTGTGCATAATGAGAATGAAGGTAGGTTCATATAGAAACTAGACCATGCAAATATAGCAATATACCATGTAAATATAGCAGTACGTGTTTTTCAGACCACTTCACTGCAGCCAGTAGGGTAAGCTGCATGGTAGGATTAAGTCCATATTTACTTACTATTTACCTTGATGAACTCTTATTTCAGTTAAGCTCAACTAGAACAGGATGCATGGGGAAACGTGGTTATGAATCATGTACTTTTTGATATAAATATATGTATGTTTGGCTCTAGCATTGGTGGATTTCAAAACCTAAATATTTGTTGCAGTTAATAAACTGTTTTTAATTTCAGCAAAACAGTTGGTGCAGTTTTTCCTCTTAACTTCTGTGACAACCCTGCATCACGTAATGTATGTCTAAATGGTTTGTAAGATTTTGAAGGCTCTAGATTTTCTGTAAGCTTTCAAAGAATCTGCCCACCATACCCTTCTTTTATAACTTGGCAGAGATTTGAACTTGCACACATCCATATTTTAGCTGTACATTTCTAGAAAGGTTACGTAATCAAGTCAATTACCAAATTGTTTCAATAGGAAATCAATGTCACAGAATTTATGCATCTTCAATCCTAAAAATTATAAGCAGCTCTTGCTTGTACGCCCCATATGAGTAAACTGATGAATAAAAAACATAAGATTTAGAGAGAGCATGTGAATTATAGTCTCAAGCAAAACCTGTGATGATTAAGGTGGCCTCACTAAAGCTTTGAAAAGCAAAGTGATGCCAATTACTCAACTATGAGCTTCAAGTAATGCGGTGATGAATCAAACCATAATGAGCCTCCCAACACATAAAACAATTTTTGGCATTACTTTTCACTGTCCTCAATTAAGAACCACTGACCACAGTGCTTGGGTTGTTAATTACCTAGATGGTGTGTTTGTTAACTGTTAATTTTGCTGAACAAGTCAAGAGAGTAAAAACCTATACCTCATTGAAAGACGACAATTATATATGCTTAGAGACAAGCAAAATTACTTTCTTATGCAGCAAACAAAGTTGAGTCATCTTTGTTCAATGCTCAACTGTAGAAAATATATACTTTGTTTTGTGACCATTGAATTTTAACATATGCCTACCAACTGTGGAACAGATACACTTAAGCTGTTATTAAATTCCTCCAAACAAACTGTTGAATGCCTAAGTGTAACTGGTTGTCACCAACAAGCTATCTATTTTATCAAGACATTTGATACCTTGATTAGGAAGGATTTGGATGCATTTCTACAGTGTTGGGCATCTTCATTTAACAATTTCATGTAATCAATGCAAATGTCTGATACTTTTTACAACATTATATTCTCTTATGATGTAATGTTTCTGTATGCTAATGAACAAATGCGGTAGTTTCTGGTGCATTATTTCAGTATTGTTTCTTGGCAATATTGCATGCACATACCAAATGATGCACACCCCATGAAGTGCTATGATGAAACATTCTTGTGTTTTTTAAATAAGCTTTGTGATATAGATCATGAGTATGAGCCAAATATGTAAATAAATAGAAATAAATTATAGAAATAATTATTTGTTTGTTTATGTGTGCTGTACTAAATGTTTGCTTTTATATAACTAATATTTGAAGGTCTACAAATTGGTAATGAGAGCTTCAGAGTTGTGCTCCATGTATGCTAAGAGATTAGTATATTAGGACACCATTTCAAAAAATTTTGGTTGTAAAATGTATAAGAAAGGTAGAAAGTTTGCATTTTGTGAAGTTTGCATATAACCAAGCATTGTAATTAGAGATAGACCAATATATCGGCCTGGCCAATATATCAGGTTGATATTTGGGTTTTACCGATATTTCGGTACCATCCTAAATGGCCAATATTATCGGCCTCAGTAGGTATTGACAAAACTCTATTGTATTTCTCACTCATGCAGACAACTTGCGCAAGAACACACAACGAACCAAGTCAAGGCAGTTATCTTGCAGCAATGCTAGCAGGTGTGTTTTCATAAACAAGCAGACAAGGTGAACCATGGAGCATGCGTCGGCCATTGCAGCTGAAACAAGAGCATTGTCTTTCATCATTAATCAGATTAATTAAAAATCATAGCAAAATATTAAAAAATTTTAGCTCACAAATCTTGATTTTTGAAGTTATTCAATAAAAAGATAAGGCATAGAATACATTATATTTTTGATAATGAAGCAGAAAACAAGATTTAAAAATTTTGGAAATATTGGTATCAGTTATCGGTCCATAATTGGCCGACATATCAGTATCAGCCCCAAAAAAACATATCGGTCGATCTCTAATTGTAATGCCCACAATGGAGGTTGATTTGCACCGTGTGGAAAATTCATGGCAACACATGGAAATTCAAGTTTCTGTACAAGCAAGATCTCATCAGGAAGTGTTATAATGTATGCTGTATAATATTGGTATACACCAAAAATTTCTTGCAAAAGCTGTGCATGCTACAACAGATGAAATCTTGGCCCATCAGGTGTATTGATGCATGTGCTAAAAATTGGATTGCAAGCACCTTTTTACATTATAACTTAGCAATTGTCACCAATTGTTTGTCTAATGTGTTCATCATACATTGAAAAGAGCACTGTTATATTAAAATGGTGTAACAGGCTCTGATTTGTCTGAAATTTATGCAAATTATATTTCTTCCAAGTTTGTGTTAAAATATTTTGTAAATGTGCTATATTGATGATTCAAGCTAAATTTATACTTGTATTTTAACTAGATAGAATCTTCAATTTTTTGTTATATTTACATACTTCACTAAATGTTCAAATTCTATAAAAACCTTAATTTGTAGTTTGAAAAAGAAAGAAAGAGAGATGTTAAAAGAAGTTAAATGTGATACTGTTATGTTATGCGTTTGTCTCAGATACATGTTACATATCACAGTGCTTAGTCAAAAAATAAAAGAACAAATATTTAGAGTTGCACGCAAAAAACATTTTATTCTGTTTGTTATTCAGTATTACTAATTTTGCATTATATTTATGACACAAGAACCTTCAAAATTTACATTAACAGTCATTTGTTGTGCTTAGAAATACTTGTAGTAGCTTGTTTGTCAACTAGTGGTTTTTTTATCAAAAACTAACATGGAAAATTAGATTAACTTACAATTGAAAAAGGTGAGAAATTTAATCACAGAAAGCTGTTCTTCTGAGCAACATTTTTTGCTTGATGATTTGCTAAAAAAAGTAGCTGCCATTTCTTAATTGTCATTATACTGCAAAAATGCACACAAGGCAAATGAGAATACCCTAATTTTTGCTAGAAGTTGCAAAGATATAGTTAGAAACTGTTACATTTTTATGTTGAAGACATACAATTTTGGCAATGGTAAGGCACAAATGATATGACACAGACATGCTTCATTCATTGAAATGGCGTGTCACTCATAATTTCTCTTGACTTCCCAGCTGGAAATAATTGCAGAATTGTATTTTTCAACTATCAGGCACATCTGCTGTTTTTTTACCAGATTAGTAATGCCCTAAGTACTGTTAATTTACATCTGTCCAACATCAATATATTCAAAAATTAACATTGTGGTCATGTTCTATTGCTTTCATCTTACATACATTTTTCACCAATATTTGTCCAACAAAGAAATCTATGCTTAGATGGCAATATGCACATGAATGATTGGCATGCCTTAATGTTATTTAACCAATTCAAACTCATAGTGAACTCATAGCCTTGCACCGAGGGTTGCGGAGTAAGAGCCAGAGGTTTTTGGGTGTAGTTGGAGTCAGATTCCTAATGACACTGGGAGTCGTAGCCGGATTTTTTTTTGTCCTACTCTGACTCCGGATGTCCGATTGGATCATTTTTAACATCACACCCCTAAACTGGGAATTCCTGTTGAAATAGTACAATTTATTTTGAAACTTTTGTTGAAATAGGGTTTCTTACTGTGCACCATGATTTCCATTGATCTTGATTGCCAAATTTCATTCCCTTTATGTTAAGGAGTCAGAGTAAGAAATTTTGGAAAGGTCGGAGTCAGAAATTTTGCAAAGTCGGAGTTGGAAATTTTGGAAAGGTCAGAGTTGGAGTCAGATATTTTACCTCTGACTCCGCAACCCTGCTTGCACCAACACCTATTTTCATTTCTTTGTTTTGCATATTAAAGTGAGTGGGTGAAGTTTATATGGATTTTTACCTAATTTTAACAATTGCCTTGGTGGAAAACAATGCTTCTACTGTAATATCTTAATGAAAAGCAACCATTTGACTTCTGTGGAATTTGCTGAAAAGTCAACACAAAGTCCATGCCTATGCAAGCTTTCATATGCACAACCATGTCAGACTGGAAAGTATTTAAATCTGGGGTGAATCCACACCTGTAAAAATTTTAGCACCAGTTGTTGCATTCAGTTAGGTATGTGCAACTCATGCAAACTTACCAACACTTCCCACAGCAGTAACTTTTAATCACATTGATTTTTTATCAAAACTGCATGGAAACACTTTTCGGTACCAGAAGTAATATCTACAAAGTTCTTTATAACTTGTTTTGTTGTTGAATATGACTTGATACTTCTAGTGATCTTTTATTTTTGTATATACTAGACAATACTATATTGACATAAAGAGAAGAGAAGACGGCTTTGATTTATCTGGACCTTCAGAACCTAAAAGAAGATATCCTAAACTGAAGAATGTAAGCCACATTCACCAGATATTGTTTCTAGCTATGAGTGGAAATATAATTAAAGAAGGCTTCAAATGCCGAATCAGTGATTTTTTTAAATAATATGACACAAATTAAAAAGTATTTGTAACCAAAAGCATAACTGAGATTTTGCAGAACTTTTAAATTTAATTTATGAAGTACTGTAGTTGTGTAAAATATTTTTGTTTAGAAACATTGTGTAAATAATACTACTGGGTCAATTACGTGTATCTTCTAATACTTTGCTCATTATGCTTGCTTACTTACAAATTTTGAAAGAATCGATTTAAATCTACAACGTGATTTTTCTTAAATAATGACTTACTTTTATAGAGACCTGCAACCATAGACTGTGATTGTTTCTTGTATCAATATGCCTGCACTGCTTGTTGTTTTGTTTTTAAAAAAGTGTTTGTATGACCTTTAGATATGATTTGATTTGTGAATGAAAAGAAAACTTCTTGTTTAATCACAGTGCATTTTCAGCATGGTGTTCAGTTGCCAGCTTACAGCCTATGTAAATTTTATGGTTTAGAGTTAATGGAATGTGATGAGTTAAAACAATATCTTCACATGCATTTTTAACTTCTGAGTACTTCATTGACAGATGCTGCCAAGATTATAGCCAAATGAGTCATTTAATTTTCTAGATCTTTCTTTTTGGCTGTACTTCATACCAAAGTTTTTTTAATGGAACCCAAACACAAATCAGGTGTGGTTATGGCCATCAGCTGCAGCTTTAAATATTCACATTAATTTTTTAAATGTAGTTTTTAGGAACACTTTAAATCACCATGTTAATTCTACTCTGTTGTTTGCATGGTGAGAAAGAGTTGATATTGATGATTTGCAAACTGAAAGCAAAAGTTATTTGTAAAGCCACGTTTTGAGATTTGAGTTGATAAAGTCGTGGATAATTCTTAGTTTGTCATTATAGTGTAACTACTGATTTCACTGCCTGTTGAGAACAGGTTGGTTACATTATGCTTTGCACTCCTTGCACATGTCTTATTTGCTAGCACAGTATTGTGGATCACCATGTCATTATAAAAGATGAACTATGGTACACAATATATTTAGTAAGTAAAAGTGTCCTCATATGATGTAGAACAATCACGAAAACAGAAATTCCATTGTTATTTTTATCTCGGTTCATAGAAAATTCTTTGGATTGGTTTTCAGAAACAAAATTGCATGTATCTGTAAAGTATGAATTTAAATCTAAGCATTGAGAATCTAAGATTGATTCGTTTTGCAATATGATAGCAGGTAGAGAAAGTCATCACCAAGTACAGCCTGATTTTTAATAAGAATATATAGAGTTGTAATGTATCACAAATGGGGATGGTTGTATTTAGTTTTGTTCTAGCCTCAAACACTCGAAATTTTTGTGCATAAACCATTTCTTATGATATAAATCACAGTCAAAGCCTATACAGCTGAAACATTTTTGTTGTAATTCGGACAGTTATCATGAGCGTTTGTATACCCTCTTTGCAATCTTTTTAGTTATTAGAATTACCATAATGCGAATTACTGATGTTGTTTTATCTGCTCTTTTGGTTTCAGCTTTCTGTATTAGATAATGGACGACTGCATGACAGAAGCCTCAAGCATTACTTTACTCCTTCCATGATTAGAACACAGATAGCTAACCTTGAAGCAATGCCACCCGGAACTGCACGACAGCAAGCAGTTAACAAAGAATTGAAAAATTCTTTGAAAAACCCAAAGATAAAAGTAAGCACTTCGTAAAAATTTGTGATGTATATTGGAAATTATAACGGAAATTATAACTATATTCGTTTTAATGAATCCTCAATGGATGTTGCTTGTGCCATTGTCAAGGTTAAGACGTAGTGTTTGACAGTGCGGGGAATCATTGTTTACTGCCAATAAGTAGTACTTGACTGTGCTCTCAAAAAACGTGTAGTTTTGTGCACGCGACGTTTTATCATTCGATTGAAAGGTCGGATAATTATTAACAAGGCTGGTTCTCACATCGGCTTTCTTCGAATGATATGAGCGTTATCACTTCTTATTTATCCAAGTATGGATTGCCTCGAATTATGTACACAGATGCACTCGGTGGTTTGTTTTCGCCAAGCACGATTCAAGAAAACGAACGTAAATGGGAACTCTCATGAGTAACAGCTCTCATATTTGTTGACGTTTTTTATATTTTTGTTACGGTGCTCCTTCTCTCTGCACAATGGCCTCGCCAAAACTCTTCATTGTGCATTGTGGCCTCGACGAAATGCCACTTGAGCAACTTCAAGATGCTATGCGGACTATTCAACGCCGGTTAACATGATACGTTGTTAAACAAAGCTTGCAGCTGCCACTTATTTTAGAGAGTCATTATATCCTTAAATCTAATCGCCTATTTTTTTCTCGCTAAAAAACCTGATTTTTTCTCTTGTAATCAACCAAAATGATCACTATCTGTCGAAAGGAATCCTTTCCCAGCAAATAATCAGACACTACGACCTTGCAGAGTATACATTTCACCCACTAGGTAGACATTACCAGCTCTTATTCAAATGGAATCAAGGTATAAAAGAGACTTTGGCGATGCTGTCCAGATTGGACCAAAACGATAATGACGTTTGTCTTTCAGGTCGTTATCCACACAACTTTCAAGACGACATGATGCAATACGTCTCTTGACACTGCCATATTTCTGATATTCTCTTTAACTTCATTTAGTTGGAGTACATCGAAACAGAACTAGCTGATTTTAAGAAATTATTTTCGCCAACTATGTGATAGGTTTTGAAATATTAGTCTTGTGTTTTTCGCACTGAATGGTTTACATCGTCTTCTGCATCTCCAAATGTTAATTGAATTGATGTTCCAAATCGAATTTCTACCTTTTTGAAAAGCTAACAACATTTGAAAATTTTTTTATTGAGAACAATGTTCTGGGGTAGTCGTGACATCTGCACCACGAAACCTGGAGTTAATTTTTTTTTACTTCTTCGGTGGGGATTCAACAGTGCCCTTGCTTCACATGACAAACGGCCAGTTTAGACTTAACCATGCTGATCACAGTCGAAAATGTTTGTCAGATGTTCTTCCTCAGTATCAAAGCTTGCTGTCAACTACGATGTAGTTAATGCACGAGCAGATTCTTTTGCAAACTCCGCATTATGAGTTAAACTTGCAAAATCGGATAGCATGGGAAAGTTTGTGGTTCAATATCGTTGTTACTTGCTGCACAACAACCGAATAGACTTTATATCGGGCTCGCACCAGCTTGGGACACTTGGCGGGGCGAAGAGTTTTCTGAGAGGGGCCCAAATTTTTTAAACTATGTCCAACACATTTTTACAGGTAGGGTGAAAAATTTTTCTGCGCCTCACTTAGTTATGACCCTGCTTTATATCTCTTCCTTGATAATTATTTTTCTAAAAATTGATAAACACAATCAATGATAGTGTTTCACATGGGCGTCGGAAGGGGGAAGGTAGGGGCCATTCCCCCTGGATTTTGAAATTTGAAATTTCGTATTAAAGTTTTAGCAAAAAAAGGTTGTTTTCTTAGTTTCGAGTGGGTAAAATGAAATTTCACCAATTTGCCCCCCACCCTGGCAAAAGATTTTTGGCTATCCTGGAAACATCCACCATTGCTTCCCCAGAAAAAAATCCTTCCGACGCCTATGATGTTTCACGGCAGTGGTTGGCAACCTCCGGCCTTTAGCCTGAATACGGCCTAGCTAGTGTTCCAGTCCGGCCTAACGCACTCCTAGTTATTGTATGTATTGCTGCATCCGGCCTAATTGTACTTGCTACGGCGCCAGAGCAAGAACAACGCCTCGTTTGGCATTTTGTGTTTGTTCTGTTGCAATTGCAGTTCTATGTTTATACAATCCCGAAACTTTGTTTCTTTCCCAACTTTAATGTTACTTTCCCTCATTAACTCCATTTGTGTATATTGAAACGACTCGAAAGATGTCTGCAGATTTTGTGTGCAGGCGGTCGTAGGTATAGGCTTGTGTTGCGTAGTCATTAGTGTGGCAGGCGTTCTTCCACTGTAGGTGCCTGGATTCTGAAGATTCTAGCATGTACCAGTACCAGTTGAGTGCATGGGTTGGTCTGTCCATGTGAAGGTCGCTGGTGGCTGATGCTAGGGTTTATTTCAATGGACTTATTTGTTCACGGTAGAAAATACAACTGCCAAGTTGATATTGTTGATCTTACGCCTTGTGCTGCAATTAAATACGTTTTCTGCTTGCACGGAGAAAACCGTTCCAACGTGAGTCTGTCTGTTTCATTATTGTTGGTTAGCAAGAACGTAGTAAAATCAGTCAACAACACGTCGTGGCTTTTAGTTTGTGAGTTGCGTGAGGGTTCGTTTGGGCGCATTTTTACCCAAGTAGTCGGTAATTCCGCTACGTGTTGTTGACCATTTCCACCAGTGGTGCAGGAGGCGGGGGTGCAGGGGGTGCAAGCGCACTCCCAAAAGGTTCGATTTGGTGAAAATCCGGGCAAGATCTGTGGAAATCTGAAAAATTTCGCAAAATATATATGTTGACAAAATGTCTGTGCGGCCGGGTGAAATGTCTTCGCGGACCAGATAGAATCCGGCTTCGCTGGCCGCAGTTTGGAGACCCTGGAATAGTTGACAGTGTGTAGCCAAATGTGATAGACAGATGAGTTTTTCTTCACTGTTCATTTTCTTTGTCAGTCTTCTACCTTGCCATCGCATTTGGACCTGGAGTTATATTCCGCACAAATGGAAGCGCTCTACGCTCTGGAGCGTAACACACGGCGTAGGTAAGTTGATCTACAACTACAGATCTGTATTTGTCTGGGTTGCCTATCCTCGTTTTTGACCCCATCAATATGCCAGTCGATTACAACATTTTACCTGATGTTTTTTTGAAGATCAGATAAAAAGGCGTAAGGTCAGGTTTGTAGTACTGAAGGATCCTATTAAATTCTTTCGCTTTCTTGCATGCTCATAATTTGAAAAAATTACTCTAACCATGATGAAGTCACATATTTCTAACACGGGTAAAACAGTCTCAATGTTGTTCTCAGGATTAATACATTAGCGTAACGAGAGTGACGTTTAAGTTTATATGCGTGATATACAAATGCACATTACCTCCTGAAATTTGGTTACGTCGTGGAAACGATTTGGCGTTCGGGTCTGAGGCTTTGGAAGCCCTGCCAAGCGATCATTTTTAGAAATTTCTTGATGAAATCTGGTAAGCAGGTGAACTTGCGTTTGTCTTTGTTTGTTCTTTGAATGAAAAAAAAGTCCTTTTCCTCTATTTCAATTTTTTCTGTTGCTATTCTAAATTTTCTGACCCGAGCTTAAGGCTGATTTCATGTAAACCACTTGCTCAGTAGGCCACTAAACCAAAAACTGGATGTGATCATCCAGTGATCAAAAATCTTAAGAAAAATTGAGCATGCACAATTACGTAGCTTCATTCACTGCGGTATTGTGAGAGATGTTGAACGTTTGTACTGGCAGTAGTGCACATAAACGTTCGCAAAGAAAACATTCATGCTCAGGTTTTTTCGAAGTGTTCATATTGCGCATCTATAATATTGACTTAAACGTTCAGTTTGTTGGAGCAATCCAAGGTGAGTGTAAACACAGCCCGGAGAAGCGTTTTTATGCAAGCATTCGAAATGCCTGTGTTGCGGTTAATTCACTTTATTGGTCTTGTATTGTGCTGATACTCATGATTTTTTATCGTAAGTTAAAATAAATTATGTTGACCAAGTGCTGAATCAATGGTTTGGTCAAGCCGTTTTTATTTCTCTATAATTAAAAATAAACTGCCTGCAGTTTTACGGTTGTAAAGAGTCAAGTTTACAGTATTCTTAAAGGTAACTCAGTTTTCGCGTTTTTTAAAAATAAAACTACTCTTGAAGATACTGTAACTCAGCTTTCGCGTTTTCAAAACCAATCGTTACCACTTGATCAGGAAGCATGGTTAAAATCTCTTTTTTCTGCGTCAATAATGAAACACAACCGAATCTCACGACGAAACCTGAGAGCGAAAATCGTCCCATTAAACTCATGCAGTTACACTTGAATGGCACTGAGCAACCAAACATTGGGACAGAATCGCCTTCGTCAGAGCTTTTGTCACAAATATACGATCATCGTTAACTTTTTAGTGAAAGCTCTCCTCACTAGCCCTGAAAATCTCAAACCAGTGAATTTCGGCAAAAGGTTAATAAAGTAAGGCCGGAGGTCCGTCTGAGATTTCTACAAGCTTTATTAAATTTCCTTGACAGGCCGCACACGACTCGATAACCTTCCGGTTCCTTCAATGCCCTGGCGTCCTTGCACTAATTTGTGTTTTTTCTTGCTGAATATTAATTATCGCCAAATAAAATCAAC
>JGI24022J15233_10002710_pt1 | contig 16877 bp, 9 predicted proteins | sample Ectturendosymbi2_FD_15233 | JGI IMG/M metagenome (IMG submission 15233)
CCCAAATTTTTTAAACAATGTCCAACACATTTTTCTAGGGGGGGCGCTCCCCCTGGTTACGGGCCTGGGCGCGAGTTCTTACGTACTCTAGAAAATGGAAAGTTTTTGAACGGGAAAGTGTTTCGTCCAACTCACTTAGTTAAAGCAAGGGGGCTTGCCACAAGGAGATGGCGACACATTTAAACAAAGTGGTCACCGGTAGATGGCACCTAGAAGTAACAAGTCACTGTGATAGAATTACCCGAATTACCATATTTCGCTTGTGCTTGCCTCAGTAGTTCAAGGCGATGCAGAAGACTGTAACTGAGGCGTGGTAGAAAAAATGTTAACAACCACTGGTCTAAAATTTACCCTCAATCTTTGTCATTCGGTATCGGCATTTAGGGGCTCCAAACTTTTTCGTCCGAGGGCCACAAGCTATTTCACAACATCGAGGGCCGGACACATTACTAATTGCGGTTCTTTCGGGATATGCTACATTCTACCAAATCAACACATATTTCGTAAACATATTATTTTTTCATTGTTGACAAAATGGCTTCGCGGGCCGTAGTTTGGAGACCCGTGTACTATACCATTGAGACATAAAAAAGTGAGCAATATCATTTTAATTACTACACCGACAGACGTTATCTGCGGGGTAAAACAATTCTTCCTTTATTGATATCAACATCTTAGAGGCGTTGCTTATTAATTGTCGTTCGCAGTTTGCTTGCAAACCCTGACGAGCGGCGGTGGCGATTCCGCAGAAGCTGCTTTTTTGCAAAATGAGGCGTTGCACATCCGGAACTGGGTTCGTGTTGATGGTGAGACGGCGATTCGTGGACTTTCATAGATGGTAGACTTTATTTTGATCTATGTTCCCGTATTTCACGTACTTTCCATCACTTGGCCAGGTGCGTTCGTTGTTGTCGTATCCGTGGTTCGATCGTTGCGAGGTGTGAGACAGAACTTGAAACAATGCGTTTTTACTTGTTGCTCGGCGTTTGTCGTACAGAGTCTCGTACGATGCAAAACACAACCTTAACTTGTTTAGCAAATGTCCTGGCCAGAAAGCGTTTGAAAACGACCTCTGTCTTCGGATTACTGGTTCTAAGGAACTGAAAAAAAGAAAAAAACGAGTTTTATTCCTGTTGCAGTCAGGGCCGGCCCTAGCAGATGCGGGGCCAAATGCAAGACCTTGGCGCGGGGCCCCTCGGAGCAGTGATTTTATGACGTCATCGTGTTCAGTCAACCGTGTTAGGATTGTGGGAGAACGCAGAAACACAGGGCAGCACTAACACGAGAATCGAGCGCGTTTGCTAACGTTCGAGAGGAAATTTGCTAGTTCTGGCGAGAGCGTTCTTTGTTAACAATGAAATTTATATGGCGTTTCTACTGAATTATCAAGCGCAAGGTGCATCTGGCAAAAATGAACAGCCTACCAAAACACCATAACGCGGGGCCCAACGCAGCTGCACTACAATAGACTGGCGGTAGCAGTGCTCAAAGTATGCACCAGTATCAGTCACCAGAACATGGCCAATTTTCGCAACGTGAAAAGCAAAAGAACATATTCAAACACATTTACGGTAAAACAAACCCCCCTGCAGCTGCCAAGTCGTTTACTGCGGTTGGTCAGATCAAATGATATGGATGTACCAGGGCTACACTAGCTAGTCATATGAATGACTGTGCCGAGAAGCGTGGGCGTCGTAAGGAAGGGGGGAGTAAGGAGAGGACAAGGCCCCACCCAGGATTTTGAAATTTGTTATTTTGCTATTATCTTTTAGCAGAAACATGTTTTTCCTCTCTTTGTTTCGAAGTTGGCAAAATGAACTTTCACCACTGTGGAAAAAATCCTTCCGACGCCCGCATGCCGAAAAGTTAAACGAGAGTCCAGGCTTGACTGGAGCGACAACGACATTTCCAATGATCGGAATGATATGCGATGGTTGAAGTAACTGACTAAGCTCGATTAAGTATGAAACGTCATTTGGTAATTTGCTCCAAACTTTATTTTCTGGAGAATTGCTTCATTCGTGCTTCTTTTTTGGAGAAACTGTTTTGATTTCTGCCAGTGAAATCAGCGGAACAACTAAAATAAGCTGCACTTCGGCAATATTTTTGAACAATCAAATGGCACGACTTGTAATTTGATTTGAGTGACGGCAATTGGCGTCAGGCCGAAGTTTGAAATTTGCTTCATGCCGGGGCGGTTGAAGTGAACGTTCTTGCCCATGAAGCGCTTGGCCAAGGATTACCATCACTCAGTGGCCGTGGACCGAACACCCACAGCCTTCCAGTTAAGAGGCAGACACTCCACTACTGAGTTATCGCCGTCCCCAAAAATTTGTGAGCTCGAGGCACGACTTGTGTTGAATCATATGAAAAAAATGACTTCACTTGGTGAAGGGAACGACTTTACCAGATGTAGTTCTTACAGATTCAGACATCTTTTGGCATGATTTTAGGGAGATCATCCCTTTGACTGGATTTTAAAATAATTATCTCGGGCTCATCATTTAAAGTGAGTCGCTAAGCGCGGTAATTCAAAGAGCTGGAAAACCTTTTATTCAGTGCCGCGAGCTTGGACGCCTCATTTCCATTTCCTTCAAAAACAAAGCTTCAAACCACACCCCGTTTTTGGTTCAAAAATATTCGCAAACGTTTTGAGAAAACGTCTTAAACAACGTTTTGGACCCAGGTTTTTGGTAAATTTATTTGAATAAATACCAAAGAAACAAGTGGCAAAAAAATTACCTAATATCCCAGTTACAAAACATCAAATGACTCGATCAGATGTTCTCCCATCGGAAAATTTGTGTAAAACCATTTACTTTATTACAGTAAAAAAATCTGCAACTAAATTACAAGCGGCACTTGCTGTGCTCCTGCAGTTCATAAAAAAGTCCTTCACGTTTCAAAAGTTTTGTGCTGGACATCGCTATCATTGCACATTTTAAAAATAAAACAACGAGCAAAGCTTTGAACTTTCAAACCGTAACACTGCCACAGTCGACCATTCATACATCAAGTGTTCGCTTTGAAGGCATCTGTCACGGTGTGCCAAAGAACATTTGGCTGCCCGCAGATCGTTCACGAGCGTTCCCAACAAGCAAAGTAAAAAATGACCAATCCGCNGAGTCGGACTGGATGCCGCGTCTAAAACCGTCGCTTTGCTTCCATGTACTGTATTTCCATTCGGGCCGGTGATAGATTTGCAAAAGCGCCTCGACATCGTCACTTTGCACACCGATGTGGCATGATTATGCAATTTTTAGTCTATGAACTTTGCACCAACACGCTCTGCACGCCTAAATCCTTCTACAACAACACTGTCTGCCGTAGTTCCCGTTATTTGGGTTTTTTAAGTTCGAAACATTTTAAACGAAACTTTTCGAAATAAAATTTTAGAATTAGTTTAACTTTCTTAACGTTTTTTTTTTATAAGGAATTCATGCCAACCAACTTCAGGGTCAGGTCAACTTGCGAAAATTTCCTTACGTTTTAGTCAGATCAGCTTTCAATGAAAGCAGAGCGAACAAGAAGCTGACAATGAAGTACGGTAGAAGTTCCACCACTTATAATTTCTGCAGAACAGGTCTACACATCATTTACAAACCGCGTGATTCTTTCGTAATCTTCGTAAGTCAGCCAACAGTCGACTTTTCTGCCAACTATAGCTCTTCCAGTTGAAAGATTCAATTGTGTTCTGCAACAAATGTTGGACTTAAAGGACGTTAAATAAACAATTTGGTTTCAACCATTGTTTCGCAACAATCCCTTACCGCTCAGGTGCTATGTCGCTTTTACGCGGTAGAAGAACAATGCTTGAAGACAGTGACAATTTTGAGTTTCTTTGAGATCCTTCACTGAAGTTTGAGCTGGAATCAATAAATCTCTGAAAAAAGAAAACAAAATCGCTCACGATTCGGTAGTCTTAGGCATGAAATCGTATGGTGATATATAATGAAGTTGTCTGCACTATAAAACGCAATATTGCAAATAACGCAACGCGTTGGTGTCGCAAGCTCGAAGTACGTACGTCGACTTTATTGGCAGTATTGAAGGATACTAGTTAAACTTTATTCATTTTCTATCTCAGATCTATCTAACTGACTGAGATTGCTGAGAACAGTGAGGTATTTCGAGTCCTTCTAGGGCCGCTGTCATCGCGACCCTCCCCAAACGAAAAGATAGTGTTCAGTCACAGAAAAAAGCCTAATTCCTTTGTACAAATCACTGAACAAATCCTCTCGCACGCACAGAAATTGCCAGCAAACGCTCAAGTTTCCACTACTACCTGCAAATCTTCATCTCTCCACGACATGTCCTGTGCTGGCTCTTCACTATTACTCAGGTATAAGTCATTACTAGAGCTGCTGTTTGCCTCGGGCTTACTGGATGTGCTGCTCACTTTGGGTAATTGCTGTTCGTGGTGAGATGAGTCAAACATTTCTATTTCGCTGATTTCTGCAATATTGAGGAAAGCCTTGCAAACTGCACTCAAGCTTTGCGATAAGAGTCAGGTGCAGAACATCTACCGTACAGAACTTCAAAGTAACAAATCGTTTATAGACATAATATATCGTAGACTTTGAGCAAAAATAACATTAGGACTTTCTTAAAAAATTCCCAGAAAGGAATAGTTTCCTTATGGGTGACGACAAAAATGGAAATCAGTTTATCAAAACACCCTTTTCATACTCTTCCAAATTGCCTGTCAGGCAAGATACTCTCGATTTTGTAGAAAATAAGAGCGCTGGGCTCATGCAAACATAAGATCAGCGACTTAATGCAGGAAACAAAGGAACTTTGTGTTTAAAGCTAAAACTATTTTCAAAGAACTTTTAGGCAATGACATTTAATATTTCGCTGAATTTCTATCTTCATTTTCGTGTTTATTTAACTAGAAACTGCTTTTTTTCCGACTCTCCCGAGAGAAAAACCTGGTGAAAAAATTGATTAAAAGTGAGTGACTTTTTTAGATTTATACTTCATACACTTTCTTTTCGAGTTGTTTTTTTAATGCATTTGTTTCTATAAAGTTGTTTCGTAAATTTGATTTCGGAACTTGTTGCTATTTTTCAAGAAAATACTTCTAACTATTTTTCTAAATTTTCAGGCCGTTGTCAATAGGTTGCTTAAACGCTGGAGCAAAAATACAAATGGCTACATCCGGTGGTAAGTGGAGAGACTGCGTGACAATCACCACATCAGAATGCATGTTACGAAAGGCCTTTTCGACAGGTCTGGTAGAATCTGTTGCATGTCATATCTAATAGCGCAGGAGATTAAAACAGGATTATTTACTGTTTGGCTCGTTGAAGTGAATTGGTTCCACTAAACGAATCTATTTCAAAGTTTACAAAGCATGAAAATATCCTTTCAGCTGAAAAGCAGTTCTGTGATAACAAGTAACAAGCCCAGTAACACTGCTAAATCACTTAAATTTTATGATATTACGACAAAAGCGACTGAAGCTTGCGAAATAACAACTTTAATGTTTTCTAAGACAAACATGAACTCTAAATAGAGAACATTATAACTAAGCCATCGTAATATAGACTTACAGCCCACTGAGCCCTGGCACATGACCCACGTAACTGTAAAGTATTACTCTTAGTAATTGCTAGAATTTGCCAAGAGTCTTGGACAATGCTTTTGATATTCTGTAGGCTTTCGAGGAATCAGCCGACTGGGCTCTGCTTTCATCTTTTGGCGACTACTCAAAACTTGCACATATCTATATTCAAGTAACTACACTCCACGTGTGAGACGAGCATGGAGTCAATCTACAAATTTTAATAGGAAATCGATTTCACGTAGCACTAGGCATCGTCAGTCCTTGAATCTTATTCAAATCGAATCAAGTCTTGGACATTCAGGAACTTTTTTGTCAGTAGTACCATAAACTCAAGCAAACAATATAATCTGTCAGCGCAATTTCATACAGACACATTATAAAAATCAAGGAACCTGACAGTATCGTCTCTTCGCTAAAACCGTCCAGTATCTTCGGTAAGCGGTTACCGGATTTCTCGAGCTGATAAACAAGCTGCCCGTACGTAGTATTGCTTTCAATGCTGAGATCTCTAATCAGATCCCGTTCGCTTTTCTACAAACAACGTTCGTTTTACTACAGCTTACAGTTTTTGCAGAACCTGAGTCTTCATGAACAACTTAAACGCAAAAAATATTGAAAAAGATGTACCAGTAAGCCCCGGCCAACGCTGACATTTCCTGCTTAGCGCTGTGTGCATTAGGCAGGGCACCAGTGAAACAATTCGCCCTTTTTGCATCAAGGGAACACACTTTTTCCCAAGATGATTTTAAAGACACTTTCCGTGATTTAAATTGGGGTTAGCATGCTATCATGTGAGCGGCATGGATTACGTGTGAAACGCACCAAACACTGGTTAAAAAGCTCAGAATTTGGATTTTTTCACACGCAATCTAGGCCACTGACACGCTAACCCAAGGGTGGGAAAGCATGTTAGTGCAAGTGAAAAATTCAAAAATTCACAATTTTGGAAGGCCCCATACATACGTCAGGTAAAATAATTATTATTTAAAATGCCCAAAACAAAAGGTTGCAGTTGTCGGATTCTTTTGCAAGCTTGCTTATGCAGCGTTTCTCAGTTAAAAAACGAAATTTTCTAAATACAGTTTGCAGTTGATTCAAATTTTAACGAGATCAGTTGCTTTCTATTGCAGCTTTGGTTTGACAAATCGTGGCGAAAGTTACCGTACTTACATTGAAAATGTTTTTTCAGTTCGCCTTTCTAGTATTCAGTCGTATTTAACTCCATTAAGCGGGAATTAAAATGTTGAATTGGTTAAACAACATCTGCATGGTGTCTAACATGCTACATCCGATATATTCTCTCCAACGAAACGACGCGAGTATTTGACTTGATCTTGGCGGGAAGTAGTTTGCCCACCCCTGTGATATCTATTTCTTACAGCGTCAACAGCCTTTGACTGAAAAGCCTCATATACCGGTCAAATTTCATGGTTATCTAGAAGGAAAGCTCCCAAATCAAAAGCTTAAACTACACCTTCGCGAAAACAGTAATTCAAAATTACAACTGTATAAAATGAAAGCAGCCCGTGACAGGCAGATATTTGCTATAAACCATCGTCTAAAAGCAAATTGTTCGCCATTCTTTGATGCCTCGTTCGTGACAGCTACACGACGAATGACTTACGCTACGGTTGCGCGCTATGGTGCGCTTGCGTTTCCAGAAATCTTTCGACAAGGTGTCGGTTGGTTGCCTGATTCGGTAAGTCACGCCTTCTGCGCGAGGCTGATCACCAGGATGCAACAGTACTTTGCGCAGTAAGGATTCGGTCAGAGGAACTCCCTTCTCTTTGCAAAGTTTCACAGCAGCCTGGTATTCCCGGATTCTGAGAAACGCAACTCGTAAACAATGCAACAATAACGCCACGCCCGCCAAGTATTTTATTCTGAAGTTCTCACCTCATTCTTCTTATTGCAGATAAAGAAAATGCTCTGCTATCGAAACTTGCTTGAAGACTTGGCACAGTTTCCTGCAAGACGATCTCATCAAAGAGCAATTCACTTCACAAAAGCATTTTATATCATCCGTGCTTGCAGGAAAAGTCTCCACGCAACGTTAGAAAAAATTCATCACAAAATTCATTCAGACAATGACGTTATCAACTCTACGTGAAAAGATAGGAAAGCACACCTAAAATAACGCAATTTCTTGCATGAATGCCTTGAACAGAAATTCCAAATATCCAATGCAGTAGGCGCTTAACAAGCGAGAACATACCTTGCGACGACGCAGCAGTGTTAGACTTTTCAAGATTTTTAGGGACATTAAGATTTTCATTACAGTTTTCTAGTGACATACCTATTTCTAAAGACTTTTGTAAAATTTATCTAACTTGCAGATACTTGGAAAATATTTTGTTAAAACTGCTTTTCCCAAAGCAGGTATGCAACCGCACACTACGAAAAACTGCCTTATTTTCAACCTCAACGGCCCATTTGAAATGATGGAATTTGAGTTTACTATAGCTTCTAAAACAAGCTTTGATGACCAAAAGTTGAGCAGTCCGTAAACTTCTTCAACAAAAACGCGGCCACGGTTTATCCAATGAAGACATGACCTTCGGCCATGCATCATGTTACCACCGGGTCTTAAGAGTTCGGCGGAGAAGCTGAGCTCGACGCTATCCGGTTTGACAACGTACCAGAAAGTGTAGAGATGAAGACACAAAGATGATTATCACATTTTAATTCAATTGTTTTTCCCCGTTTTTTCGTATAATTGCAGCTTTGTACTAATATTAATTCTTCGGGTTAAGGCACCAAACGTGGGGAATATGGCAATCTGCTGTTGTAGTGGCAGAAAGGGCAGTGCACTTCTTGCCTGCAATACTACAGTTGTTTACAATCGGATTAAATGAAGTGTTGGGTGCCGTTACAACTTCCACACTTTCAGAAAACTCAGTTTCAAACAGTAATGGGCGAATGGGACATAGAAAATGTTAGAATAACCAGTCAGCCACATGAAACACGCATAATTGGATCACAAGCTGTATAGAATTTGGTACTGCAATCAAACGCGGACTACCTTCCTTTCTGATAACTCGTGGTGTTCGGAGTATTGCAGCGAATCTGTTTCCTTGTTTTTTTTTCCGGAACGCCTGTTCGAAAAACACAAATCGTTGATAAAACCTATAAAAAAACGATAATACAAAATACCAAGCTAAATTCCGCAAAGATTTCTCTATGACGATCATAAAGCTTGACAGATTTTTTTAATACTTCACTTCTTTATTTGCGGGAGACTTATTTCTGTTGAAACGTAACACAAATATTGTACAATCCACTATTGTTTTCATACTACCATACGCCTAACGCTGGTATGAGGATGACAAATCATTGTTAGCGCTACTCCAGACATCAGGAACTATATGAAATGGCACAACATTGAGTTTTTTTGTGGTTACTTTTCCGCTGGGCCAACTTAAGACTAATGCAGAACGTAAACAGTGCAGCAATGACTGAATATCTTTCCAGGACATCATACGTGTCACCATACGACACAAAGAGCGGAAAACCTTTGTATTTGCCAATAAATGGTAATAGACTTTGGACTGAGGTTAAGAAATTATTTTCGTGTTGCTCAAATCGATGAGTTGTGTATTTTTGAAGTTGGTATAAAATGTCTTAAACGGAAATCTCGCCGCTCGAGCAGCTTCCGATAGCCATCTTGAAACACGTGCGAAGAAATCCTAAGAAAAATCAAAACAAATCGGAAAAATCTGTTTCACGTTTAAAGGACCCAATTGAAAACTTCCATTCGTTGCAAATAAAAGCCAGGCTCGTTCGCCTGCGATCACCTGAACACAAAAATTTCAGGTTTGCGTTTTCAAACACCACTGGTAACTTGCGCTCTGCTTGGTCACACAAACCGAAAAATGTCTGTTGGCGAGTAAATGTAAGAATAAATGGTCAGGTTTCTGGGATAAATGGAAAACACTATGCTGGATTTCTACAGTTTCCGCTGGAAATCATTTCAACCTTATTATCAGTCACTGTACAATTTTAAGCAGTGTGTTTGTAATAATACAAGGCAAACCTTCTGTGTAGATTTTGAGATAGTATGTCATACAAAGAATGGGGTTCATTTCTTTCGTAAAAGAAAAACAAAACCTCTTCGGCTTCTCTTTCTTCTATGCATCCCATGTCCACCATCTGCACAAAGCAATACAGATTAAATGCAAATTGCATATAAGACGACAAAAGCCATTGAAAATAAACTAAACTACCAGAACAGAAAACTGCGAACGCTAGGATCAATCTGAAGTAATTTTACCTCAGAGAAAATATCAATTAGCCTAATGTCGATAAAAGTTTTTGTTAAAGCTTTTAAGTTAACTGAGTGTATATCCAAAAGCTATCAAATAGCAACCACAAATAAAGACTGGCTTTGACTTTGTTAACAATAACCACCCAGCAAAAATTAGCTTCATCCAATTTCAAAGAGATGTGCAACAAAATATCTCGATGATAAGTGTAATCTTGTCATTTACAACCTTTACATATTAACTTACAATTTCAAGACCTTGACTGCATAGACCATAATCGATATCTCTGAGTTGATCACACTTTGAAAATATATCAGAGAGTTGCAGGTTATGGACCATAATGTGATAAAGGAATTTTTCCAAGGTGTCGGAAATATGTGAAGGCATTACCTTCATTGAAGAATTCGTATCGCAGGGTATCGACAATTTCTGCGTAAGACAATAAAAGTAAAGTAAACCCCTCATCACCCAGTAGAATGGTGAAATGTAAGCAATCATCAGACCCAACCTACACGGGGTTGCTTTGTTCTTTTTTGAAGTAGAGAAGCAAGAACCCGCTCCTCCAGACCACTTCTTTCTGGTTTGTGAAGAAGCCAGGTCGCTTGAAGACCCATTTTGTCTATGTCATTGCGCAGTTTTTGCCTGGACTGTATCCAACTCTTGTTGTAACGTGATAAATCACTTTTAATGGGCAAAGAACTTTCTTGAAATCGCCCTGATGTCTGCTCTTCAACATCATGTGTCGGTACAGCCAAATCCCCACTATCAGAAATTGACTGCTTTGTGGTTGGCATAACAAATGGGTTGAAATCTACAATATGAGTTTTGCGTACATGTTTCCGTGGACCAAAAACTAGACACGATGTGCGATGAAAATGGCTGTGATAAAGGTCTCGTTTTTTGTATTTCTCCAACTGAACATCGATTGGAAGAAGTGCATCTTCATAACTTTCAAACAGTTCCTTTACGCCAGCTTTGACTCCTTCTTCAAACAAATCATTGCAAGCTTCCATCAGAGGTGGCATCTCACTGATTCAGTGGGCGTTTAACTTACTATGTAAACATAAGCTGAAAATAATTAAAAGCGTGCACAAACAGGACAGGCTTTTAGATTAGCATGTGATAAAGTTTTGCATACATCTAAAAAGTACTAGTTTACAATGTATGTCAAATGTTAAAAGCATTCAAAAGACAAAATACAAACCAATTTGTCACAAAATTACAGGCATGGAAGTTTAATAGAGTACAATGGAACAACGGTGGACCACGATATAACTTAGACATGTTTAAGGTTTTCTTAGAAATAGCCAACACAGCAATGACTTTTAAATGCAAAAACTGAAAGTAGACACATTCAATATAGATTGTTCCAGTTCTGTGAAAATCTCAATTAAAGCAGTGCATAAAAAAATAGGCAATAAAACTTTTTTTGCGTGTGGGCTGCATTTTTTGCTTACTATTAGCCTCAGCATAGTTAACATTACATATTGTAACATTCTAATTGATGAAGTTAAACGGCTGTGATGGCTAACAAAAAGTAGAACTGTGTAACGATGGAGCAACTTAAAAAAGCGCAAGGTATAATCTCCTTTGTCTGAAATAATCCAACACTAGCTGTGGTCTAAAATCTCTTGGCAATAAACAATGGCTTTCTAAATCTGAAGTAGAAATAATCTCAATTTAGCAGCGTGGATGTTTTTGTATTTGGCAGAAATAAATTGGTATATAGTGATGGGTAACACTTAGAACATGACCCATTTTTCTTTTTTCGGCTGGAAGGAGTTAGTAGATGCTTTAACACAAAGCAGTGAAAGCAACAATATTACAAAACAAATGCAGTTCTTAAATTCTTAACAATATCTGAGCCAATCACTGCTTTATGCTCACGCTACAATGCAGAAAATACTGTACATGAAATAGTGTTTTGTGTGGGTAGTGATGATCTGCTCCATGCCACATTGTTTTTAAATCTGCTTATAACTGTTTGAACTATGTTTCTGACTAATAATTAAAAAGCAGAACATTGGATTTTCAAAGGTAACACATGGTAGCTTAACTATCACAAGCATCTGTTACTACAAGCATGCAAACTTTTACCAAACAATGCAGAAATCATAACCCTTTGGATAACATACTGCAAAATGTGTTTTAAGTATGCTAGTTACCTCAAAACAAGTTGTTTGTCTCTACTTTGGACAACTGGCATCACCAATCAAGACAGCATTTTGTGCATTAAGTGGTTAAACAAAACAATACAAACTGGAACATCACAATATAGCAAAAATTTCTGCTCAGTCAATGTCACATGTTTAAATAATCCCTTCTTGTGGCCATTTCAATTGTTTGACAAGACCTCCCTTGCCTTTTGCATAAGACCCATAAATTTCAAGCCGACAATCATCTTTTGTAGACCGCCAACCAACCAATCCAGTTGTTGTCTCAGGATACGGTGGTGATCTACCTATTTTAATATACTTTTCCACAGGTGTAATTGGAGGTGGACGAAGTTGTTCAGGAAGCTGAACTTTTTGTTTTTCACCCTGGTTTGGAGGAACAATGTCACTAGCCAGCTCTTTATATGTCTGCGTCATAAAACCCCAATTCTGTGGCCACTTCTTTGCTGCAGACCATTCCATGTGTACATGACTTTTCCATATTTCGTCATTAGCAACATAATTGCAACCAGCAATTTGACGACCAACTTTTTGAGCCATGTTTGCTATAACAATCTGCAAGAATAAGATAAAAAATAGCATACCAACATTAAATGGTAATGAACTTTTTTCATTATATACTCAAAGTTAACATTTTTTCACACAATTCACCTTAATTTGTAAGAGGGTCACATACAGATGTAAGTACTTATTGGGGCAAATGAAATGCTCTAAAAAATTCAAAAGAATATTTGTCAGCCACTCATAGGGAAAAATGGAGATGTGTGACATGATAATGACACACGCAAAACTGTAAGTTTACTTCGTTTGGCATGCACTGCCGGTTTGACAACCTTTTTCATGTTTTAAGACAATGATTTTCTTGAGTTGTGAATACTGAAAAGAGCAAATTTTCTGGTATGTTTAAGCAAGTGATAGAAATATTATTTGCTGCTTGCTTTATTTTCAATTTTCTTGCCAGTTCTTAACCTGATTTTTGCAAGTCGTGGACATGACAGTCAAAATGATTGAAACCCCAATTCACAAACTTTCCTTGAATCATGCTGCTAGTAATGATGAAATTTTTGCTGAGCACACCACATATGCTGACTTTCATGGTCCTTCCAACATGTCTTTAGTGGATGGCAAAGTTCCACAACAGTGCATGAATGTTGCTATTGTATCTATTTGAATCCACATTTATTCATTGTTGATGTTGATGAGCTTTCATTTTAGCTGGTCTTAACCAGAGCAGGATGCAGTGTGGGAAATATAATTGTGAATCATTTGATGTTTGCTGATGAGGCTTGGTCCCTGCAATGGTGGTATTTAATACCTTCGAAATATTTATAGTGAATATGCTTCTGAACACAAATTTGTTTTTGAATGCATCAAGGTAGTTGGCATAGCATTTCTTCCTAAAAAGTATAAACAGCCTGCAATGCAAAGCATTTCTCTGTGAGTATGTTAAGTTTACTGAACAAGTCAAATTTCTTGATATATTACTTCCTACCTCAGTGAAATATTTTGATAAACTACAGTACTTCAAGGATGGCAATGACATTTCAAAACAAGTGAAATCAATTCATTGTGTAATAAAAAAGCTTAGACGCACCTTCCCTCCGTTCCCAGTTCTATCAGTTAAAAATACTCTATTTCATGCTGATTGCATGTCGATGTATACCTGCCAATTGTGGAACAAGCATAGACAGTATGGCACTAACTGACTGCATAGTGCACATAGATTTAAGACTATAATAACAAATTATCAAATTCTCTGTTACATACCCCAAAATGTAACATCAACTATCAAGTTGCTTATTTTGTCAAGACATTTGATGCTTTCATTAGAAACAATCTGTACGCTTTTGTTCAATGATATGAATCTTCATCTAACTTTTTCATCATGTTACTGCAAATGCCTAGATGATTTTGACAGTCTGTATTTTTCTTCCACTATGTAATCACTGCCAATGATGAGCAAACACAGCAGCAATAACAACTAACACCAACTTTGTGATGTGTTATGACTGCATATTTTTGTGTTCTTTACGTAAGCTTGTGACATTGATGAGTCTAATCCAAAAACGTAAGTAAAATAAAAATAAATATACACCTTATTAAGACCTCCACAACCTATGTTAATTATGGGTTTCAACAATAAAAGCTATAATTAGTTAACCAGTTCGTGTATGATTTCTAGTTTTTAGGATTTTACTTCAAAACCCTTGGAAAGTTTTAAACAATTTAAGGATTATAATTTTTATTTCTTTTTTATATATTTTTTATTTTTTAGTAAAAAAATCATTATTCTTTTGAAAAGTCAAATTGAGTGCAGAACTGTGCAGATGTTGCAACCAGTTAGTAGACAATATCAATATTTATCTGTGACATCACTTTTATCAAAGAACAAATAAGTTTTTTCGTAAAGGCGGAACAGTGGTTAAAAAACATTATTTCTTACTTTCAAATTGCCCCCATAGGTTTTAAAACAGCTGAAAATAACTGTTTTTTTTTAACTTTTCCATTAACTTGATCTAACACAGTGAAACATTTGGCATAATAATAAAAAGGAACCATGTTTGCCATATTTTATGAAAACAGAAGAAAACATGTTGATACTTAATCAATAAGAAATATACAAATGCAATGTGTTTGCCTTTTTGCTGTAAGACTGTAGATATGGCCAAAAATAATAAACACAAACAAGAATTTTTCACTTTTGCTAGATCAAAATTAACATCAGTAATATCAGGGTTGATGCTTAATTGATAGTATGCTCATTAGTTGAGTAAAGCTTTTCAGGGGCTGTAAGATAATGGAAGAAGCAAAAAGCTTTGTGAAGTCGTAAAGTCTAAATAAAATTAAATTAAAGTGTATAGAGTATAAGAGTAAGTCTGTGATTGACTGAATTTTTGGAGAAATTGCATGAGTAATATACAAAGTGTAGCCCCTCAAAAAATAGATCAAATTTTGGGTTCTTGATGAAGAACTATTGAAATTCAGAGTGGTAGTTTAGATCACTCCACTCATCAACTAACCTTATTTTGTTTTCCATGTATCCAACACTTATTGGATTACTGTACTCTTTATTGTTAAACTTTTTGTAATCTGTTTCTACCTTTGCCTTTTCAACCTCATTTGGGGATGCTATATGACTAGTATGACCTTCATACAACTATGGTACTCCATTTTGGCCCATGGTGGGTAATTGTATTGCTTCTTGTGTGGATAAATATTGTTTTTTTGCTCTTGCTACGTGCCTTTTTTCTGTAATGTTGTGGTTGGTGCATTGCTCTCTGCCGCATAACGTCTATTGTCACTTACTTCTTTTACCTACGTGCATGCCTCACCTGTTCATCTGTACATACCTCAACTCTTCACCCATTGCTTGCCCACCATCATCTGCATTATATAAATGATTGTCATGCATATAATTTTACATTTGTGTTTCTGTTATATGTTGTTCACCTTTAGTGCAACATTGCCTCATGTTACTTGTGTTGTGTTTTCTTATATATCCTTTGGACTAGCATGGATATAGCTGTATCTTGGCTTTCACAAAGAATATCATTTGGTATGTATTTATAAACACTCTATTGCAGTGGACATCCTACGAAATTTTTGAGATGAACAACATAATCTTAGATAAGATCATGAAGTACAGATTTTACCTGTATTCATTTTTGCTTGTTAGAATAAGCATGTAGAGATATATTGTTAATGAAACAAAATACAATGTACTGTAACACGTTTTCAAATTTTGGTAGAAAATTTGCTTTCTCCTTAATTACACTCACTGTCGTACATTTGTTTCTTATCAAATACATCGAACATTTTTAGGGCAGCAGTATGAGTATAATCTGTGCAATATTCTTTGCATCCTGCATAGTCATAGACTCTCGTCAGAAGAGATGTGCAATTGAATGAAGAAAGATATATCATGCGATTGAATTCAGGAGACAATTATTATTGAAAAACATTACATAATGTTTTGCCAGACACAATCAAGCCTTTCCGACCTAAAAAAAAACAGGAAAAGACAGATTTTGTCTGGCTGTTTTGATTTTCAAAAAAATTTCTTTGATTTTTTATTATTTTCAAAAAAAGCCAAGTGCGTTGAAAAAGCCAGCATTTCAAAATCTGGCTTCAAAAGAGCCTAATTGACAATCCTAATTTCACCTGCAGTGAACCAGTTGCTGAGCAACAATATTTGCTAATAAACCCATACAATGTAAAGACAATGCTTGATCGGGAAAGAGGCATAAGTGGTCGGAGTCACTTTTTCAGACTCCGACTCCGTTCCTGCTCCAAATTTTTGAATCCGGTGTCAAGCGAAATTTCTGACTTCACACCATGTACGCATGCACAGAGTAATATTCTACATACCAAATACGCTGATAAACCTGATTATTAGAGCTTAGGAATTCGTGTTTAGGTAAGTATGTCGTGTTAGGGTTTGGGTTAGGTTGAGAAAAAGAAAAATAATTGAGGTCAAGGACAAAGTCCGAAAATTTTCAATGGTTAAAGTTCTTCCCGCGCTATAAATTGTTGTGGGTAGCTGACATCTAAGCAAAATATTTTAATTTGCACAACACACATCAAAAAACTAATTGCCAGACTTTATTTCTTTATTCTGAGAAGCAAAATAACTGAAAAACAATAACAGAACAGAAATTTCGCAGAGGTCAGAAATTTCGCTTGACACCGGATCCGGATCCGCAAATTTTTCAAATTTAAGGATTTCACTCCTGTTAAGACTTCGGCAATCATCGATCCAACCCAAATTTAACCATGTTTTTACTTAAGAAATGACCACTCAGACGAGGGGCATAACGAGGGGGGAAAGGGGGGCGCAATTCCCCGGGCGCGGAATCACTATGGGGGCGCCGA
>JGI24022J15233_10002715_pt1 | contig 16874 bp, 11 predicted proteins | sample Ectturendosymbi2_FD_15233 | JGI IMG/M metagenome (IMG submission 15233)
ACACTTACATATGCATTTTGCTTCTGGCAGTTTGTTATTCAAGTATAAATAGTCGCTTGCATTGGACGTTTTGTTTCAGAATTCACGGAAGGTAATAACTTTATTGTAGCGTTAGTTGTTAAGTATTTCGCCACAGCCCATCTGTTTATATTCAACATCAATTCCGTGTTTGAAGAGATCATCAGGTGAAGTGACGGTGACCCATTTTTCAGATTTCTTGAGCTTAGCTTTTATATTGGCATGTCGAGTGTAGCAAGCGGTGAACGTATCAGAGCAGGATTTTTGCATGTACTTCAGTAGCTTGTACCGTAGAGGTGTGAGATCTTCACAAATGAAGACGTGCTGTCTTCCTTCAATATTTTTGAGTTCCCGTTTGTTAGCAAGAAACTTGTTTCTTTTTTTGTATGACACAAATCTTGCAAAGATTGGGCGTGGATTCTCATTGTTTCTTCTTTTTTGTCCTAGTCGATGTACTCTCTGTATTTCATTATCTTTGAGATNGATTTCGAGCTCATCTGCTATTTTGAACAAGACCTTTTCCCCATCATCGTTGTCTTCTTTATTTTCTTCTACTCCATNAATAAGAATATTTTCTCTTATGTATTGTTCTTGTCTGCCGTACAAGCAGAAATACTGTACAAGCAGATTTGTTTTCTGAACCATCTCATCACGTAAGTTGTTCTTTTTCTTCTTCAAGTTGATTCAACTTATTTTCATGTTCAACCATCTCCATTTGTATTCCATTTACCTTGTTTTCAAGATTATGTGTTATGTTAGTCAGATTGTCCAGTTTTCGTTCTGAATGTTAGTCAACTTGAGCATTGTTTCTTTCAATTCTTTGATGCCTTTCCAGAGTTGATTGAATTTTTCTTCTTTTGAACTTGATTTTCCCGTGTAGCCTCATTCATTATGCTTGATTTCTTTATATCCAATATCAGTAGATCAGCAATCAGCAGCAAGTTGCAAATTGTTTTATACAGTATTAAATAAGGTTATTACACACACTATTGCAACACTATCCCTGTGTCTTATTCAAATATAGCTCAAAGCCTAGCAGAATTATTATTTTATACGTGTGCAAACGAGCTATTTTTTTTATTAACACAAGTGTCAATCAATAGTCTATCAGTATTAAATTGTCGGCTAATCCTGAATGTTAGCATTACGTATTGCCAAGTTCGTGTATTTTACTTGTAACAGCAGATTACTGTATGTGATCACGCTGTACGTTTGTCAAAGTTTGGAATGCTGATCATGTTGTTGAAATATAGCACCGTGTGTCTGTGCCCAGTAACAAATGTAAGTATATTAATTTGACAATCATTTGTAAGAATATAGCAAAGCGTGATCAGCGTTGCTCTCAAAACACGTCTGAAAAACAATATTGGGAATCTGTATTTATAAAACTTCACTTCTGCATTGACCTGGTGACTATATTGGTTTAACACCAAGCTGTTCTCCCAACATTTTACAACAAAATTGCGCCCATGCTCACGGAATTTCGTTTTTAGCCCTGATGAAGATAGTTGCATCAACTATCGAAACGTTCGCAAGTTTTTAACGTGGTTTTATGTTTTTACCGCCAGTAGAGCCTGATTAAAGTTTTGTTTTTCTGAATAGCACCTTCAAACAACTGCCAAAACGCAACAAACAATACTGCGGCGTTTTTCTTTAGTTTGTATACAACCTAAAGATGGAATAATGTACTGCAAATCTTGAATTCCGAAGCACAAGTTCCAATGTTTTTAATTTTTTATGAACAAATATACCCGTCTTCACAACATGCCCGTTAATTTTTGGTGAAATGTAATCGAGAAGTCGTTGTGATACGGAATATTAGCAAACCCTTACCTACCTTTACTACCGGTTTACATTTCCTAAAGGAATCGTCGATCCTAAAGCGAACCACAGACTTCCGGTCGAAGTCGCTTATCACCGAGGCTTATTCGATGAAAGTCTGCATGAAAAACTAGATGATCCATCAGATGACACAAGAGGGTTTTTCGATCCCAGCACTGAAGAGAATTTGACATACCTTGAACTAATGGGGAGGTGCGGGGTTGGTTTTCAATAAACGGTACAATTCACCTTAACCTTTGACGAACAGGTGTCGATTTAAACCTAACGAACATCTCTACAAAGCATTTAAAGCATTTATACGGCATTGTGATTAGAAACGTGTTCTGAAGTAGGCATCATGTTCAAAACCTTATACAGTTGTTTGTAAAATGTTTGCTTATACCTGTAGATGCGTCACTGATCAAGAGACTGGTCTTCGTCTACTCCCGTTTAAACGAAAGACTGCTGAAGTGATACAAACTCCTGCTGAAGAAAAAGTCGAGCAAAGCTCAGCACTGGTTGTTCAGGAAGGTTTGTTGAATTTTTTAATAAGATATAAAACTGCACGAATATTGATACTACTGTTTCATGCTGTAATCTGAGAAGTCATTTTTTATTTATGAAAAAATATTTTTTGTTTCAAGATCTGATCTACTCTTCCATATTAATGAAACAGGCCGCAGATTGACTAAAATTAAAAGCAGTGTGGTCGTGTACGCCTGCCTCTGGTCGAACACCATAATTTACTTTTGTCAAATAAGAAAAGTTTGGCGTGGAAATCATTTTTGTGGCCTATCGCGCAGTGGTGTACGAGCTCACTGGGTTGTTATAGCCCTGGAAAACTGTGGTTTCCTGTACTAACTAAATACGATAGATAAAAGGTTAGAAATTTAGTCATATCGATTAAGAATTAAAAACCTCTACTATAGACTTAAATCAAAACAAAACGCAGTTTGTTGAGTGGCAGTCCATATCGACATACACTGAACTTTAACACTATATCCTATGATTCAGTAGGTTTGCGGCAAATATGCTGCTAGTCACTCACCAATCTAGGGATAAAAAGCCTTCACTGTCCTTCCGACGTCACAAAATATGATAACCCTGATTCGAAGTTTACCATTTCCACGCAAGGCTCGCGCAGATGAACATTCGCTCACTACAACAGTTATAATCACTATACTGTGGTCAGACTGCTTTTGGGTGTCCAGCGACATTACCAGTAATACCACAGTAACTTTGCAGCTGGTATACCAGTAGTGCTCGCAATGACGTGCGTGCTGCAACATTTTGCAATTCGTGAATACAAGCTGGCTCAAGTTCGCACCAGCGGCTTTGCTCAGCGTAATAGCAGCGACAGGCTCTTGCCGATACAGACATACATTAGCTGGAAAATTAGTGGTTGCCGTTTATGCCATGTTAGAAAATTTTATAAATACTTTTAAAAACGTATATGGAAGCAAAATTTATTATTGGGGGTTGATTGTGGAAAACCGGCATATTTAAGCGATTCGTAGAAAACATCGTAATACTTCTGAACGCGATGTTGCTGCTAGTGATCTTTTGCAATGAGTAACAAAACGTTGCCTGCCAGATGGTGTATTTGTGTTATAAACTTTTTGTTGAAAGATTTTTCGCCGATACGGTCTTGCCATTGGTGTTTCGAATGGAAGTTGCAATGAGGCTTTCTCCCAAATTAAAAACGGTGGAACGTTTGTTCACTTTCTACTCTTGGTGAAAGCCGTTATCCTTACCGTTTTAATGTATGCTTTGGAAATACAAATAAAACCTTTTTGTTGAATGATTTTTCGCCTATTGAACTCATATCATCATGCTGTACTACACTGGGCGACATTTCTGGCGAAAACCAGGGGAGACAGATGGTGCTGCTGCCCCACTGCAACGAAGTAAATATATCTTAAAAAGTTTGTAAACGATAGTTTGTGCTGATTACACTATATCCAAGTACCAGTTTTGGCCTTATTTTATTAATAAAATCACATTTTCCATCAAGACAGGAAAGCAGCAATTGTCAACCATCGCCAAATTATGCGGAAACGTAAGCATGATGTGCATAAAAAGTTAATTCTTATTAATGTTATTTGTTGCCTACGTTCAACACTGAGGCAACCAAGCGTTCAAGGTTGACACAGTGACAGCCAAAACAATCAGGTTACGATTCTATAACGCAACAATCAGGCGACAAGACCATAAAAACCAGGACAAATTCGTACTAAAGTAGCTACAAAAAATCTGTCGGCTCTTTGTCCTGTTGCTGAAATCTCGGGTCATCGACTCGTCAGGTGGATGAATTGCCGTGTAAACGAATGGCTTCGCTGTANAAGTGTGCTACTTCATCATCCATGATCCGCAGAAATCATTAGATCTGTTTTGCGCTTTTTAGAAAAACGCGAGTCNTCGTCAAGCTCATCGTCAAGCTCATCGTCAAGCTCATCGTCAAGNTCATCGTCTGACGAGGAAAGAACAGCTGAAAGAGTAGGTGTATTATGTACATACATAAGACTGAACCGTAAATCTTGTTTCTAAAATTTCCAGATGTTATTCACAAAATCTAACTCGTCAATAAGATAAGTTGTATTTTTCTTTTAAGATATCAGCTCAGCAAATAACTGAAGAAGACTCCGCAACTACTACAATAATAACGGAGGAAACCATAGTGACCACAACTCATCAAAAAAGAAAGTATGATTTTTGTTCAAAACGCTTTGGTTTGAGTCGCACTTAGTTTACAGGTTTCATTGTTCCTTCAGTTTTAACAACACTCAGCAAATGAAGCCGAAATATTGTGGTGCAGCTTGAAGCTTTATGCTTCATTTTAATTTTTTTCTGAGTTCTCATCGTGTGCAATCCACATTTTAGTAAGGTAAATTTACGTTACATAAAAAAAGTGTAACTATGAACAAGTGAAACATTCTGACAAAGTAGCATAAGCAATGTATTCTTGCATTTGCAAAAGTAATTAAGTAAAAATCGAATTTACTTTTAGCCGATTCAAGACATGCGTTTTCATTTAAACTTTTCTGTCAGTTTTTGAGCGCACTCCGCAAAATGCTTTTCAAAAGAACTTTTCAAAAAATGAACTCTTGAAAAGAGAACTACTCCTTGTAGCACAATTCTTTAGAAAAAAAACTAAATCAAGTAATAAATTTCTTTGGTAAACTATAACTCAATTAACCCAATCCTTTGATAGAACGTAACTCAAGAAAATCACTATCGTTTGGTAAAAATAACTCATAAATATTTGATCAAATTTCAAGTTACAACGTAATTTTTTGATAGAAAATCGAGGCACAACATTAAATTTTTGTCTGGATGGAAAAGACAAGTCACACTGAATGACCTGTTTAAAGCTGGTGTTGTCAGTGAAGATACCATTGAAAAGCTAGAAGAAGGTAAAAGATCTTATAACATTTTCGTTTTTTCAAATGCTTTGAGAAGTAACCGACAGGTTTTCAAGCTACAGGATTTTTGAGGTAAATCGTTTCTTTAATCAAGTACTTGCTTAGCTCGACAACCTGTTTTGCACTGTGAATTGGTGCAAAGTAGGCATTATTTCCTCGGACCGGCCTCCAAGATGTGGCAGATAAATACCGTACATCAAATATAAAATAACGAATTTTATATGCATGTCAATTTAATGCAACTCTCCATAGCGCTGAATTACCGAGAGCCTTAAGCTTGTTTCTCTGCAACGTGATGGCCTCATCTTGGGGTGATAGTAGACAATGACACCCTCAGTGTATTTCTTAATTCCAGTCTGCTTCGCGACATTGTCTTGGTTGCTGTCACTACAGAAAATCCCACTTCACAAAGGCATTATTTTATTCTCGAAAATAAATTTTTCTTTCTGTGTGAACCGGCAACAAATCCATCGCGAATCAGTACCGGGCCACAAACAAGTGGTTTCCGACACGGGCTCAAGCATGTTTATCTGTTGTCACTCATTAGCAGAACTGTTAAGCCGTGTGAGAAGCTTTATACTTTTTGACTGACAGTAACAAATGCAGAATTAAAATGCTAAAGTGCAAAAATATGCGGCTTGTTTCTGGTCTTTTAGCTCAAGGTGACTTCTTGCTCCTAATTTTAAATCAAATCCACTTTTTTCGTCAGAAGAATAGGTTAAAGCAGCGTTTTTGAAGCCGGAAAAAGTTTTAACGATATTTTTATTGTTTGCTGCATCTTCACGAAAAGAGTTAAGATCTGTTGTAACGAACTAAAAAGCTTCGTCAACAAGTTTGACAAACTTGGTGTTTTTCTGGTTTTAAGTGCAAATAGGAGCAACATCCATTTGGAACAGACACTATCTGTTCACACATTACCAAAGTTGAATTAGGCGTGTGCCGTAAAGATTCAAAACAGTTTCTGGCTACCTTGCACTTTAATTTGAGGCTAAGAAAATTATTTTATTTTGAAAAATAGGATATTTTTTCTAGTAAATTAAACTGTCACATGCTGCAAGGTCAAAACAAACATTTCCTAATATTTGTGTGATTTTAGCTGATTCGCCATTCACTCCCTTATTTGTTCAAAATTACATTTTTTATGAAAACACATAAGATTTGCAGATAAAAGAATCTCTTTTTTCATAGAAGTGATTTGTGTCATCGATAAACCTAAAAGCGACCGAAGCACTTAATCTGATATTACTTGTTCTGCTCTCATTAAAACAGGCAAAATTGAAGAGGCAGATGTGGAGAAGTCGTTGAATCAGTACTTGGTTGGTGATCAACCCATAGCAGGATTGATAATGTCGGATACTGGAGAGAAGGTTTCCATTTATGATGCTTGGAAGAGGAACCTCATCAGACGAGGTATCACAATGTGTTCGAAACCACGCGAACTGCTCTGAAAACGTTACGTTCAATTGACTCTGATCGTACTGCGTCACACAAAAACCACGTTTGCGCAGAAAAATGTTATTTTGACAAACATCAATTATTCTAATTAACGCAGGGGTACCCTGTCCAGCTTAGGACACATGGATTCCTCATTTATTACCTGCAAATGTGGTCACCGAAATCTGCACTTTGCAGTAGGTGCTTTTTTCTCAGAAGTAACGAAGATATCTGGTCATCTTCTCCGTTATTCGGCTTAAAGAGGATTTTACGAGGTTCGGGTCCAATCTTGGGAGAACTTATCTCCGTCAATAATGTTACATCAAACGGTTGTTTCATATGACAACGATTGCTTCGATTTTCTTTTTGCATAAAAATCTGCAATCAACAAAGAAAAGAAACTGACGTCGATTGACAAAAAATAATACTTTTCCGTATTTTTCACTTTTTTCTTGGGTATTCGGTGTATACGTTGTTTCTCAATAAAACTGCATTTTTTTCTGCGTTTCGTTGATTAAAAGCCATTAGATCAGATGGAATAAAATTTTTAGACGTTGTGTGCTTTACAGTAGGCCCAGATTCATGACAAAATGAGTTTTTTCGATTAACAAATGGAAAAGAGAAATAAAAAAGGTTTCCAATTTTAGACATGATTATTTTTCGCGTAAAAGAAAAGTTAACCGAAGAGGGTGAACTCAGTGAATTGCCGAACTTTAACCCGATTTTTGATAAACACAAAACAATGCCTTTACTTGATCACAAAATAAAGCAGGTTAGCACCATCCAAATCAGAATTGTTGCTCAGGAAAAATGATCTGACGAACTTTTTAAGTTTAAATCTGATCTTGAGTTTCATGCGTTCAAGCACATGTGGTGGGAAATGCGACTGTCTTAGTATAATGGATGCAGAATTTTTTCCCAAATGCAAATTTGGTTTCGCGCATTCCTTGTTGCTCAAACAAACTTTATTGACCTCCACGTCCCCTCTGAAATTATCGTGATGTCTTCAGGAACTTCGATCAGTTTGCTGGAAGCGCAAGCTGCGACCGGTCGCATAATCGACCCCAAGAACGGCGAGCGCATGTCTGTGCATGAAGCATCACAGAAGCGAGTGATTGACCGTCAGTTTGAAACAGTCTTGGCCAGGTCTGTATGGAATTTGCTCATATTTAAATATATTTTTTCATCAAACTATCACTCTTCTGTTTTCAAATAATAAGCATTTTCGTGGGTTCTTCGTCATGCTGCATAATTTAACTTTCCTTAAATCATGCTTTGCTGCCTAATGTCTTACCACCGGCTACAACATGATAAAACTCAAGTGAAAGGACCTCAAACAATACGTACCTATAGAAATTGTTGTTTATTTGGTAATTCAACTTTTGCTTTTAGTAGCATTCTACTTGATTATTACATTCAGTTCAAAGGCAACTGACATCTGCATTTGCATAAATAAAAAACTTGATCATTTTTTGCTTATAGGGCGGAACGTGCAGTGTATGGTTACAAAACACGGCTCAGCAACGATACATTGTCCTTATTTGAGGCAATGAAAAAAGGTCTTGTCGTCGAGAATCACGGAATCAGACTTCTTGAAGCTCAGATTGCCACTGGAGGTACGTTTCAACTGTACACGTGATCCTTATATTGATAGATAACCCTCAGAAGACATACAGGAGTGGTATAATTCTCCGACAGGTACGCAAGTACACGTCAGGTTTTCTCTGCGCTGGCGACGTTGCGCACTGCTCTTATGTTAAATGAACGAGCTAATCAGTTCGCCCACAGGGTGTAGGAAGCCTAGCGATGCTGAAAATTATAAAAAGAACAACGAAATCAGGAATTATTTGAGTTAAACATATGTGCAATGAACCTAGAAATATTGTAACAGTTTAAACAAATACGGGAATATTTCGCTTATATTTGTTTTCCAAAATGTATAACAGTCGGTCACTCCAACATGATAGCCTTTTTCTTCTGCAAAATCCTAACGATGCTCTTGATGTGAGAAACAAAATGGTTAAATAAGAAGGCAATCGATTTTGAGCATTTGAAGTTTAACGAAGTTTTCTATGCACTTAACAAAACTTTCAAAATACGTCCTGCGCTTGTGGGTTGTTTGACTATCCCGGTTGGAGGTTTGAGAGGATGCTTGGTTCGCTTCTGCCGCGGTAAGTCGCCCCTGGCAACCAAGCAAGCATGTCGTAATTGTAAAATAAGTCAACAGGAATTTTGAAACGACATTTTCAGGAATCATTGATCCGAACGCCAACCATAGACTACCGGTAGAAGTCGCCTTCGAACGTGGCTTGTTCGACCAAAAATTGCACGAGATACTTGAAGATCCTTCGGACGACACACGAGGTTTCTTCGACCCCAACACTGAGGAAAACCTCACGTATCTTGAACTTATGCAAAGGTTAGTTCAGGGTGTTTTTAAGGTGTTTTAAGGACCCGATTCGGGTCCCTACAATTGAAAGTATAACAAATACTCCAAACTACTGAAATTATTTGCGATAAATGTTCTTTCTGTCCCTTGGTTCATTAGACACAGCACATTCACTGGACAAAAGTAAAAAAACGGTTGCACTAAGTTTTATTTTGCAAACTTGGAAGTGGACAAACGAAAAAACTTTTGAAACCCCTACTTTGGATAAGTTTCATGAACATTTTGAAAAAAGGCTTCGGTCAAGACCCTGTAATTTCTCAAATAAGGTAATATTGTCAACTGGTGAAAGAACTTCTTTTCCACGCGTTTAACATTTTGCTTCTTTTTACAACTACAGTGTAACCGATATGTGAAGAAGATTTTTTGTGTTTGTAGATGCGTCATCGATCAAGACACCGGTCTGCGTCTCCTTCCTTTCCAAGTTTCTCCAAGAAAAGCCGCTTTGAAAATGTCAAAAGTAAACTGAGTTACTTTGCCTGAGGCAGACATCTGTGCAACCAGCCGTAGTTCTGAGTAACTTAAGAGCACTTTCGTTGCTGATCTACATAACTTTGATGGAACGAGCTCGGTTGCAATGATTGGGCTGCAACCACTCGTACCAAACAGTCACCCAGCTTGCTCAATTAATTCTTGATTTCGAAATCCTTTCACATCTTCTTTAGACAGAGGTTTTCAGACTGAAATCGTTTTCTTCTTCATTCAATCGATGTTGGCGTCAATTACTAACCGAATTTACAGAAGTTACGAACGCAAACGTCTATAAGTGATTCTTGGTCAAGTTACTTATAGGGTCGTCGACTTAAATTTCGCTGCTTACCGTTACATTAGAACGTTTATTACACTAAGACTGCCACACCATTCACCGACTTTGTTTTGTCAACGGAATTAGGTAGTTTTTGAATCGGCTACGAAGCGACAAGTTTTACTGCAAGATCTTCTCGCGGCCGACTTGTTAGACTCCACAACGGCCCTAAAATTTGACGAAGGAAAAATGACTTCTGAAGAAGTTAAGACCATGGTTGCCGATCTCAAAGTGTATGTGGACGGAACTCTGCCCATTGCCGGAATAATTAGTTCAACAACAGGTAATTATTACTGGAGGTTCATCGACGTGTGTGCTTAGTTCTCACAAAATAATTTCCTTAGCATTTTAAAACAGTTTAAAAAGTTTCTTTGATTTTGAGAGCATTTTGAAATAATCCCAAGCGTTCTTAAAACTTTTATTGTTCCTGAAGCGTCTATTTAGTCGTTTCGAGATTATTAAGACAAAAACGTATTTGTTCAGGTGTTGCACCAAACAAAACTTTTGCCGAAACTAACTGCGGACCGTTTCAAAAACTATAAATGTGGTGGTATGAGTAGTCGGTTGAGCTACAGACAAGGCGTGAAGAACTACGATTACTCTGGCCAGCCATGTGAACTGTACAGTAGTTTAAAGTGTAACCGAATTAAATGATAATTAATTTTTGAAAATGCAGGAGAAAAAATGAGCATTGTTGAAGCCAGTCGAGGGGGCTTGATTCGTAAAGGAACAGCTTATGAACTGTTGGAAGCCCAAGCCGCATGCGGGAAGTTAATGGACGTTCAGTCTGGCAAAGCAGTGTCCGTGGAAACCGCAATGCGCAGCGGAATCCTAGATAGGTTTGAAGCTTAACTTTAAGAGTGCTTGTATTTCTTCAATAAACGTTAACTGATGTGACCGTTCAACTTCTTAATGTGCTTTTAACCAAACGCTCGACGTTCACAGTATACATGGATTTGGCTTTTAATTCTTAAATATGCTGGCAATCGTGAAAGTACTGCGCGACAACTACGAGCTGATTCTTGGTTTGTATAAAGTTTTAGTATTTGGTGAGTCATGCTGAGAATAGGAGCTAAACGAGGCTGTAAAGCTTTCAGTTACGATAAGCGTTTTAAAGCGTTTCAAACTTTTTATAACACTTTGCTCCAATATCTAGAAACGCCACTTGCACTTCATGAAACTTAAGCGGTCGTTATTTTTATTTCATTCATGCAACAAATAGATTACTTTTCCATCAGATCTACAACTTGGTTGTTTTTTGAATTTTTTCTGTGTTGTTTTATTCTCTAGATTTGATCACTCAAAACATCTAGCAATATTTTTGAAAGTTTTTTCCGTCACTCTCCATGATTGTAATGTAGCAGCTACCGACTGCAATTCTCGATGAAGCAGCTGCCAGCATTATTTTGTTCTTTGGGGTGATTAGAGAAATACCATCGGATGTTATTTGGATTTATTTACACTGTTGCAGAGAATTCGAAGATGTTGTTGTTCGAGCGGATCGAGCTGTTTCTGGGTACAAGGAACCATTTAAACGCGATGTTCTGTCACTGTGTGAAGCAATGTCACGCCATTTAGTGGTGGAGAAACACGCCATACGGTAGGTTCTGTGATATTTTCTGACTCCCCAACTTTCTTCGTTTCTACAGCAGAGGTGATAATACGCCAGAGCGCAGAGTGTACGTGACAGCATTCGTTTCCAAAACTTGTTGGTAGACAAATTGCTTTGAACATGTTCTGCTGATTTCAACCATCGCAAACATCTCCCCAGATTACTTGAAGCTCAGATCGCCACTGGCGGCATTGTCGACATGAAGTCACCCGTGCGTATCAGCGTGCAGGTGGCGCAAAAGAGAGGCATGCTTGAAGCAAGGATTGCACGAAAGCTCAGCAGGCGAGAGACCGCTAGTTATTACGATCCCATGACAGGAGAAAATTTGAACTATTCTGAGCTGATGGGAAGGTAAATACAACATGTTTCTTCGCTTGACGGTTCGACATGTTAACGATTAACTAAATTATGAAAACGTTAATCAACGAGTGCAACACTAACAAACAATTTATTGAACAAGGTTGGGTTTCTTTCCTCTTTCAGCGTGATTGTAATGTCAACATGCAAAGTGAAGTGGTAGTAAAACAAACAGGACAAGATTTAGAAGTTGCAGTAAGCACCACTACCAACAAAATAGTTTGTTCTTCCAACACTAAGGTATTTAGTTTATGTAAAATTATTGCGAGTGTTGTATTAAAGTAAATAAGCGCAGTAGTTTTTCTATATGTCATGATAGGTTGCTCTCAGTCCAGTGAAGCATTCCCATCGGTTGGCGATTTAACTACTTCTTTCTACTTTGATTTATGGCATGTTTCTGAAATAAAACAACTTTGATTCAGACAGAGAAAAAATGCAAGATATATGCGAAGTTTTCAAAATCAATATTTGGTCAAACTATTCAAATGGGATATTAATGATTTCTTCAGGTGTGTCTTGGACAAGGATTCCAACTTGTTATTTTTGATGGTCGAGGGAGGTACTGTGACGCAGAACATCCGTCCTTTCGAACCTGAACCGGAAACAATGAAAATCAGAGAAAAGTCGCACGCCAAGCTAACCACCGAGGTAAGTCATACAATGTACATGAAGACACGAACTTCAGATGCTCAAAACATCTTCGCTCGTTGCATAAGAGAAACCACACCATTTAGTTTCATACGAGGATTCTTTCTTTGCGCAGGTTGTTGAAGCAAAGTCAAAGAAGTCACGAAAATCGAGCGAGGAGAAAACGAAGCCGGGTAGGTGAAATATGTGATCAAGGATAAACTTCTACTTTCATCGTTGAAACTGATTTTTGGCTTAACTTCAGCATTCGTGGTATACTTTGTAAAAGAGCCCTTAATTTTAGAAACTAAGTCAAAATCGACAGTACCGAAAACCACTTCGCTTACCAAAGTCACATGGCAGCAGCGCACCAACTTCAGTTGTGTTTATTCAATTTTAACGGTTTTTCTGATGCTATACTTTTAACTCTATCTCAAACAAGACCAGCCCCCCAAACAAAGCTCTAAGCCCCCCAAATTGAAATATGAAACACTCGATCAGTGGAGTTTTTATCAAATTTTTAGAATTTCAAGAACCCCTGCCCAAATGTATAGCTCCCTGATGAAGACTGTCTAGCGACGGTTCTGTCACAAACGCTGCCTTGAACTTAAGATTTGTTTATCAAATACAGACTCTCCAACACCTCCGCCTCCTTCAAGTCCAGCTATTCTTAGTAGAAGAGTTGTGATCGTGGATCCAAACACGGGAGATGAGATGACAGTCCAGGAAGCCCTCAAGCAAAATCTAATCGACAAAGACATGGCTCGAGAGCTTCTTGCGCAAGAAGGAGAATGGGAGGAGGATCAGTAAAGAGCTAGGAAAGCGCATTGACATTGCCGACTAGAGAACACCGTGAAACTAAGCATTTTCAAGCATTTTTGTCAAAAGTTCAAAGGACTGAAAAGTTTTATTAACTTTACACATGATTTCATCCTCTAGTTATCGCACATTTTGCAACTGCTTGTGGGTGGTGCAAGTAATTTCGGTTGGTTTTCAACATAAAAGTGCATGATAGGCCACAATATTTTGTAAAATTTCTAGTCTTGGTGCACCGAAAAATTATGCTAAACAATCACTTTTCAACTGCTTACCTTCATATATTTGCTTTTTGTGTGTTGGTTAGCATTGACACCTAACATTGACATTTGGTGACTGAACATAAGGCTGACTCAACTACTGTAATGACTACGTAATGACTAACAATACAGGATGGCGAAATTGTCAAGCTCTGCTCAATTGACGAGATCGCAATCGATTCGTATGTTGCTAAGACAGATAAATTTTAACATATTTTGTTTATCTTTTTGTCGCTGCAGTCTTTGTTGCATTGTTCTAGGCATTTAAGCCCTTTATTGTGTACTGTTAGGATAATGTCAGAACTTGCAAATGTGCGACGAAAACGCCGCTGGCGGCGCCCAAGGTACGGTTCCTTGCTGTTTGCCAAAGCAGAGTGGCAGGTAAGTACAAGAATGGGTGCCTTTGTTCCTATACGTCGCGTTTATGTGACTAGAAAAACAGAAAGCTAAGCATTTAAACATTGCCATGATGGAAGCTCCATAGCAGATTGTGTTTATGTGTGTCGCTTTGTTATCGTTCAGTTGACCTCCACACCATTAACGCTTGTACACTTTGCTCAAGATGTGCACTTATTAACCGCCAATATATTGCACTTACCGTTTGTGAAACTTGCTCTACAAAGCATTTGCTCTACCAACAGGACTTAAACAATCTTGCTCGTAACGGAATAATGCAGCGTGTTTGAAACATATCCATTGCATTTCGGTAGTCATTTATTTGGATTTATGGTAATGCAAATGTATGTGTATTGCTTTTTTGCGACAAAATAATGGTTCCCACAGTCAGTAGATCATACAACATTGCGTAGAATGTAGGCTAATGCGGAAGCTATAGCATAATTTAAAGTAAGTTTCCACACAAGCAATGAACATTTACTGGTTCCTTTGCCACAAAGGATTGGTGAAAGACCATGAAGTCATTCAGTCTACCAACCCTGCAATACAGCTTCAGTACCATCATAAGTAGTCAGTGAAAAGAAAAGGTGATAAAAAACAAAGACACATGATCTTTACAGATGAGTGCATGCCTATGTACAGCACTGTCACCTAAAAGATTCGTTGCACTGATACATGCGTCGTAGGCATAATGTAACTTATTTTATTCATACACCACAGGCCCATATTATATTAAGGAGGTCCGTATAGACGTATAGTGATACAAAAGAAACAAAAGCAGAACAAAGGAGGCGTGTGCGTGAATACATACACATAAGCAGCATGGGGTGAGAACAAACGCTCAGAAAAACGAGGCAACTGTTGGGAAGATTTTCATTGCACTGAAGTATCCCAAAATAGGTAAAAAGCAAAAAGATTTGTATGAGCATCAACCATCTGAAGTGAGCGGATAAAACACTGAAGATGAGCGCCGTTGAACAAGTGCATGCAGACCGTTTTTAATCAAAACAGCCACTGCATTGAAAAAATGAGTATCCTGACACGGCAGAAGACTTACGTTTTTGAAAATCTAAAGCTAAATTCTCTAGGCATTTGAAATGGACCTCAAGTCTGGCATAAACAGGTGAACAATATCAAAAAATTATAATTTTTATACGCATAAATATATCTATACGTAGTCGTATCATACAAGACTGTGTGTGCCTGTTCCACAGTAGGCAGGTCCACATTAGTACGCAACAAATACAAAACAAATTATTTTTACTGTTGTCCAAAACAGATGGAAAAAGCCTTGTGGCCTGTTAGTAGTTTAGAGAAGTCACCTCAGTTGTCTCTAAATACTATTGTCATCGTTCAAGCAGACATGAAGCCACATACGAAGATTTTTAACACTCTCAGCTAAGTCAACACATATACCGTAAATAAACTTTTCAGTGATTGGATATCTGTTTGTTTTCGAAAGGAAACTACACCAGTCGATTTTTGCAGTTGGAAAAGAATTTCACATTCTGCAGCACAGTTACAGTACAATAAATGTTCAAAAAACATTGAAGACAACTTCTGCTGTGGCAAAACTCACATGTATCAACAGCACACACAATGTTTTTCATGAGCATGCTTGCTGCAGAACATCTTGTTTTTAGTTAAGTGAACTGAGAGACCATCAAGGTACGCCAAAAATAATTGCAGATTCAGGAACTCCTTTCCTCACACCATTGGTTACAATGAAGAAGTGCGAAATGCACGTGCCCCCACCTTCCTTACGTTACGAAGTCTGGTTCTTGTAACAACTAAGCAACATTCTTATACCATGCTCCATGCGCATAATATTACGCACGGTTAGCTTTTGAATGGCACACTGTGCTTAGTTTCTCCAAATGTCTCAAACGCACCAAAAACACGAATAACACTGAGCTGCTATTTTTCACGTGCAAGACCGCTCCAACATTTATGGCTCACCTCTTCGAATATCGAAACGAGGGTCTTGTCTTCCGGAAAATGTTGCAAAGACCGACGAAAGGCCTTAAACTTCTAGCATGCCATAAACAGCACTTTAAAATAATTGAATATTTTCAAACCTTTTAAATGCACTTCAAACTCGCGACAGAATATATGCTTGAGCAGCGCAAGGATATCTAAGACAGAGAGGGTTTCAAAAGTATTTAGAAAGACAGCGTGTTTAGATATCTCTGGTGGGATGCTGTAAGCTCCTCGCCAAAGAAGGACCGGGGCTTCGAGGGGCGAGTGATGCTACCTTGGTTACTTGGCATATCACAGTTTGTTTTGGCAAAAGTACACAACTCTTTGTATTGTTGTGCCTTGACCCCAAACTGATATTATCTTTGGTGCTGATAAACGGAAAATTCCAGTCCGGAATGTAATTTTCAAATAGTTTGGAAATCACTGCGGTTAGAAAAACAAGTTTGCAGTGATGACGATCACTTCCGTCATCATTCTTATTTCTGCAGATGGGCACAAATGCGGTATTAATGCCTCCGTTTAAAATATTGTAATACATTACACACACAGGCACGGGGGTCAAGCAGATGCTGGGACCAATGCACGAAATACGGGTGACCTCTCTGATTTTGGATGTCAAACCTGAAGCCCAAATTATAGCACAATTTTATAATTATACTCAATGCGTGGACGTAGATATCAGTGCAAATGATTCATTACGAAATAGAAACGCAAAAATATTTATAAACTACCAGTAGAGAGGTTTTGGGCATTGTGCCCCATTTTTCTTTGGCCCCAGCCAGTTCTCCTCATGTCTCAGCCTGCCCCATTTGCGCCAAGTCACTTCCCCTCATGTCCCAGCCTGCCCCGTTTGCCCCAAGTCACTTCTCCTCATGTCCTG
>JGI24022J15233_10002717_pt1 | contig 16873 bp, 8 predicted proteins | sample Ectturendosymbi2_FD_15233 | JGI IMG/M metagenome (IMG submission 15233)
GGATTTGTTTGTTGACCCTAATTATCTGCGTCAACAGGCACGCAAAATTTGAAACTTCGATCATATATCAAAACAGTTTGGTTTGCGTGGTGGCGTTAGCGCCCACATGTGTTTTAAAGGGTGGCTGCTTGATCGAAACCTCGTTAGAGACAAACACTGCATGGTGTGTTTCCAGCTTTTGCGTGTATCCAATAGGTTGTATCAAGGTTACTCGCATAGATCCTGTGGAGGTTAGATGCCCATATGGTTTTAATAGCTTGTAAAAGTGTTCAGTAGGCTGAAAGTTTCAAATCTGTCGACCTGGTAAATAAAGATTTTTCTTGATATTTCATACAGTGCATTTATTGTTGGAAATAACAGGACATTTTGTTCTTTGCTTTTGGTTTGGAAATTGTTGCTGAAAAAAGATCAAAACATAGTTACAAATCTGTTCCATATGGGTTTCGGGACGGAAACGTTATCTGCCCTGCCCCGCAAGTGTGTAACTGGCAGACATGGTGATGCTGACGTACATGATAGCACAAGGATCCACCTGGAACTGGTAACAATATACTGCGCATAATGAGCACATCCTTCCAACACTAAGATGTGCGCAAGTACACATGGTGCAGAGCACCAGGAAGCACTACTGAGGTATGTGGAAGATTTTCGTGGATGAAGATGTAAGAAAGACCATTGCAGACAGCGTGTCGTCCGTAATCTGGAGAGCACCCGGAAGGCACAGTATATGCAGAGGTCGACCGGCAACTGTAGCTTCATTTGCTGCTCGGGTATGCGGACGGAAACGATTCGGTATGGAGAATAATTGCAAGAAAGTAATTCCATGTTAAGCAAAAAACTCTTCACAGATAGCTGTGTGTATTTCACTTGCGGGGCAGCTGTCTTGGTCAACTCTTTTCTGTAAAACACTACATATACCATTCTTGCGGATTTCAACAAAAATTTTAAAAAATGGCCTGTTTCCGTCACAATGGCTTTGATCTTTTTTAAGTTTAATTAATTCAAGAATATAGAAAGTCTCAAAAGTTCGTATGTCAGAAACGCATAGACGTAGATCTAATCGGCAGCAAAGACTTTTCGGTCACCTTTTCTAGATTAAAAATGTGGTCAAGGATGTGGTTGCAGCTCTTTCACTTCTTTCAGCTAAAATATTTCAAATATCCATTGAAGTTCGGTGTGGTAGTACTATGGTTGTGTGCNAGGAAACAGATTACGCGTGTTTTTGCCATTGGCTCGCAAAGATAGTGCAGAAGTCACTGCCAAAATGGGTGGAAATGGGCGCCGCATACCACTTGTGACATTCACAAAGAAGCACAAAACTGAGTATAAACGTAACTGAATTGAAAGTTTACATTTGTAAGACGACGCAGTTACTCGTAATTTCTTACTTGTTCAGGAAGAATCACTGTACTTACAGCAGTACCGCGAGTTTTTATCGAAGGAAATTCTCAGTCTTTGCCCTGGTTTCCAAACATTTTGAATAATTTTTAAAATTCTTTATATCACCGCATCCGATTGCATTTCAACTGGTGGACATTATTAACTTTCTACCAGAGTTTTCCAGATTACCACATTTCCTTGAATCCATCAATGGGGTGATCGTTAATTGTGTACATCTTTTTTTTCACAAATTTCGTAAATATCCGAGATCTTTCCGTATGTCTATCAATCGCAACTGTAATGAATTAAACTTTTCTGAACCTTTGTGATATCGATAAAACGTTGAATTAAAAAATTGGATGTAAAAAATTATGAGGTACTTGTGTGAGGGGCATTTTGTAACTTTTTCCGACTGCTAAATGAAACAAACAGATTGTATCACGCAATAAAGTGGTTTGTCGAGGGGTGTTCATGTCATCAAGTTTTCAGAGGTGGATCCAAAGGGGATGAAGTGTTCTTAAAGCAGTAACAAAAAATGAACAAATATACAGCGACCTGCTTATAGCCTATTCAGCTCACGTTACTTTACTCATTTTGTCTTTCACATATCTGCTTTCTCCGTTTTATAGTTGCGGTCACACTGGCCTTTGCCCTAGTTCTTTATTTTAGCGCTCTTAGATTCATGCAATTCCGTACCCTTTAGCCGTCAGTCATTTCGCGTGCAGTTGACTTTCAGAGAATCATTTTGTCGTGTGCCAATCGAGTAAACGACGATGAAACTCAACAGCGAAATTATGTACCATGCAAGAAATGTAAGTGTGCGCCCATACCAGGTGTATCATTAGGCTTGTGTTATGACAATTGATGCCTTGTGGCTTCGTTCGCCGATGCGAGTCTTCATCAAAATTTTTATCCGATCACTTCAAAGGTCTGATGCTTTTTACAAATTTTTATTCTACCATTTAACGCTATTGCACGATGATGACCAATTGCAGTAGTTATTGGCACGTTGTCTTGGTGTCTGTTTTTCACCTGCATTACCTATGTGTAGCGATTCAAACCTGTGTGCTTTGTGGCCCTCATGATTTTTGTTTTCTCTTGTAATTCCTATATCACCCCCACCGTGTCGAGGATGTGCGCAAGCCAACACGTAATTTAATTGATGTTACAGAACAAGTAAAATAGCAACTGTCAAATCTTGCTTTTAGTTTCGTGTAAACAAACGATGGTAAGGCTAAATCTAAAACTATCTTGCAAAACATTTGATACCTTTATAATAGGCCTACAATTTACATGCATTTGTGAGCATCCCCATCCGATGATATTAGCCAGTTACTTCAAAACATGAGGTCAGAAAGTCTTCATTTTTCTTCCCACTGCCGGTCTACCATTATATGCTGAGAGAATGTCACAGTAGCTTATTACAGAATCGTGATCCGTACAGACGCGATCATAGACACAAGCAGCGGCGGATTTAGGGGTGGGCCCATGGGGACCGGGAGCAGGTCTCCCCACCAAAGAAGAGCCCCCACCATGTTCATGTGTTTAGCCATATATACGACATGTGCGTGCCACTTAGGTATTTGTATTAGCGAGGAAATTTCGTTTTAGACGCTATTAATTTATCGGTCNTCCAGACGGCAGTATTTCACTTGTATATTATTAATTTGATATTGTGATGAAACAGCTATTACACTTATTGGTTTCCTGAAAGTCGGTCAGGAATCTGAATCTAGTGAATGTAAGGCCAAGCCACGTAGAACGCATTATCTTACGTCTCTACTCGTTACTGGTAGATTTTGCGTCTGCCTTACTCAGGTTTGCACAGGTCGCATAAGAATAGCATTGTCAAGTAGGGGTACCATACGTCTTCTTTTATTATGATATATTGTATTTACATGCAGTAAGCTGTCCTTACTCAACTGCAACAAGATACGAGTTGGTGGCGTAGCTGAGTTCATGGGAGGGCCTGCAAGTTGTCTAATTNATCTATGTTTNGGTTGAGTTAATTCTCGGCTGGAAAGGCGGGAATGATTTCACATTAATCGTTACATATCCGTGATAAACCTTTTTTCAATATTTCTATGACTTTAGCATTAGAGCGCGGACTTCTGACCCCATTATAGGTAGGTTATTTACTAGCTTTGTTGATGAACTGTGATATGATGATCAGTGTATTCTACATAGCTTAGTGTAGTACTATAGTAATTATAGCTAATCAATGATGCTAAAAAAGAAGAAATTTTCGGAAGTATCCTTTTTTCAGAAAAGGACTAAATTATTTTGAAGCTGAGTGAATTGCATCTGGTTGCATTTACAAAGTTCGCAAAAGAGGGTGAAAAGACTATTGTGACTTTGTGGATATTGAGTACCAAAAACGTATTTCTCACAGCGTAACCAGGTGGCTATCACTTTATCTTAGCTTGCCAAGGATGCTTCAAATGTACCCAGCTTCACATTCATACTTCATGTCTATCGACAAGCCAACTGTTGTTCTGAAACGTTTTTTTTTAGAAATTATCTGATCGAACTCTATTTGAGACATAAAAATATTTGCAATCATTTCTGGTTGCTTTTAATGAGCAAGTTCAGAATATTGAGAAGTCCAAAGCATCCTTTCTTGAGGTTGTAACATTTTTCGGCACAAGGATTCAGTAGAGACAACCAGATGTACATACCAAGCCAAGTTAAATCAGCGCTAAGAAAACTCAGAGACTGTGAGAAGGCAAGATCGTGACTGTGTATTGTTCATATCAGCCGTATCTGTATTGTACAAGTCTTGTGTTGCACATCTGGCTAAATGGATCGCTTTAATTGCTGAATTTAAATGCTTTGACTAGATTCCTCCGGTTGCAAACAACAGAATGGGAAAATGTTGAACCATGTGAGTAGTATGTGCTTGAGAGAACGTTTCTATTAATGAAACTGACCCGTTTGACCAACACCAAAACTTGTTCGAGTTTGTGCAAAAAGAGCATCAACCAAATGCAATTTATTTTAAAATGATTGGGAATGAAATATGGGCAAAATATTTTGCAACTTGCAATACCACTGAATCCTTCAACGAACTGATAAAGATTGCAGTTTTACTTCAGCGTTATCATTACGCTAATGTGGAACGATTTTTTCCTTGGTGCAGCAACAAACCTAAAAGAACGAGAAATCATTCTAATTGAACCGGTTTAGCTGGTGTGCAATTTAAAACATTCTTCATGCAATTACAGTAGTTTCATAATATTGCTAAAAGCGATGTTATATTTTAAATAAATTTAAGGAAACTGGAAAACATTCATGAGCTAAATAGCACAAGTAAATAAGGATTTTAATTTGTGGGTTTTGAGTGAAAAATCGTCTACACTGGACGTCTTACATCAATGTCTAAAACTTATCATCAGACCAAATTGTTATTTGACTTGTTAAGTATAGATAATACCCTCAAGTAAATGAAAGCCGTAAGTTGTCCTCTCTTTTTGCGCTAAATGTGGCAGTCTTATTTAGCTTATTAATAAATAAGCATGGACAGAAGGGAGATCGTCATCTTAACAAGTCTTGAGCTTATCCAAGTGGTTCTAAAAGACGTAAATAAGCAAAAGAGGCAAAAATGAGAGAGGACGAATTTGCAGCCAAATCAAGAAATATTCAAGTGACTTTTACAGCGGCAGTGAAGTCCAGCGGACACATTGTGCGGTACCTGAAAAAGGACAGAAAAGCGCAGAGCATGTTATGACAGACTTAGTTCTACGTAACCATGAAAATAGACCTAGTTTAACCAGCAGTGTAGTAGCGGAGGAACGTCAAGTTGTATCATCGAATATATGAGATGGCTGACGCTATCACAGGAGCCAGCGATATCGGTCTCTGGGCTCTCTGGCCAGCCAATATCCCGGAAAAATGGCGGAATTATTGGTTGAAATATGAAACAGGTTCTTTTTGACATTGTGGTGAAAAGTCGTTTTTAAAACATGATGTTCCACAACTCAGATAAGACAGAAACTTTCACGGAAATGTACCACACGTCTTATTCGTCACCAGAACCACAATGTTTACAGAAACTGGCTTCACAAACTTGTGTTGAATGTTTCACTTGTAGACTGATGTGCGCGGATACGACTAAATGTGCGCATTTCCTTATTAGAAAAGAAATCTTCGACTGGAAGCACGCTCTTGAGCGCCTGAGCAGCCACGAGAATTCACTTGAACATATAGATGCCACGATTACATTTAGTATCAGATATAATTAAATCACTAGGAAGAATTGATACAGAGCTAGCCAGTCAGGTCAATCAATGCGAACAATATCGAAAATCGCCTCTGCCCGCAACGTTTGGTTTCTGTCGTAGAATTTATTGCTGAGCGAGGACTGAAAAAAAGATGCGATTCTTCTAGCGACTGGTTTTGCAACAGTTTCACAAATCTCTAGTCATTGTCAAGCACCATGTTACATCATAAAGTTTGTTACAGTTGAGTTAACAAATGTGATGTCACAAGATTACGTTATATATATTAATGATATATGGAAATACCAGTGACTTCACCAATCATCCCCTACCTAAACATTCTGTATCCGCACATGGGGCCTCCCACCACTTCTGGGCGCCCGGTCTCCCACCATTTAAATCTGGCGCTGGACACAAGAGCACAAAAAATGGTAAGCCACACAGTAGCGCATTACACAATGGGTCTTGCACATGGCCAACATAGAGAGGAGCAAAACACTTTATCATCACCACAAATGTATTGTCATTCACAAGAGCACAACAAATGGTTATTCATACAGTAGCGCTTAGCAGAATCGATGTTTGCACACGACCAACATTGAGAGGAGCTAAACACTTTAACAGCATTTCTTACTTTTTGTTTGATTGGGTTGTATACATTGCTCACACATTTTTAACTGCACAGAAGCAATACTAATGAAACGCGAACACCGAAACAATTCACCAATAACTACTGCATTAGGTCTCCATCATACAGGAGTGCTAGAACTTGCTTCCACCTTCGGAAGTGAGGCTGTGAGGCTCGTTGCAAAGCAATCAGATGAAAACAAGTTGACGCAAATCATTTACTAATGAAAATAACATGCCAAAAAATAACCCCACTGTCGTAGGCTACGTTTGAAGTTTCTTCAGGTGCTTCGAAATGAAGGTATTCAATTGGAACAATATACTGAGGTCTCGACCGTTTATGCAAAGGAGAATACGGCGTTTTCAAATGCGAATGTTCATCCACGCAAAGAACATTTTTGGTAACAATTTTTTCCTTTCTGCTTTAGTACAATGGAGTCGTACAAGAGCTAATGGAAGTTTTCAAACATTGTGTATTGCTGGGAATTTCTACTTCCTGGGATGCCTCAAGGGCGTGCAAAGCAAGTGTACAATACTGCCAGGTGCAACTGCTTGATTGTACGTCACCTGCCAAGGTCTAGTCTTGTGTGGGTTGTTCATCCATGCACTTTGATGCGTTGCTACCCTTGCTCTAAGTTTTTTTTCTGAAATATAAACAAAATGCTAAGGATTTGAAACAGATAAAGAAGTAACTCCCTTTTTTCAAGTAGAACACACAAACAATTCATTTACACGCTTACACTTTTTCTGTTTCCCAAATGAGCTCTCCCAACGGAAAATATTTGCACTACCTCATTTTTAAACCGACTGTGAGTTCTCCATGAATGCTAATTGAAGCCTAGGTCTTCACGTACAACAACCACTAGTGAAGAATCTGTCGCCAAATCGTAACGCATGATATCAACCTGTGACACAAATCGCATTGCCACTGAAAATGAAATAAAAGCAGTCAACACGCCATCACAACATGAAGCGTTCTTTACTCATAAAGTTAACTTTCAACAAGCAAGTAGGCTATATGAGGTTTCGGTTTGTGTCCACCATATTGACCGCTTTGTTTTGATTATGCGTTTATAATGAAATTATATTAAAATTACGAATGATAAAGACAATGCGTTTAATAATTTTCAACAGTGTGTCGCTGCCATACTCGCGTCCCCCTACCTTCGAATCTTTCACGACCCCAGTTTAAGAGCCCAGGCCTTGGAGAGAATCAAGATATATTTTGAAGACTAGAGGTCGTAGACTACAAGTCGTAGATTAACCCTAGATTATATTTGAATAAGAGCTGATGATGCCTACATCGTAGGCGAAGTATATACTCTGTAAGACCTTAAAGTGTCTGGTTCTTTGCTGAAAAAGGATTTCTTTCCATAGACTGTATCAACCCTAGGACTGAGGTTTTTCTCTTCAAGAATCACCAATGGGGTCAATTGACCCTTGCTTATATGAGTGGGTTTTTCGGACATAGCGCACTAATTGTCGCATCTCTTTCATAAACATAGTGTGACCTTTGTTTGCGGTGATGTCACAATGCGTTCGCTGTTACTTTTTGCGCATACGTGGTGGCAATGCTCTTGCTTGATTTCACTGCCTTGTGGAATTGTGGATCGAAACTGCTCAAATGTTATATTGCGGCAGGGACCGAGTTTGCTAGAAAACTTTGGGGGAACAAACTTTGTGTGATATGCATGTTGTTTTGCATATCACGCAAATATCATATTATTTGTTGGGTTTCGATGACGTCACCATGTTCACTCAAGGGCAGTACAACCTTTTTGTAAAATTGTCAAATTATGGAAATTATACGTTTTGAGAATCATCACTCAACTTCTCCACTGGAGCTGTAGACTCTTATTCCCCACAACAATCGCAAAGGGAAGGCGATCAGGGCAACCTTTGTTGTCACAAAATCCAACAGGTACAAACTTCAACGGCGATTGATTGTCAAACACGGTTTCTGAAATACAGTACAATAGAAGCAACTAAGCGATTCTGCCAAACGCAGCAACAGTAAGGCATCAGGCCGCACTATCGATTAAATCAGTGTGGCAATGACAGGAAAATTAAGACTTGAAAGCGCGCGACTGCGATTTAGATCCGTTCAGAACAATGAAAAGGCGTTTTGCTGCTACTGTTCACAGGTAGGGTTAGGCGGATAGTTATAAAAATCTGTTATCCGGATAACGGATAGATCCGGATATTTGACATTTGTGCTATCCGGTTAACCGGATATTCAAAAGAAGATAAAACGTGGGAAAGTTTTAATGATGAAGTATTGACTCACAGTCACAGCAGTCAAAATAGAAAGACCAGTTACTCATGCACTTTAGCTAACTTTATACAGTACAACGAAAAATACAAATTTGTAATGTTTATTTTTCCTGCAACGGATTTCTAATAAAGGACAACGCATCGATTGTTCAATCGTTTAGGCGGGACTGGAGTTTTTTAGCAAAGAGTCCGCATGCACTGAATGCTCTTTCGGCTTCCACAGAACTGGGCTGGATGGTAAGCAGTGCTTCGCAAAGCACTTGACAACTTTTTTTGGCCAAAAAAGTTTTCAATCCTGCTTTTACGTGCAGAACTGACTGTCAAAGAAGGAACATGCGGTTTTTGTCTTCTTTGCATCAATCTAGATCTTGTGTTTCAGGTTCAAGTGGTTTCTCATAGCTGCTGTTGATCCTCCCTTGCAAGAAATATTAGTTCCACAGATATCACATTTAGCCCTCTAGCCAATTGTTGAACGTTGGAAGTAGACCCCACATGGGTTTCACTTTCGGAACGTTTGAATTCCATTTCAATGTTGTTTTTTTATTTAGACACTAAAAAGTATAGGCCATACACTCGACTCGAAGCGTTTCAAATGAATCTCTTTGGTAATGCCGGTAGGTTTAAAATTTTACTGTCGCATATCAGTTGCTTTGTGATGTAATAGAACAAATTTTACCCGACATTCTAGAGCAGGGGTCAGCAACCTACGGCCCGTGAGTCGGATCCGGCCCGCAGCCCCTTTGCAAACAGTAGCAAATATTTGACCCGCTTAGTGGTATTTCATCTTCTTGCATTGCATGCTAATGAGGAACTACTCATGACAACCCGCACTGTGCTATAAATGTATTTTGGGCTTTCGTTATAACTACGTCCCGCCATACATTGCAAAGTTTATTTTTGGCCCGCGACTAGGAAAATGTTGCCGACCCCTGTTCTAGAGAATACATGGACAGTAAATTGAATAAAGATTTTAACGTCAGAAGGAAGTCACTTATCGCTGTAAGATAACTGTGAGATGATAGGCCGCCCGTGGCTGAGAACAAGGCAATTCAAAGTTGCGCAACGTCATACAAACATGGAAAATCTGTAATAATGGTACTCCTTCATTATCCGGTTAACTGACAAAATGTTATCCAGATATAGGATAGCTGAAAATGCCATGGTTAACGGCCAACCGATATACGGATAGTCCAACCCTATCCACAGGTAATAAACATGAACTCGAAGGCACAGCAGTGAACTTGCATTGGATTCACTTTGAGCTACAGACGTTCAAGACAAATAGGAATAAGCATATATTGCATACCAATTGGTGTGAAATCCACAGCTCAGATCTTTGGTCTTTTCGGTGATCAGAAATACTCTGACGCAGTAAGCAGAATTTGGTTTATACCCGAGAACAGGGTTGCCAGATTTATTTTTTCAAAAAAGGCCAAAACTTCAGTAAAAAGGCCATAAACGGCCAAGAAAATTGCTAAAAAAAGCCAAACACTCAATTAAAAAAGGCTAAAAAAGAGCCAAACCCTTCACTTGATAAAGTCAAATTTATCAAACGATTTGCCTCCTCAAAACTCAAATTCACATAAAAACACATCGTGGATGCTCACAGTGCCTCCACAAACAGCAATTAATTCAAAATTATTTTTAGAATTTGTCGCTTACGACAGGAAAATGCCATAGATTTTTCGTTTTCAAAAACACCTAAATGAAAGCACCTCAAAAATCAACAGTTACTTTGGCATCATCACTCAAATTTTGAAAACNTCGAAAGCAGAGCTTGCAGTTTAATGTAACAAGTTAAAATGAATTCAAATCAGTGTTCCCTCTAAGATAATTCTTCACTAAGCAAACGTTTGTTTTGATGTGCACGCAGCGCATGCAACTTCGAAACCATGCAGACACAAAAACAGTAAAGCATTCGGAACATTAAAAGGGCTATGCCANATGTACAGCCTACAGACCGTATTGAATTTAGAATGATGGATGTGCGCGAGAATAAGATANTACTGTACTATGCAAATTGTCTGNTGGTACTATGCAAATTGTCTGCTGGTACTATGCAAATTGTCTGCTGGTACTATGCAAATTGTCTGCTGGTACTGCACAAAAGCGTAGTTGCGCACCTAAGAGGGAACACTGATTCAAATACAAGTTCTTTTTCATTTTGTAGTATGCATGTATGCGGGATCTCTCATAGTTGAGCGTTCGATAGTGGCTTGTAGCTGCTTTTCGCAGGTACCCTGTAGCTTTTTATCTGAAATGCAGGTTTGCGTTTTTTTGTGATATTGTTTGGACGTAGGTCTGGTCTAGTTTTTGCTGTGCAGCTATCTGCTACATCTTGGCTTGCCAAAAATGAAAGGTACAAAGCACAAGAAGTGCTCACAGCTTTTCACGTTGATAAAGACTCCGGCGAAAGTGAATTTGATGAGCTTAAGCCAAGAATGTGTGAGGTTCACGAATATAGGTTCATAGAAAGCAAGATTTTGTGCAAGAATATTTCTGAAATTTGGGTACTTATATACTTTGGCCGACAGAGGTCAACTAATGAATAGAGATGGTGCCATTTGGTTATGTTATTTTTGGCTACAAGTGGATAAGCAAGTAAAAGAAATATAATCACTACAAGGCTAGGTACAAACCAATTCATTCCTGCACATGTAGACGATGCTAAAGATGTTTCAAGAGATGTGGGACCATAGAACGGTGACCATCTTTCTTAATTCACCATCACTGAAGCTCGTCGACATTGGAATAACGAGTTCTCTTTGAGAAAAGAAGTGTTGGAAGCGTTCTTTGGCCTACGTTTTCTGTGTGGAGTTTTAAAAATAAGGGATGGACTTCCAAGAAATTTGTGGGAGATATTAGGACGACCTGTCTTTCTAGACACGACAGGACTTCAACGCTAATAAGAGTGGTATGGATACAGATGATGAAATGCTCCATGCATGCTCTACTTTGGCAGCATCCCGAAGGTGGTCATTTGTTGTATTGTTCAACCAGTTGGACATTGTGGCACTGGATGCATACACCATTTGCAAATATTTGCAAGTAACAACTAAATAAGGATTTAATTATCAAAGTGGCAGATAAGCTGTGCTCAGCAGAGTGAAACTGTAAAGCATGTAGAGTCCCCATGTATTGCATTTGAAACGCATTCAGGATGGAGATGTTGAGGACATGTCACTCCGAACCAAATTCCGAATTCTGTGTGTAAAAAGTTGTTTTTAAATGTAAGTGGATAGCTCAACATTCTCAGCATAGGGGTCAATTGACCCGTGTGGTAGTTCACCGTTTTTCCATCGTGAAACACTGGTTTTGAAAATAAATTTGTTGTCGACTTGGTGGTTTGCTCAAGACACAAAATTACTAAAAGTTAAAACGTTTGAGGTTCCTAGCTGCAAACACTTTTCTTAAAATTTAAATACATTTGTATGTGCCCTCGGGCAAGTTTCCATCAGATCCATGCAGCATGTGTTAGTAGCTTTACAACACGAAGCAGCATTTATTTACAGTATTTTAACGAAATGTATTTTCATAATGACCCCTGCCCCCGCTTGTTCTTTCTTCTGTACAACCCTGGAGGCTCAACATCTAACACATCGATTTCCCTTGAAAAAAACTGACTGCAAAGAATTTCCAAATTGTTTATTCATTGCGTCATTTACCTCTTTCGCCCAGGCTTGTGATGCATGTCACAAGGTTTAGTGGAAGAAAAGAAAAATATTTTGCCATAACGTATAGCAGTAGTAGTTCCTAAGGTGCGGGCACAAATGAAGAGGAAAAACGTTGAAACAGCCCAGCACCAACCACTGAATTCGCTCAGCTTCACCCATTGATTGGGACAGCACGTTTCATCTAAAGCCATATTTTAAGAGAAGCGAAGATGTACAGTAGTTCGTCTAAAAAAAGTGATTATATGCGCAATGTTCGTGTGTCACTGTTCCACATCGCAATTCTGATGCCTTGTGGCAAGTGTTGCAAAAACCGGAATTACCGACGTATTTGCAAGTACAAGATGTGATAACTAATTTAGTGTTAAAAGTTCAAGTGTAGATAATACTCCAAAGTGGTTATTTGTCTGCGAATCCGGGCACCGAAAGCACCATTTCAAAATCATTTTTAGCAATTACAATCGATTTCACCAATTTTTAAATCACCATTTTTTGCGTTTGATAACCCTTATAGCAGAGTCAGTCAACCAAATCAAATAGAATTACTGTCAATCCTTATTTTACGATAAGCCACAGATTATGAAAAGCAAGCAAACCGAAAAGCCGAAGTAAAAAAAGTTTTCAGTTTTCTATTTTGAGTTTCCACCAAAAGTTTTACTGATGCAAGATTTGGGACTGATGCTACTGGAGAAGAAATGTACTAGCCTTTATATGAAACAAGTTCATGTTCATCAATCAAGGAATTATTCATGCATGCACAAATCGCATGATGATCAAATGTGTTTGATTAAATTATGTATGTTTCGAAAAACATCACTGCTTTTTTGGCTTTCTAGTTCTGGACCACCTTCGAAGCACAGCCACGAAAAGTCACAATGTGAATGATGAGCAAGAAAAAAACATAATTGAAGTAAGGCTATAATTTAGCCACATTAACATGCGTTGTGTAAACACAGCAGCAGTAAATCTTAAATCTCTTGAAGACACTTTTCTTATTTGTGATAAACATTTGAAGCAGTGGCGTAGCTAGCCTAAGTGCTGCCCGGGACCGACCATAAAAGTGCCGCCATTTCCACCCTTCAAATTTGCTTACAAAAATTTTAAATGAAAGAAGATCATGTTTCGCGCTTATTAAAGATATAAGGATTAATAAAAGACCTTCAAAATCGCAATCAAACTCTAACAAACTGAAATGTGTCTTGTTTTCCGTTGTCTATTGTGAGTCTTGCTTTATATGCTTGCCACCATTCTCATCATTAATTTTTCTATTTTTTGCTTTCTTTACATAGGCGTATACGAACCCGACGTGCTTCGTCAAATTTTCTTCCCTCTTGGTTTTTAATTTCCGGTAAGCTCATCGCATGACATTTTAATAGTTTACTCATTCCCGGGGATAAAACGAAAAAATTAAGGGACGTGATGGCGGCATACCTACTTTACAGATGTAAACATTTATGTGTGTTAAAATTTCGAGTAGTATCCCCGTCTTTTAACTGAAAATAGTAGGTTATATAATCAATCTCATAATACGATCTCAGTGATGTAAAGAACGTTTCATTGTTCACTTCACGCTTCATTACTGGTTTAATCCTCGCAGTATGAATGAAAGGCTTCAAACGTAAACTCTGTCGGCACTTCAGCCGAGCCCTCTGTGAGTACGGGACCCATTTCGAAAAAGTATTTTAAACAAGTTTAAAACCGGCTATGCTTGAGAAGCGCTAGCTTGAAATCTTCACCGTGACCTGCGCACTTGGTTTATCTGTTGGGTTGGGCTTCTTCCACCAAACCCACCAAATCCCCGTGTGGCGACGGGACTGGTTACCAACAGACGTCTATTTCGAAAACTGTATTACCAAACCATGCCAGGTGGGACATAGACCTTGGATGCTCAGCAGTGATTACAACGTCTTACGTTCTACAGTTATTGCGATGATCAGCTTTATTCAGTGCAGCCAGCCAGCCACTGCCAAGTACAACCATTTCGATTAGCGCTCTTTTTATTAAAAGCCTTAACCACAATCATACCTAAACATATCGTTTACCCTTGCGTTAGGTTTGAGACTAAGGTTCTTGCCTCAACATCATCAAAATGAGAGCAGCACCTTTCTTAAGCTTTCCTTCTTGAAATAACTTTTTGTATGACTGCCAATGTTTACGTCAGGGGTGTAGTAGGGCGGGAACGCGTGGGAACGGCGTTCCTACACCTTTTTCACGTTTTGCTTTAAAATGAGTTGGGAGCTGTTTCAGAATGGCTATTTTTGATGCGTTCCCACACCTTTTTCTCAGCACTACATTCCTGGTTTAATCGTACCGTGGAACAAAGGAAACTTCACGAATACCATATCGGCTAGATTTTATTCACTCTACTAGAGTTTCAAACTGAAAATCTGAGCTCAAAGTTACCCACGCAAACACATCAAATGCACTACCCGCTTCAAGAACGTCATTTTCCGAAACCATTACGTCATGCAGAAAAACAGCCGTTGTATTGAAACTGAGCAAAGTTATTTTTGCAGAGTTCTTCACTTCAACCGCTAAAACTTAATGTTGATAAGCCCACCTAATAACTGGGCTACAGCTTATGGCATTTATTGAAAATATCTTACTGAACATTAAAAATTAACATGAGATGTGCCATAAATGTTTTTTTATCATTTTAGCGACGGCGATTGGCGGCATGCCAACGCCGGAAATATGTTTCCCACCTGGGCAGTTGAGGTGAACGATCTTTACCAAGAAGCGCTACAGCGATTCACTCAGTGGCCGTGGATCGAACATCCAACCTTCCAGTTGAGAGGCAGGCACTCTACCACTCGATATCGTCGCCCCAGCGAAATATTCGTCGTCAATGCCTTGGTGTCACGTGATGTTATGATGTGCAGTTGAGGCGTTACTGAGGAACCAACAATAGGAGAAAAATGGTTAAGCTAGCCTCGAATATTTACTGTGATTTCATGCGGGGCCTTTTTCATCAGATTTTGAGAGGAGGGGCAATATAAACCGCAAAAACGGAGCCCAATGTTTGCTAGTCTGCAGTCGAATGCCATCTCTTTCCTTTGTTCAAAAGACTTTTGACTGAGATGGCTGAAATGGCTTTGTCTGGAGAGGAAGGTGTAAGGGCTGGGGCACAATTGGCCCCCGAGTAGGCAGGAACGTAACTAGGAGGGCGAAGCCTCCCTTAGAAAATGGTGTTGGACGTGGTTTAAAACTATTGGACATAGTTTAAAAAAATTGGGCCCCTCTTAGAAAACTCTTTGCTCCCTGCAGTGTCCCAAGCTGGTTACGGGCCTGCAAGTTTATTGAAAAAGCCCCTATTTCAGGACAAACATTGGGGCACTTTAGCACATTGGATTTGACCCAGACGTTTGAGTAAATATTTTATCAATTCACTCACTCCACAGGCACATGTCGTGTTCTTTCAGGCTAGGCTAGCAGTCTAGGGCTTCTAAACACGAAAAGTGAAAAGCCATAGAACATTTAAAAATGTATTTAAAATAATAACGAAAAGATAGAACTTTTAAACTCCTTTCAAAAATTAATTTTTCATCAGCAAAGTGCCGCCCCCCTAAAAGTGCCGTACACGGCCCGCGCCTCCCCCCCTTGCTACGCCACCGGTTTGAAGTGTTACCTGCTTTCGGGAATGTCTATGTGAAGGTTGTTCTATGGAGTGACTGATTCGGTGTACATCTGCTGTGCATGCAGTCTTTTGGATGATTATCTGATAGCCCGTTATTGAATAGGGATATCTCTCCCTGAACAGGTTTTCTTTCCAAAATCTAGTCAACGATGGAGTAGCCTACAGTTAAATAAAAAGAGGGTATGTAATCGGCTATTGCCTACAGTTAGACTCTGTCAAGCTCAAGAGTTTATCATCCGTGTATGTCATTAAGTTAAGCAAACACAAGTGAGGTAAAACCAAGGAAGTGTGCATTTAGTCACATAAATCTGAATGAAAAAATCAGGTGCTACTACTTCAAAGACTTCAAATTATGAAGTGATGTTTGGCAAGGCGTTTACAAGTAACGAATCACCAAGCGCAAACCAAGGAAAAAGTTAAGATGTCGGAAAGTTTGAACATTTGGGCCAAAGGAAGACTTTAAGAATTGCTATATTTGCTCCGAGACAAAGTCTTTTTGGTCTCAGAATAATTTGAACGGACTCTGTGATGAGTGACGATGTATGTTTTTTTATTGCTGAAAGTCTCTCAGTTACCTGGCATGTTATGAAAAATTTGGCGACCTCTGTTTTGTGTCTATTGCCGTTTCGGATGAACGGAAGTGAAGCCAATTAGGAGCCCCTAACTCGCTAGTCATTCTGGATCATTAACAAAATCTTGTATCCAGTATAAACTGCGTTATCAACTGTTTAGCTTTGAAATGGATTTGGCATATTGGCTGGATATTTTGCCAATACACAGTGACTGAAGAAGGAGAAATTGATTTGGTCATCACAGGTTTTCTTGCAAAGCTATGTTCAAGACGGTCTTTCAAGAAAACTGGACGTCGTCACAAAGGCAAGATGGGAATTTGTTAGTTTATCGGCATTTATTCTGCCTATATGTGTTATCTTCTTCTTTTGAGCGAGTTGTTGAAACCACTGCTTAGCCACACTAGATCTCGGTGCAGGTGTTGAGCAGCCGCTGGATTGTTTCATCGTCCAGAATCGTCAGGCCATGCAGTCCATGGGGAGGTCGATGGATTGGAT
>JGI24022J15233_10002724_pt1 | contig 16861 bp, 10 predicted proteins | sample Ectturendosymbi2_FD_15233 | JGI IMG/M metagenome (IMG submission 15233)
GTTTGACACTCAGGCACATTGGTCACACTCGCACTAATAATGGATTTTTCAAACTTGTGGAAGCATTGCTACAGACTCACTCATGCTTCTTTTCACAAAGTGCAAATGTACCCCTATCAGCTTGTCACTGGCTTGCTGCATTACCTGCCAAGATGTGTGCGTTCAACAGTCTCATGCAAGAAAACGCCTGCTACCGTAATATAAAGTGAACCTTTGTGGGTTTGTTGCCACGGCATTGTCACGCAATAAAGACCAACAGCAGAACAATCCGCTCGCGACTTTCGCAAACCGCCTTTGCAGGCAAAGAAAGAGACATGAGTGAACTGCAAGCTCATCACTGCATCTGCATGACACTATAACTGTGAACCTGACTCTTGTGCAGTATGAATTTCATACCGGCAAAAAAACTGTCATTGCAAGAATCAAATCAATTAATCCGAATTTAAGATAGAAGCTTGAGTTGGTTCTTAATCCCGATTTCCAGGGGGGGAAACGGGCATTTGCCCACCCTGCGAAAGGCCCGTGCGCTCATTGACTATTTTATATCAGGTTCCATAAACAAGGCCAGCTCATCTAATGAACCGACGAAGCACTTTTGAGTAATTGCTAGCACAAGTTAATTTGTAGTATCTTTAGCGATTAAGTAATGTGCAGTACAAAAATATTTTTGTCGACGAGTTTCAATGAAATCAAGTGTCATGTCAACATCTCTAGGTCTGGTGGGGGGATGCATCCCCTGCATCCCCCCCCTGTGTCCGCGCCTGCAGACAAGCTAGTCGTTTGATTAGCAGAAGTGTCAATTTAATGGCTTATCAGTAGGGCAAGTTTTTTCAATAAAGTCAAATTTTTGCTAGTACGCTTGAATGACGTGATTTTTTGCAAAAACTCTGGATAGAAAGAGGAAGTTTCATATTCTTAATTTGATAGGTCAATTAAATGTCAATTTTTTACCGTTAGGTCAATCTTCTTTTTATAGGGCAATGAAGTCCATTTTTCATGATTATCATTCATTAGTCAAAATTTCTTTTTAGTATTGGTGAGAAAAAATGATAATTTTGATATGCGTGATAAAACCTTACATATTATCCCTGGAACACTGAACCGGAATTTTGTCACACAAACTCTGAACCTGGGTGGATGAAACCCCAGGTTAAAAATTAAAATAAATAGCACATAGACTTGTGTCGCAAGTTTCGTTGAGAATTTGTGTGTTTTCGTTTAATAAATGTTCATTTTAATATAAAGTCTGAAAAAATTCTCAAGAAATATCATTTATTCAGTCCAAATTTTGTTAGGTCAATAAAGTCAATTATTTTTAGTTTTTAGGTTAATCAAAACATGCCCTGTTATCAGCATAAAATTGTCGGCTAATCTTGGATGTTGACATTACTCATTGCCAAGTTCATGACTTTTACTTGTATGAACAGATGCCGTTTTGTGTGGTCACGCTGTACGTTTGCAAAAGTTTGGAATGCTGATCATCTTGCTGAAATATACATGTAGCATCATGTCCAGTGACAAATTTAAGTATATTAATTTGTAAATCATCTGTAAGGACAAAGCGTGATCAGTGTTGCTTTCAAAACACCTCTAAAAACAAGATTGGGAACCTGTATTTATAAACTGTACTTCTGAATCGACCCGATGACTGTACTGATTTCGCACCAAGCTGTTCCCCCCACATTTTAAAACGAAAATTGCGCCCATACCTGCACCCCTCGTGACGGGCCTGATTAAAACTAAAGAGTTCTCATTTTGGGAAATGTTGCGAAGAGAACTTAATCTGTGACCCCTTGCGAAAAAGTTGTATCACGGTTGAATAAACACGATGACGTCATAGAATGAAAATTCATGAAAACTTCCCCCCGGAATGAAGAGCTGGTTGCGCCCCTGTTACAATACGTGCGGTGCTCCCAGGACCCGTAGGTGAAATAAATATTTCTGTCTCAGATACAGTATGAAGACACGAACATTACAATTAATTTGTATGCTTTTATGAAACATGCTTTCGTTCATAATATTTTTGAAATCTGCGAGTGCACTCTTCACATTTTCGCAACAACGAATTTTCAAGCCATTTGACCATTAACTCTGCGAATTTGGAGAGCGACGTGTCAGCTGTTGATTGAAAAATGAGTTGTTTTCCCTGAAAATCTTCAAAATACCGTGTAATCAGTGAAAATAAAGAAACTTTTTCCAGGCTTATTATGTTCCGAAAACCACAATCTACTAATATGAGAAGACTACTGTTTCATCAGAGTACAACAGTGTTTAGTTTAACTTACTTTAAACTTGAATAGACTTTGAACGACTTCATCGTCAACGCTTGGAGTGTTGACATAATCATGTTTATTGAAGTGGTATGCATGGTTTTCGAATATTCACAGATTTTTGCGTGAACACAACAGAGCGGTGAATGTAAAACTCACCAAGAAAGGAAAATAGAAGTGAATTAGAAAAGAATAGATTGATAACTCGCAAACAATCAATTTTTGTAATCCTTTGCCAAGTCAAATTTCACAGTGCTATTTCTCTTCCGTTACGATTTTTTTAAAATCCGTACCACAAACTTTTTTGAGCAGTTCTTTAGCCTTACTTAAATGCAGCTCATAACCACTCATACGAGAGAGAAAACCTTGTGCGTCACTTTTGCCTTTTTAATATTTTCAAAAGTCTTACCTTAACCAGGAAAATGGTTTGACGATATACTGCATGAATGGTTTCAACTTTGAAAAAACATTTCAAGTGTTTTTTTGTAGCCTGATTGAAATACAATTTTAAATATGTTTCTGCTGTCAATACTGAAACCAAAGCGAAATACGTTGCCTGATGTTAACCGAGTTTTTTCAAATTTTGTAAAAAATTGTCTGAAAAATGTAGTTCAGCAGGAGTGATTTGTTTAAAAAAAATTTTCAATTGTAAAAGCAATTTAAGGAAAATAGTTTCCAGTTCAGTGAGACATTTTTGCATTTATATACTGTTAAATGAATGCAGTTCATAACAAGTATTTTAGAAACGAAACTGAAAAAGGAAAATATGCTACAATTGCACGTACTCTCCCAAGACAAACTTTAAAAAATAAACTGAAGCAAGTTCAACAACAAATACAACAAATACAACAAATACAATTAGTGTAAGTTCACCAATTTACAGATATTGGACAACAGTCTTAAGGCAGCTTTTTTGATTATTATGTCAAGCATTAATGAAATCTTTGGTATCTCAAAACTGATTCTCTGAGTTGTCTTGTTGATAACCAGTTGTAGCAGAAGAATGCATTACGCTACCAAGCATTAATCTTAGCAGCTGGACCTACGGCGTTCAGTAGCAAATAGTTCTGTTGTTCACCTGAGTTACGCAAAGCAAGGGAGAAGGGGATGTGATGCAAATTTTGGGAAACAAGTATGTGCTTTTTGTTGGTACGCTTCTTCTAACTTCTTTTATGTGTATGCTGCAATGCATGGTAAGCACAACACTCTTATTTGGCTGAAGAAAAACATAAATTGGATTGCTGTTTGAATGCATGACAATGTATGAGTTTAGGGATCGATGTAAGAACCAATGTAGGGTTCTTGGTTGGTTGCAGTGGCGAACGTACTCGGTCGATTACGATTACACAGAGATCCCTACTAGTTGGGTCAATCTAGTTGTTGCAGGAGCACAGGTTAATCTCCCAACTAACCAACCTGACGTTTTGATGTTGCCAAGCCCAAGCATGTCGAAATAGAAGGCTCTCAGCACTTAGTCCGTTAAAACCTCTCCGGTAGCACTCTAAATTGACTGCTTCTTTCGATTATATTCAGATATACAACAAAACCTCCGATACGCTTGAGCGTGAAGTCAGAACAACGTAACGTTGAAACAATTCATTGTAGAAAAACCACGAACAAAAGCGTTGGGCGTTCGCATGCGCACATGAAACAGCGACCAACTTCAGTTTAAAAACAGCCACCAACTGCAGTTATATAGGTTAGCAGGCGAAAGTGTCGACTGTTGGACTGTTCGCAAAAAAGTACATTGCGTTGCATTAGTAATCGAATATTACTGGGAATTAGGCAGTTAAAATGCACAAAACAATAAAGCACTAATGTATCTACTATTTAGGAAACTAACGAATGGTGAACAATTTTACAATCTGCGTGGTGGACAAGTAGTTTCAGTGGCAGGAAAATCAACTAACGTGAACGCAAAAAACATCACGCAGTGCAATAAAATCACGAACAAGGTGGAATTTTAAACAAAAGTCTCATAGGCAGTGTCTATCTTAGAAAATGTTGGAGAGATTCTTTTTGGACTTTTGCAGAAACATAAAGAACATTTCTACGTGTTTGACAGAGCACATTATATTGTATCAAGCTTGTGTTGTTTTGTATATTTTAAAATTAATTGTTTTTACTAAGATATCATGCACTGACGACATCTTTTCCTCTATTTTCGACAGTGCTTTATTGAGTAATTATATTTTGCTTGTTATTGGCCAATTTATTTTACTTACGAAAAAATATATTTTTGAACAAAAGAGCATTTTTTTCTACTCACTCGTTTTGGCTCAAGCAATTCGTGGTTATAACCGTAATATTCTCTATTTTTGCAGCGTGCACTTTTCCAAAGTTGGTGCTTTTGGTGACTATTCCTTAATTAACCATTTTCCTTTAAATAAGTGGTTTTCAACCTTTTTTTTCCCACTATAGCAACTCCCTCCAAATAAACGACCCCCATATAAAACTCGAATATAGCAAATGTAATACAGTTGTGCAAATAAATTGTCTAATCGTGACCCCTCCAAACATGGTTCACAACCCCTCTGGCGGTCGAAATCCCATATTGAAAAACACTGCCGTGGATAAAGCAGTTCGCTCCCAAATTAAAAAATCTATGAAATGCCATCATCAGTCTAAAAACCGGTCAAAAACGTTTTTTTAACACAGGCTTGCCATTCCTAATTCAAGTTGAAAATCGCAAATGTAAAGACGTATTCAAATCTGAAATATTTTTACAGCGATTCCCATCACTGCCGCGGTCTCCAAATTTTTATCCAGTGAAAGCTGCCTCCAAGAGGACTCCGAAATTATGGTGATGGAGCCAAAAGTGTCAAAACGTTGGGAGCAGTGAAAATTAAAAGAATGTCTGTGTTAGATGTCATATTTAAATCTTATCCAACTCAAGCAGTTTTTACGCAACCGCAACACGTGTATCGGAAGAAATGTCGCCCACTGCAACTACAAAAGCTACAACTGCAGCGCTGGAAGCTGCTTAAACATCGCGGAAGCCTCAGTCAAGTTCATCAACTTTGATGAAGGCAACAACCACAGTGCATCCATCTGTGGCAATTTTCATTACAGTTCTTGCCTTGGGTACTGCGGCCTCTGCGTTTGTGATAAGCACCTTTATTGGTGGGCTGGGATGGTGACGCAAAAGCCGCAACGAAACACTGAAAATCACATTAGCTAAAACCAAATTGACCAAAACGTATGCGAAACAGGGGAAATTGTAATAAACGACCATTTGACGATATCTTTTGCAAAAAATATGCACCGAAGCTCAAGACGATGGACGGAAAGGTCTGCCCTTGCCTGAAAGGACGCACGCCTTGACCTCAACCACCGGTCACGGTTAACCACTTTTATGGTTAGCACTATACGACCTCCACAGCTATCAACCAAATATACTCTGTTAAAAAGGATTTATTTGAAATTTACGACGAGGTTGAAAGGAAGCCTGACCTAACGCACGACGATGTTGCCGGGACTTTGTTTACAAAAGCTTCACGAGAGACAGAAATCACTGGGAAGAGCTTCGAACGTTGCATGGAAGCTGAAGATGAACAAAACGATGCTGCTGCTGAAGTTTAGACCAAATTTAATCACTGGATACCTCAGCGTTGGATTATGACCGTGACAAACCTTTTCATCAAGGTCTTGAAATGCATCTCGAAATCAAAGCCGTAAGCCTCGAAATCAAAGCCGTAAACCTTCGCTTTATTATCATTTTGTTTTTTACTTCACTCACAATCGCTGCACCGATTCTAACAATTCTGTTTCAGAGAAGCTGGTTTCTGAGATTTCATACACTTTATTATCGTGCAGCAGGCTGCTTTCGCAATGAATGCAGCATTGCCGGTAAGTCATTGCCAGCAGCACTGAGCGTTGAGCGTTCGCTTGCATTAATTAACTCCGCTCACGAGGCTGGAAAAAGCGCCAAGTGTTGTTCATTAAGTCTTCATCAATTTGGGTCGTGCGAGCAATACCACTGCACCATTTAAGTGGTCATCATATGGTGAAATAACCGCTGCAGAAATACGCAAGTATGACTTCAAAGAGGGGAACTTTACGCGCCTGTGTGCGTTGGTGACAAAAAACGTGAAAAGTATCGGGAGTTTCTTTGTTTTTTACTCCAAACATGAGCATTGTAGCTGAAATACACGAAAACTCCTTGGAGGTTTTGTGAACACAACTAAAAACGTAACTGGAACGTCTTGACAAATATTTTTTATCATCCCCAAAATTAGTAGCTAAGTCTTTTCGCAGTTATAGTGCTAGCTATAAAAAAATGTGTTTTTGAAAGTGTTTCAGTTTCTGCGAAAACCTTCTGCACTGTCAATATTGACACTTCAACAGTAAAAAAAGGAGATAGACTGTCGGCCGAACAGCATCTACAGTAATAGCCAAGTCAATGGAATTCGAAGCTCCTGATGTTTGCCTGTAAAATATAACCTCTCCCATGTCCGATCAAAAGTAAATGTAGATCGTATGGACTTTCGCTTTGTTTCCGTAAGATCTTCCTAGTTCACTAGAAAATTTAAAGCAATAAAGGCGCGTTTGTACTGTTGTTTTTTGAATGCTTTAATCTATTTCCAGATTTTAAAGTCACTACGAAGTATTTCATTGCTTCCCAAATGTAAGCTGTAACGTTTACCCTGAAAAGACTATAAAAAAGATTCAATTAAAAGAAATACCTATTCAAAGAGAATTTTTTAAACTAAGGTAATTGAAACAAATATCACTATCATCGCATCATCCATTGCACAAATTTGTAGATATATTCTGCTGAAAAGAATTTTGAAATTCTTTGTAAAAAAAGATTGCAGACTTCTGCTTCTCAGAAGATTTCAAAATGCAGTAATTTGGGCGTAAATTGAACTCACGTTAAATGTTTTGCTCTTTGGATGGTTTTATTGAGCCTCTGGCAGTTTCAATCATGAAACAAATATTAACAACTTGTGCATGTACACCCGAACCTTAATCATCTGTGAATGGACTTTCAGCACTGAATTTTTGAAATCTTTCTCTGCTCTTCCATGGATTGAGAACAAACCATTAACCTAGACGTTAAGCGGTAAAAGTGCTTTTGGTGTTCTTTTTTAGAAAAGAACGAGGTGTTGCGCAGCTGTGAGTCTTTAGCAACAATGTTTCAATTTCAGCAACAATGTTTTTTTCATTCATTAGCAGAGCAAATGAATGGCAATTTTTGAAAGTACTCCTGCGTGTAGACTTTTCGTGCGATTTGATGTCCCTTAAACAAATGCTTGCCATATGAAGCAATCCTTTCATAACAAAAACTTAGCAATAAGGTGTTGATTTCCTTCAAGTGAAATTATTAGTTAAAGGCATCTAAAATAAGATTCAAAGAAATGCATTTTTAGGTGAAAATCGCAAGCTGCATCTTGACTAATGGCAATGAGTTGGTTAAAATTTTTCACAAAAATTATTATTGACTGGTTTGATAACAACGAGTGACAAAAATGAACAAGCACGTCTGCTATTGTTTCTAATGCTATGCAAGGCAAAATTTCAATTCAGATTTTTGGCATTCTTTTCCCAGTTTTCAACGATTTGTATCAATTTTCATCAGGTTTTTAATAATTTGTCACTATTGCCTTCGATTCCGCCATATGTCATGGCTAAAGAGCATGCGGTTACAAGGTGCCTCCAACATAGATTGTCATTCGCAACAATTTTCGAATGAGGTATTTTGAATGGAGCGCAAAATCTTTTAATCAATTTGCCATCATCCATCTAACGAGCAAGTATCTTAATTCTAAAAACTGTTTGTTTGTGTCAGATTAAACAAAATTGCAATAACAAAATGATGTACGGGGCGCTCTATGCACTTCAGCCAGGCTTGTACTATATTTCGGCCAAAGTGTTTAATTTTATAACCAAAGTAGAGGTAGAAACACTACGGTTTTTGGGTTTTTGGGAGTGACAAAAGTAATCGCTGCTTAAATTTGTTTTTATACATTGCTTCTGTACATCGTACGATTGCTTGTTACCATTATTGAATAAAGCACAATTACCGGATAGTTTGCTTCATTGTAATGCGGAACTACGACGTTTCAGTTTTTTTCAAAAATGTTTAAAAGTTCTTAGCAAGCGCATACATATTTTCAGTCTAACTGCAAAATCTCTAAAGCGGTGACATTTTTCAATTTGATTTTGATCATTGTACAGAAAGTTGAACAGAAAGCCACAGGAGAAGAAAAAACAAACGTAATTTTTAACATTGCAATGTGGAAGCACATGTGTGTGCGTTGTTTTCCAATGAGGAAAAGTCTGCTTCTGAAAAAGTTGTTGCCTCCCTGGTTTATGACGCAAGCTGTGCCGTTTTTTGACGTTTTTTCAAGTATATCTGCATCGGTTGAAGTTTGACAGAATGTCGACCTGGAATACGAATAAACATTTTCAGCGGCGTCTTCATTTAAAAAATATAACCTCGATTGAACTTCCGTCTTCCAATCCCCAGTTTCTACTGCCCTGTTTTTTTGTGATATTTTTTTCCTAACATTTTATAAAATTGTTCCTAATTGCTTGATTTTGACAGATTTCGACGCGTTGGGAGGCGGTATCAGTCTCCATCTATTACGCTTGAGCGTAAGAACAACACAAAGAAAACTTATTCGTGCCATTTCATAGCTAACGACTGATTAAAAATTTTCTTTTGATGTTAGCTCCCTTTAATTTTGCTACACTTCCTACGATAAAAATATACTTCCAGTCATGACGCATATTCTTTTCAACGTTGTAAGTGTTGGTGGACATTTAGAATAAAGATTTCATTCTTCAGATTTGCTCTGATGTGTGGGCGAGTTAGAATAAGTTCGGAAGACGCCCTGAAAATAACTATCTCGCCTTGAAGAGGTGGATGTAAATTGCCAATTGCTTGACTTGAAGACCTTGTTATACCCTAATCATAAGAGGAAGGTAGTATACTTTTCCATATGTCCAGCTGATAATGAAATCATAATGTAACTAAACCAACCAAAATTTCAGCAACTGGTGCGGCTAATGTTTTCTCGCTTCATTTTTTCTATTCATTTGAAACACCGCACATTTTGCGTTGACTCATTTCAAATCTGAGACAGGCCACGGAAGATTACCCTGTAAGGCAATTTTTCCATGGGACACTCTTTCTGCCTCATACCCAGGAAACTCGTGACTGTCCCATCCCAAGGGATTACCGCCAAACAAATGATATGAAATACATTGTATCATGTACATGTCTAATATCTGGCTCAGGGGTCACCAACATTGGGCCGCTGGCTCCAGGTCGCACCCAAAGACCAAGTGGGTGCACTGTGGGCCTATTCTAAAATTAGCATCAACGTGATCATTGCTTGCACATATATGAACAACATTAATTATTACCAATAATAACATAATTTAAGGTAAAATGAGAACATGTTTTGTTTCAGAAGCGTGTATCAAACTAGTAGTCTTTCGCAACAGAATCGTTGTGTAAGAAGTAACTTTCGGTTTCAAAAACGTTGGCGTCCCCTGGTCTGACTTTCAATTAAGAGCCGTGGCTAGAATAACCGAAAAGTGCAATCAGGCTGCAATGAAATCTGGTGACCTTTTTTTAGTTTTCCGATCTGTTTTGCAGAGGCTTTCAAACATAACCACATTCAGCAAAATGTCATTGCCGATTCCCTTCGCCCTGGGCGTTTTGAAGTTTCTTCTCTCTTGCATTCCTGGCGAGAGGTGGAGCACACGAAGCACCCTGGTATTTAGTTTATTATCTTTTTGCGCAGCTTCAATTTGTCCAGTAAACGTTTACACCACAACTGAGTGTACCGTAAGTTTAGGAAACATCAACCATGAAATATGCAGGCTTACCTGCAATTTGGTCTATTCTAGCATATCAAACTACTCCCCTTAGACGTTTTGTGCACTGAACGAACACCACAAAATCAGTGTGCACCAAATCAACCGTGAATGAAGTTCGGAGTCGTTTTTTTTTGCAGGAAAATATAGTAATTTCGCTTTAACTAAGCTCTCAACTACAGCAACAATTCAAACAAATCTATCTGGGTCAGTTATCCAACTCACTGCGTGAAGGTATAGAGGAAATAAAGCAATTTGTGGGTATTGCCAAATGACGTAACGATCTAGTCCCTAGTGTTAACCGCTTTATGCTAAGTTATATCGCAGTGAAATGATATAATTTTTACACGAACATAGAAACGTGGCTTGAAATAATCATGAAAAAAAGTTTAAATCAACTCTGAGAACAACGTCACCGTAGAAAGCTATTTTCCTGAATTGTTTTTTTTCAGGTGATATCCCGATCTTCGTTTTCGAAAGGCAAAAAACACTTTCTAACTTTTACCTTTCAGTGAATCTTTCTAATGCTTCAGCAGGACGACCTCAATATGGCATGGAGTTACGCCGTCTTCTGTTTGACAATAAAGCATTGATTGAGACGTCAGCCTTTCACGTTTTACAATTTCTTCATCAGCTGCTTTGTGCAAACATTCTCTGTCATCCGTTGATGCAGTGCAGGTGTGATCATCCAAAGACAGTTTGGTGTTGCTTCCTTTTGCTGATTTCATCAAGACAATGTTGCTTTCTCCAACACTTGGCCGATTTCTGCTGCGAGCATACACGGAGTGCTCTTGATCACTGCCTCTTTCCAGTTTTCTTGCACCTAAGGCAAACATGTCGTCTTTGTATTGAAAAGATCCATATATTTCATTTTCAATTTGAATTGCCACCGTTCGGTGATCTTGGCGTGAGACGTCTCTTTCATCGTCTGGCATAATACTTGAATACAAATTATTTTCAACGACTTCTTTTGTCGAAGTGGACGAAAACTGTTTAGAATTCTCCTGCATCGGGCATTCCAAATTTGATGCATCTTTGATGAGGTTATTTTTTCTCATGTCTACTTGAACATCATTGAAAATCTCTATTTCGTTATAATAATCGGAGGGTACCGTGTTCGACTCAGAGTTTTTTCGTGATTGACTTGTTTTAATAATCCGAACACTTTCATATGGTCTACTGAACGTTTCAGGCATAGAAGGCTCCTTGCCTGACGGCGATTCACGTGATTCTTTCGTTTCCAGCTCGATCGCAAATCCAAGTGTGCTACAGCTGCTTTCTTCTAAGTTTTTTTGTTGATTACCGCAAAATGTGTTCTTTTTGCTAGTGGAACTGTTATTATTTTCTAGTATGCTCGTACTTTTCAGTGATCTTCCTTTGCTTTTGGAGCCACTTTGTTTGAGATTCATTGCGCCTCGCAACGTTTGAACTCTCCTGTGCACAATATGCATTCCTAATGCCAGTAGCAGCACCACGATGAAAAACAAGACGGTCATTGGCAGCCACACACTCANAGTAACATATCTTTCATATGCGGCTACATTTGACGACAGCGTGGTTGAAAGAGGAGTACCAGAAGGTTCCATGGAAGTGAGCGACGTGTTTGTAGGGGTGAACGTTGACGGCGAATTTCTTGAAAGCCCTCTCATTTTCATCCTATACCAAATTGTTTTCAAATGCAAAAGAAGAAGAATCGGTGCTTGTTATTTTATGAATCGTTAGTATAATTTCTCTAAAATGGAGTAACACAAATTGCGAATGAATTCACTTTAACTGACGTTGAATATAAATAACAGTATTTAATATTGATCCAAAGTCAGAAGCATTTGCATAACCAAGAAACATTCTATCAAAGTTGCTTTGTTTTGGTAATAAGATGTTGCGTAATCATCGAAAAATCCCAACAAAACTGCAAAACCACTATTTTGCTAAAGAGGTTTTCTCTGCGATCCATCACTCTTAGTTATTGTAATAAAAGATTTCATCGAGAGTGTTTCCATTTGCACCTATACATAATGGCATAAACAGAGATGATTTTCTCTAACTGCCTGTATTCATATGCAAAAGCAACTCATACATTCTGTCTAGAAAATTACAAACGCGACTTGGCGCTATTAATTGTTTTAAGTCATATCAGCTGATACAGAAATTGATGAACTGAATCTGCAAGATTTTCCCTAAGTGCTTACTACACTAACTGGGTGTCACTAGCCCAACCTTCAAAATAATTTGGTAAATAACAATCACCCTCCAATTTCTATACAAAGTCATCTTGGGTGTTTGTAGCTGATGAACGGAAATTCAAGTCAAATCTGTAGCTTACGGCATGTTGCTGAAACGATAAACCTAGTGATAAACCTGGTGAAACGGGGTCTTTAGCATGTGGAAAAATTCCAGGCAATTCAAAATAGGTTTTAACGGTATAGGCGCTACTGATGTTGAAAACAAGCGCACAGCTTTCATTTGCGCCATATGTCGCCTAACTGCCAGTTTGCGCTGTACGTTTAAGGAGGGTGTTGTAGTGAAAAGCAATTTAAGAACAGTGCCATGGGTTCTACGTGCATCAAACAGCATCTGTTGTGCGGGGCTGTACGTCAAGAAATGTCTCCGACTTTTCCGCAGTTTTACAGGCATTTGCTCGGTGAAAAAACTTGCAGCAAAGTGATTGAGGCAGATGGTTCTCTGCTTTTTCAGGGAGAAATTCATACAAAAACTTCCGAACGGTTCCGCTTGCTTGAATTTTAATTTTGATGTACATAAAGTGCTATTAAAGTGTAGCTTTGGTCAACCACACGGCATTACTTTGATCTACTGACGGTAAATCTAATAAGGTCACGAAAGCAATTTGATTGTTTGGGTGTTTGGCTTCTGTTTGCTTTTTCCATGACCAAAAAGAAAACAAGGAACAGATGGCGTACGAAATATGGATTTAAAAGTGTTGGGAAGCGCGTAATAAATCTGAATTTACCGATCTATAGTGAACTTAAATAGGTGTTCGTAAATGATTTTTTCCTCAGAAACCCAGGCGTATGCAAGCGAACAGATTGCGTGCAAAATTTGCATAGTGCTGTCCATAGCAAAACTAGTTAGAAAAGTATTTTTGCAAGTAATGAGAAACGAGAATGGAAGAACGAGCATTGCGTTATAATTATTGTCCGTGCAAACGATATCTGACAACCGAGGTTATTATTAACGCAATTAGAGCAATTTAAGTCAAACGAGAGTACTGAATAGCGGTGTGTTTGAGGGATAAAGTTTCACAGCTGTTATTACCCACGTGAAGGGAAAGACAAGGTGATAAAAACCAAAAATTTTTACAGATGAGTGCATACCTACGCACACACGGTGATCATGATGAGATATTTAATTTCATAGGCGTGGAGAGAACAGCACTGAAGTTAATGCACATTTGTTCGGCAATGCAAATGATATAATAGGAGACACAAACAAGTTGGAAAAATGCCAAATCACAGACAGGTGAAAACGACTAATCCCCAGGAGATGGGCAAAGGGAAAGTTCACCGTGTCCGTTGAGCATAAAATACTCTAAGAAAACAAAATTTGAATAATCACATGATATGAAAGAACAAAAAATGAACAACACAGGGTGAGTTAAACGAATTACAGTTGTTACTTTCTACCATCTAGCTGAGATAGTAGGTAGGTTTTGTACGTGTATTATTTGAAGTCACACTGAAATCGAAATGTAGTCAGGTATATCTGACCGTACTTTGGATCTAATGAACTTTAGGGAGCACTGCCCTTGAGAAGAGTTGAAGTTGCAAGTCTGGTGAGTAATTATTACCTGTCTATAAACGACGTTTTGTTTTTTATTCCGTAACGACGCAAAGTTGTTCGTGGTAGTCTTCAGTTAATTTACTTAGACGTTATGTTCTGATTGCCTCAAAAAGTTGATAAGGTTCAAACGTTGACGCAGCGTGATGTAATTCAACACAAAAAACGTCGCCCGGCTGACATGGCTATCAGAACGTGTTGAGTAACAAGGTAATAACGTTGTCGGATTACTACACCCCCTGATGTCAACAAATGCAGCAGGGCCAGTGCGATCTTTAATGTGGACTTGTCAAAAGGCGTTGAACATTCTAACTCTATTTGTGAGAAAAGCGTCTATGCCTTGTGCCAATGTTTGTCTATTTTACGTCTGCAATAGAAATAATGTTATCACCAGAAATTACCTGTTGTAAGATGTAAATTACTGCGAAACTATTTTGATAAATTATGTTTTTATCCAATGTGCTCGTAAGGAAAGTGTTAAAACAGAGTTGCAGTTTCAAATTGCTAAGCCAAGTGTTGCGTTCGGTGATTTTTGCCTTCACAATGCTAAATGTTGTGTATGTGTAATATACACAGAGTGCATCATTCTGCTGGTATAGCCATCACTGATGCCTACTTCGAAATTTCTACTGTTATAAACAAAATGTTTCTACCGTAAGTAAGATCTTTCTAGATAAAGATGCTGCCCCAATAAAACTGCGGACCTCCACACGCTTTCGGATGTAAATTAAAACGTTCTTGTTTTGTGTTTTTTCAAAGAAAATGTACAAATTTAAGCATTTCTTTCCTGTTTGTTTGCTACTGCCTATCATGTGCATTTTATGTTCAATCATTTCAATCCAGCCAGTGAAGCTCTTTCATCCGGCCCGCGAAGCATTTAGTCAATTATGAGAAAATTATATATTTACAAAACATTGTTTGTTTGGTGGAATTTCACATATCGCGAAGCAATACAGTGCGTAGTAACTAGAAACTGTTGGGTATAATAGCTTATGTGGCCCTTAGACACAAACTTTTGCAGACTCTTATGTTGTAATATTTGTTTTGTATCGTTGCACTGTTTTTTTTTTCCACAAATGAGGCATGCTGTAAATTTTTGATACAAGTTTGTAATGTTATTGCATTGTGAGACAGAACTACTGAAAATTACTTAGGGTTTAAAACGCTGCTAAATGAGATCAATAAAGTCTAACATAGTTACTAAATCAACCTCTCACGCTTTCCCAGAGACTAGTTTCTAAATGTCCCTTTTGAATAAGAAAACTAATTTAAAAATCTGAGATGAAAGGTGATCACCCCATCACATTTTCAGAAAATAGTTACACACAAGCAAACAGGAAATTGACTTGTTTCAGGGAATTAGAGTCTGTGCCCATTTTTTATCGTCTTTATTGCACATAAATTACGGTTCACAACGGCATTGTAAACAAGCTGCTCGCAACCAGAAGCACACAATTCAATAGCAATCAAACAAAGTGAAAAAATTTAAATGAAATTCCACATCGGGAGAAGCGGTTGTGACCCGTGTTTAGGCACTTTTCATCAGATCGTAACAGAGAAATGACGACCAAGCAGCCAAAATTTCAGGCTGAATTGATGGATTATGTATGACCAAATTTTTAGATAGTTGATTGTAACTTTGGTGATTCTGTGAACCGCTAAGTATCAAAAGAAAGTCAGGGGAAACTGAAAGTGAAGATTTGCCAAAATTTAGTAAAGGTCATTTGTGAAACAATGCATTTATAAAAACGACCCTGCTCTGGTGTGAGAGAAAGAAGGCTATCTCTCAGATATTGACAAGAGAAATGTCCATTTTAGACGGAGTTTTCATAAACTGGGCATCAAATGCATCAGCGATTAGACACATAGCTGAAAGCAATGTTATGGGATCAAATATGCCAGGCTCAGGATACGTTAAGAAAGGTTAATAGTTGAAAGTTGTATCCATTTTTCATAGTCTGAAGATAAATATTTATGTTTGAAATTCAGTATGTTCTTCAACAAGAAATGTCATTATTTGAAAACAGGCTCACAGAAAATTGATTCCTTGTTGTAAAACACCCGAATTCGAAATCTTTTATTGTCAAAACAGAGTTCGAGAAAAATAAGGAAATACTAAAGATCTGATTTTCTTACTACCACCAACAACATAATTAAAGTAACATTTTCAAAGAATAATGTTGGCTTCACGAAAGTCACTCTAGGCTGCGAATTCGGAAAAGCGTTTTTTTTTAGATCCGCGGATCCGCATCGCTTTCTCTCAAAACATTTTTCATCTTGTGTTGCAGTAAGACGCTGATTGGAAAAAGATGATTGTTATCAAAGAATGTCTGAGAATTTTACCTTTGCTCCTGATTCTACCCACAGGTAAGGGGTACACGGCAAAAGATAACTCTCTGATAAAGTTTCTGAATCTTATTTAAATAGATTTTAGATTTGAGGATGCGGAGAAGTACATGAAATCGATGTGCAGATATTAATATTTCTTTTTGATTTTACTGTCACTTTTTGGGAACCTAACTATAGAAATTTAAATAGGTTTGCTGATTCAAGATCGAAAAAACAATCAAAGTTAATCTGATTGTATGAAGTGCTGTTGCTTTTTCAGTTTTGATTCGTTTTTGTATCACAGTAGTGATTTGAATTTTGTAACAGTTGCTAGCCTTATCCAATATACTGAACTAATCAACGGAAAACAAGCAAAGCTGTGGTGTTTCGTTTTTCGTGCCATTTCGCAACATTTGACTCTCATTAATAAAGAAGGAAACTCAAAAATTAATGTTAAATGTCATTCAAAACCATTAGAAAAGGATTCCTTTTCCTCAAATGGTATGAACGAAAAGAGGTGCGTTGTCTCGATGTCTGTAAGGTCTTTGGTACACGAAAAGCGGAAGTGCTAAATAGCCTTATAATAAATACTACGGCCAAAGCAAACGATACAACTGACATCTTGCAAACGTTTCGAT
>JGI24022J15233_10002725_pt1 | contig 16857 bp, 8 predicted proteins | sample Ectturendosymbi2_FD_15233 | JGI IMG/M metagenome (IMG submission 15233)
CATCGCACTACATAAATTCTGAGTATTTCAGAAGCTGTTGGAAGCTGTAAAAAAGTTGAAAAGCTTGCCCTACTCATAACGCCTGAAGACAAGCATAAAAACAAGCAGAAAAATCAAGCTACTCATTTATTTCATTGACAACCAAAACTTTCCACAGATCTGATCTTTCGCAGTCAACAGATTTGAGATGATAAAAAACACGTTTCAGTTTTGACTAGCTGTGCGCTAAGTGTTGTTTTATCCATTTATAAGTGCTGCTAGACTGAATTATTCCTCGCCAAGTACGACGGCAGCATTGAAAAATGTTCAGTTGCCGACCACATGGCAAGAGTCTGAGCTAATGTTTCGCAACAATGGGTTGTTACATCATAATGTAATAATTGCTGCAGGCCTACTGTCCTAAGCGCAGTGTTGGCAAACAACTCTAGTACTGTACATCCACGTGTTTTGCGATTTTTGAGCTGATTAAGTTTATGTGCTTTTTCTTAACACTCAGTTACCCACACAAAGAATTTGTCAAACTGCGCCCGCACCAAGTACAACCCGTCCCATAGCAAGTTCAACCCATACCCATCCCACACCCACATACAAAACAGTACGGGTTCTCATACCTGCCCCACAAATGTGGGTACCCATACAGGTTAACCCGCCCCGCGCAGGACTTTAGTGGCTACAGTACAGGACCACCTGTGAATCTTATCTTCATGTTTGAAACCTTATTCAACCATTACTTGTAACGTGACAGTAACGCACAACGAGAGTGCAGTAGGCTTGGTAGAAACTTACTAAACGTAAAAGGTAAACCCTACACCTTAAACCTAACCATAACCCTAACCCTAACTCATAAACCTAACCTCTAAACCTAAAGTTTGGAATCTTTTCAAAAAAAGTAAAGAAAAACTAGTCTCATGAATTGAAATGTCCAACCACTACTACTAAAATGAAAGTCATGAAGGTGACAGCTGGACTGAAAACCATTGGCACGGCAAACATAAATGCATCTGTTGCGCTGTCATGATGGTGCTGCTTGAGCAACAAACTCAGCCTTTTATGCAAACCACATCGTGCAAGGCAGTTCCGTAGTTACTTCCTAATGGAAAAGGAGGCAAAAATTTGCTCAAGTGAGAACTAGGCCTACTGCACAGACTTGCAATTCAGTAGGCTATGCCAAAGATATTAAGTAACCAACACAGATTGATTAGATATCATGGACTCAACGTCACATCCTCACTTCATTTGCTGGTCTGATGTCTATACCAATGCCACAGGTTTTACTAAGTACACTGCCATTGATGCGATTCTAATAAAACACTGCGTTTGTCACTCTAGAGTAGTGGTTCTCAAACTTTTCTGCACGTTGACCCTCAATTAAAGTGTACAATTTTCTGTAGACCCCGTGGCCTAGCCCAACAGTTTCTAATACAAGGATAGTATGTGTTAAAACAAATTTGAGTAGGTTTTACTTGATATGCATGATAAAATAATACACAATCCGAAAACATGCCTAGCTGAGGTTTGATCAGCCCTTCTAATTTTGTTTGATTTGTTGAAAAATGCCGTTTGCCTTCCTTGCCCGATTAACAATAATTTTGAATTGGAGACTTCATTGCTCCAGTAGAGTTCTGCAGTTATTCATTGACCCCCTGGCCATTCAGTAACCTCCATTCAACCCTGTGACTATTTATCAACACCTTGGATGGTCCAATTGACTTCTGGGGGGTCGATATTGACCACTTTGAGAACCACTGCTCTAGAGGCACCATCATGGTAGTCGGATTCTAATAAAACACTGTTTGTCACTCTAGAGGCACTGTCATGGTAGTCGAGTGGATGCATATGTCTACTGTGCAAATGGTTTTCAATTCCTCTCTCACGATGGTGCATTTTGTTTTGGTAATAGTGGTTTTCATGGGACTGCTTTTTCTTTGCATTTTTCAAAATTTTCCTAAGTTTTTTCTTAGATTTAGGGTTTAGGTTTAATGGTTAGGTTTAGGGTTAGGTCTAGGGATTAGGTTTATCTTTAGGGGTTAGGTGTACGGTTTAGGTTTAAAGGTCATGTTTAGGGTTTAGGTTTACTGTTTAGGTTTCTTTAGGGATTAGGCTTAGGGTTAAGATTAAGGGTTTAGATTTAGTATGTTTCTACTAAGGGTAGTGCAGTCTGCTGCACACACATCGTGCCTTACTGTCACATTACAGGCAGTGGATAAGTTAGTATTCAAAAGTTAACATCTGCTGGTGGACCTGTAGCCACTGCCATTTGTTTATCCAACCAAAAAATGATTGATTTACAGAACATACTTGATTCAATTAAAAAGAGCTTATAACAAGTGGAGGCAAATGCTTCTTACTTTTTTCATTGTTCAATCATATTGCTAATTAACCTTTAATATGAATTTAACTGCTTGCCTGAGTGAGTCATAATTTTCAGTTCTTTAATTAAAATGATAGCTTTTTCTTATTCTAGAAATTTGCAATAGAGGTCGATGGCATCAGTACCACCAGCGTGGGAATGTACCGCAAGCGTGGGATTATAACACCAATGTGGGGATTGAGTAGAATAAGTGTCTGTTTATACTATTAGCATGGGAATTGAATGTAATAGCTGCAGTTGTACAACCAATATGGGGATTGATTTTAAAAGTTTCAGTTTATACTACCAGCATGCGGATTTAGTAATAAAGTGTTTGTTTGTACCACCAGCATGAGGTTGGGTAGAAATTCCTTTTTGTATCACCAAAAAATGTCTGTTTATGCCACGAGTGTGGGGATTGAGTAGAAAAACATGTTTGTACCAACAAAAAGTTACTTTTGATACTGTTGCGATCGGAAAGCCCAAGCGGTAAGTGCGAAAAGCTTCACACTGTGGCAGAAAGCAACAATAGAGATCACCTGACAAAATCCCTCTGTTATTGCTTGTTTACGCTGCTTATACATGGGTGTTACTCTTCTTGCACATCCCGTTCATAGTGAATCACACATTCAACGCAACGGCAACAGGGAGGTTGCAACAACATCCTCTCCTTTTTCAATGAACTACACCGATCGCACATTCTTTTTGTGAAGACTGCACCTGGCAAGACCTTCACATCCTGGTCACAGCACCATTTTGTTGCGATCGGAAAGCCCGAGTAGCAAGTGCGCAAAGCTTCACACTGTGGCAGCAAGCAACAATAGAGATCACTCAACGAAATCACTTTATTGCTTGTTCATGCCACTTATATGTGGGTGTTATTCTTCAGGCAAATCTCGTTCGTGGTGAATCGCACATTCAACACAACGCCAACGGAAAGGTTGCAACAATACCACTAGCATAGGAGTGGAATTTAATAACGGCAGTTTATACCACCAGCATGGGGATTCAGTACAGCAGAAAAATCCCCATGCTGATGGCACATCCCCATACTTGAGGTACTGATGCCACTGACCAGTTCTCAAATTGAAGTTAGATTCAAGTTCCAATAGGTTGTTAACTGTATGATGCTCTGAATTTTCTTGTAGCAGTTGTCATATGTCTTCATAGAAATTTTTGTGAAAGTAAAAGTGTTTGGTACCACTAACTTTCTACTTAAATTAGTGTAAGGATTTGAAAAGTTCAGCATCATGTTATGCAATAGCTTTTTGCAGTGTACACCTGACTATTTGACAAAGTTTGGCATCTTAACTTATTGATTTACTTGTTGAATGTGTGCAGGCATGAATCACAGTGAGCAAAGAATAGAATGATTTTATTTCACTTGGATGTATTAGAAAAATGTGCTTTGTGGTGGTAATGGGATAGTACCTTGATATATAACTATCCATTGCTTGGCTTTAACATGACTAACAAGTAACAAGACCTGTAAAGAAAGAGTTGTCCAAGTAAAATCAATGAATTTTTTTATTTTGATAGTATCAGCTTTAGCTGTAAAAATGCTTTTGCCAGTCTGAAAAAAGATTCTGGTTTAACTTATATATTTGCCATTATCCATCTGTTTCTGAATTGCATTATGTGTTTAAACATTATAACAACATGCACACATTTGTGTTGTTCATAATACTAACCTGTTTGCTTAAGCTAGGCTTAACTATTTATATAAATTTCACAATCAAATGTTTTTTTTTATTAGAATAAATATGTAAACTATAGTAGGCCTAGCTCAAATTAGCCACCTTTAAGATAGTTGAATCAAGTCAATGGCATAAAAGGAAGTGATCACTAGTAAATATGCAAGAATTAAGCAATTATTACAATATGCTTTTTGTTCTTTGAACTCATCAAAATTTAAACAAAGAAGTTGATGTACAATTTATTCAAACTTTGTTTTGAAACAATACAGAAACACTTTGATTTTATCAGAGTAGATATTTTGCCCACTGAGTAAGCATCTTTTATTGAGTGATATGAACATACCTTTGCATCATCTTTGAATGTTGCTAATGTTCATCATTTCAGCAATTTTGATGTAGCTTGCAGAATGACCACATTTGACACCTTTTATTTTTGCCTATTTTAATTATTTTTCCTCCATATTGAACAACATGTTATGCATGAGTATACGGCACTTATAACATGTTTCCCACAAGTAGCCTCACTAAGTGCACATTTATCACTGGAAAGATCAGCACTGTTAGTTCATTGCTAGTGTGTCTCCAATAAGAGTGTGGCTGTACTACATATAAATAATGTTCCAGTCAAGTATGACTGTTATTTCAGGCATAAACAATCCCTTACTTTTTCGCCCCAATTGAGATTCTTTCCACAATTTCATTTTTGAACCAGACAGGAATTTTTATTAGTGTTTTTCTTCAAATTTATAAACCATAAATTGGTTCTGCAATGGTACTTGATGAATTGTAAAGGATTATGAAGACCAGTTGACAAATTTTTTGTGTGGGTTGAAAGTTGATCCAAATCTTTGAAAAACGACCAAATGATATTAAAAGCAATTAAGGAATTACAAGGCAGAAGTAGCCTATTGTGAATTGTAAACCCATAGCATAAACAATCAATTAGAAAAAGCCAGAATAAAAAGTTGTGTAGATGCTGAATGTTTCTGTTGAAAAATTTTTATGTGTCTCTAATTTCTGACTCAAATTCTCTATAGGACAAACAATTAATAACTTGTTTTTCACTCTTTTGTCTTTATTGTATGTTACTCTATTTGGAAATCCAATAATTGTTTTAAACATGAGAATGACAACTTTATTGCATTGTTTTTAGCAATAAAATCTTAATTGTATCAAGTCAATTAACATTTCAGCTGCCCATCAGTACTTCATTAAGTCACGTAAAGTGTTTTAATTCTTGTGGACTAAAATTGTTTGTGCTGTTACAGGTTTATTCTATTTTTTAATAACATGTTTAGCTCAAACCTCTACACCAGTGGATTTCAATCTTTTTTGTACTGCAACCCACTATAGTAACCCACTATAACCTATTAACCCCCATCTAAATTGGGATCCTACATCATTGCTGGAAACCACAAAGTAACACACATTATCATCAGCTTTAATTTCTCCCCTGACCATTCATTTTCTAAGGTAGTCAATGACATGCTCAGCCATACAAAACAAAACTGAATACCATTCTAATAATGTTTCACAACTATCGCATGACTCTGATATTTGCCGATCATCAAATTATGAAAAAAAATTCCTAAAACAACTTTCCATGACCAATCTAACCTTGCAACACATTTTTTACCAAACTACCACTAGACATCATATCACATATCTTCCTCTCTTAAACACATAATTAATAAGAAGCCACTGTAGAAACAAAGTTATTTTCATTCTTTCCCACACCCTTTGCTCTCAAATTAATATCAGTCCAATGTCTACCATTAGACTGCAATAGACTGGTTGGGCACTCCTGGCTAAAGTGTATCAAGCCTTCTACTGTAAATCCTTTTTACAAATTAGTTGTTCTATTGCTTTAGCTGGAGAAATCGTATGTGACACTAAGCAGGGTTCATTCATAAAAGATGTAGAATTTTACCTGTTCTCTAGTGTTGTTTTTTCTTTGATGCATTAAAATTACAAAGTAAGATATGTCATTTATTTTCTGCCTAGTTTTCAATTGTAAACATAGTTGTCATTTCAGACAGGATAATATTGTCAATGAAGCTTGAATAAAATTATTGCTTGAATGTTGTAGACAAGATAAGGTGGCTTAAAAATTATTTAGATATTTTAAATACATTTCAGGACTGTGCAAGGAACTTACCAGGTAAATTAAAATATAGTAAAAGACTATCTTCATAGGTTTTTGTTAGTCACCCAAAATATTGGGAATGTAAGAAGCTCAATGATGGAATTGAAATGTTTTATTAATTGCTTTATGCTCTAATTTTTGTTTTTACTTTGCTATGTTGTGAATGCAGCCAATACTACTAATAAACGCAATTTAGTTGGAACGTTATGTTGATGGGAATATTTAAAGAAAAAATATACCATGTATGATTATTTTGCGGTGTAAAATGGAAAAAAATTTGTATGTTTGTATTTTTTGTAATTGCATAGTCATGTATTAGCGCCATCAAGCATATGATGGCTACTACCACCACATACATATCCTCATTTTCTTTCATGAACTTGTGTGTTTCTTGCTACTGCAATGCATGCTTAAGTCTGGTGCATTGTGTGTGTGAGTCAAGATGTTGCACAATGCACAATATAATTATGTTACCAAGAGGAAAAGCGTACTTCCGGTACTGTAAAGCTAAGCTTTATTTGAAGTGCAGTGACATACTTCGGAACTGCATATGTAGCGTCAGTGTACCTTGGCGTTGAAATTGGAAAGTGTGTTATGTTGATGGTAAGATTTAAAGAGAAACTATGCCATATATGACTAATTTAGTGTAATCTGTTCTTATGTTTTTAGTAATTGCGCAACCATGGTGGTTACTGATATTCGATCAAGTGTGGTTAAACATGGAGCTTCTAACAAACAACCATCAATCAATAAAGAGCCTTCAACAATGCGCAGAGTCATTGCTGAGGATCCTGATTGGTCACTGGCAACTGTTCCTATGCTGAAAGACCTCTGCATAAACCACATTGTGGATAATTTTCAAAGTAAATAATATATTCATCTTAAAAGGTTATGAAACAGCAATAAATATTTTCTAGCTGGAACTTTACAAAAAATTTTTATTGCTTGCCTTTGGTTGGCTTTACAGCAGCTAAAATTACTTTATAGATACTTTTAAAGTTTCATATCTAAAAGTATTTTTAGGATTAAGTGAACAATTTCCTATACCTTGCTAAAAAGTACTTTGTTTCATTATTGGTGATTAGGTAGCAGTTTAACATACGTGTTTACTACAACAAAGATCTTAATTACTAGCTAACCAAACGCTCCTCAGGATAGTTTGCCATAAGTTGCTTAGCTTTTTTTCTGTTGCTATCCAAGAAAATTACTGTTTTTTATGCAGACAATCCTATCTTGAAAGGCTTGCATCCAAAAGATAAGACCAAGGTGTTGGATAAAATTGACACAAAAATACCTTTGAAAGTTACTGCACACTTGGTAGAGGATGAAAGTTATTGGAAAAGATGTTGCAAGCAAAAGTGGCAAGTGTGTGATGTTTCAACATATGGTGGCAGCTGGAAAAGAATGTTTTTTGAAAAGTACATGGAAAATTTAATTGAAAATTTTGTGCCAGAGAGCACTAATGAAGATAAGATTGAATCTGCCATTCCTCTTGCTGCCAGATACATCAGACGATTAAATATAAAACAACTACTTCCCCCAGTAAAAGATTCTGTGAAGCATGATGAAAGCAATAGTGATCTGGCAAGTGATGTGGGATCTGAAGCTCCCTCAATGGATCATTTTGAGTTTGGTACAGTTGTAGAAAAAATTCCGCACTTGGAAGAACTAAGAGTTAGATATGGAGTTCAAGACTGTGGAATGAATTTTGAATGGAATTTGTTTCAGTTTACTCAGCGAGACTGTCTTCTTTTGGCTAAAAGTGTTAAAAACTGCAAACAGCTAAAACGCATCTGTATCCACCAAAGCAAAGTTGATGATTCACGAGCAAGAGTTTTGATTAGCCATTTTCTGGACCATCCATCTTTGACAGAGGTTGATTTCTCTCATAACTGCATTGGGGATCGAGGGGCAAGGGCTGTTGGAAAGTTGATAAATAACAGGTGAAAATCTTGAAGTGTGTAATGCGGTAGTCTTTATGAAGTATATGCTTGATCTCAGGCAAATTTAAAAAATATTTGAAAGCTTTCCTAAATTCTTGGCTATACTTATGATGGTACTTGCCTAAGTTTGTCATTGTCCTTAGTTTTGCTTGTTGCTGAATAGGTGCCCCAACTTGAAGAAAGTCAATCTCACTGACAATATTCTTCGAGGGGATGGAGCCAAAGCAATTGCATATGCCCTTGCCAAGAATTCTCATCTGCAAGATTTGAACCTACGATTAAATAGGTTTGAATGTAATTCTGCAATTGTTCTAAATGATGTGAATAGATTCATTTTATTATAAATGACCTGAGAATTTTTGTTAATTGTTATTTTCTTGCTATAAGCATAGAGTGGAAAATTGGGATATGAAATTAATCTATTTAGAATTTACTTTGTTTGAGGTTTTTGTGAGAGTTTGTGTGACTGCTTGAGAAGCCATAGACCTATTTGATAAAGAGTTTTTGCAAGCATTTCTTCAGCTTCTTAAATTACCAAAGCAATTATAAAGTGTAACATACAACTTTATGTATTAATGATTGTCATGTCCCAGTAATTCAGTTAAAAGTGCTTTTTACATCAAAAGTTTAAATTGTTCAAAAACATGGCACATTTTTATAGGCTAGCTATGAAAAAGAGTTTGATTTCAGCCTTGCAATGAACTTTTATATGTGTTGCTTTAGTACCATTACTCGTGACATGAGGTGATGTCATAAATTTATGTTTTTATGGTATGGCCCTCTATTGCATACTTTTTGATATACCTTAGCTTCATGCCCTAAAAGTTATGTCATGTACGTGCCTTTTAGATTCTCAAAAAAATCAAACTCAAACAGATTGAATTGCCAAACTGACTACACTCATGTTGTATTCCTTTTGAAGTGTGGTTGCAGGTGGTCTCCGCTCTGCACCAAGGGTCATTCAGTTGCTTTTATAATATTTGTGCCATTCATGACAATGGCAGTACCATGAGTGTAGCTTTCCCTTGCACCTATCCATTAATACTGGTTAGGCCACAAGTACCGTTTGTGGTATGACTGGGAATCGAACCCCGTCCACCAGCTGCCCATACACTTGCTTACCCTCTGTACTATTTATTGGACTTGAAATGGTGGATCTACTTGGAAGTACAATTGCTGCTCAATGCAGTTGAAATACTCAACAGTACTTCTTTGGTTGATTTATTCAATATTAGCGTCACAAATTCAATCCTAGGTTATACTGCTGTCATTTTGATCATTTGTAATGGTGCATGCCTGTTGTGATGCTCATGTGTTGAATCTTAGTAAATGGAGAAAAGATTCCTGCAGATGTTTATTCACTGGTATGCTATTTTTTGTTCAATTACCTGTCATTCCCCATTTTGTATAAACATGTAAATTGCACTTTATTTAGGATTGGTGATGAAGGAGGGCAAGCCATTGCCAGAGCACTGCTCAAGAATAGCAGCCTAAAGTCTCTCAATCTGGCGTCTAATGATTTAACAGAACCAACTGCAGCAATTTTATCCCAGGTTTTGCAGACGAATGCTAGCCTTGTGTCTATCAACCTATCTGGAAACAGAATAGGGCCGGTGAGTGCTTACTTTTTCACTGGGTTGCAATTCATATTTTATGTTGCTAGTAGAAGGTAAAGGGTGGTTAATTACTTTAGATATGCTTTCAGTTTTGTTACCAGAGAATATGGTGCTTATGAAACCAGTTTATCATAGTGAATATATTAGAAATTTCTTGTTTTTTGCTAAGATCTACTCAGGTGTGATAATTTCAACTGCTTTTACAGATTTCAAATAGGCACGTCGCATATACTGCTAATGCAATGCAATTATTTTTTCAATCATTGATTTTTGTGGTGTGTTCCACACCCTGTAAATCTCGATCAACAAAGAGTTGTTGAAGTTAAATTTATATATGGAAAAGCTAACAGACACAAAAACAAAGCTCATGGAACACGTAGAAATAGCTGAAAATTAGTGGAGATCGACTTTTTGTGATTTTTATGGTAGAAACAAGCAGGGTTGCAGAGTCAGAGGTGAAATGTCCGACTCCAACCTTTTTAAAATTTCCGACTCCCGACTCCGGTCTTTCCAAAATTTCTGACTCCAACCTTTCAAAAATTTCCGACTCCGACTCCTTAACATAAAGTGAATAAAGTTCGGCTGTAAAAAAATTTGTATTAACTAGCACTCAAAGGAAATCGTGGTACACAACAAGAATTCTCTGTTTCAAAAAGTTTCATAAGAAATTGTACCATTTCAACAGGAATTCCAACTTCAATCCAAAAAATGATCCAATTCGACTTCTGGAGTCGGAGTCAGACAAAAAAATCCGACTCCAACTCCTGGTGTTGTTAGCAATCTAACTCCACCCAAAAACCTCCGACTCTGCAACCCTGGAAACAAGCATGTTGGCAAGATTTGTAACCTACACAAAAAAACTTATGTGGCAGGATCTTTATGGGAGAGGATGGTCTCTGAGAAATTCCAAAGTGAGCCCAGACAAGGGTTAGGGTCATCGAGTTGCCCAGCCATCAGCAAATCGCACTTTGCCTTCTCTAGGCTTGAGCATCTCAAGGAAAGGTGTAGCCACAGGCATATCCAGGGGAGCCAACGGGCTATGCCCAGTGGTGGACTTAGGGGTGGGGGCTGAGGCAAGGCTAAAAAGGGGACCCTCTGATGACATGATCATACTCAGCCAACCATGATAAGACCTTTTGATCAAGCCTAGGAAGGGGGGTATGCAGGCCACCCAAGGATACGTTCCTGCATGAGAATACAGCATCACTGACTTAACAGAAAATGCACAAGGGTATTCATGATACACAACTTTAAAAAAACTTGAAGTTGGGAAAAACAAAGCTGACAACACATAAAAGTTAAGGAATAGCAAGTTGACATCGTCCCCCACTTCTCAATAAACCAGAAAGTTCATTACATAACTTGCCTCCTCCCTGAAAAATGTTTGGTTTCCTGAATTTGTTCACAGCCATGTCCTTATTGAGACTCCATGAAACCACAAGCAACAACCAAGCAGATTTTTAGAACACTAAAATTGTTTTAAATTTCATCCTTTTAGCTACATTCAAAAACACGGCATACATACAAAAGTATCCAACATGAGACTTGTTTTCAAAAGCTTTAAGGCTGGATGAGTTAAAGCTGTCCTCATCTTACATTGACACCAGTCGTTTGAAAAATGTGCAAAAGTACCAAGTAATTCATTGTATACCTTTTTGCAAACATTGCTACACTATATTATGAGAAGATTCATTTTCTGACAGTGCAAAAATTATTATTCGGTATTAATTTTTACTTTTACTGGATAGGATCTTTTCAGAAATTTTGGAACAAATTTTTAAAGTATTTAAGTTGGTTTGAAGCTTTTCCCTTTTAAACATTAGAAAGAACTTACACAATGCAGTTGTTTTGGGGGCTCTTTTGAAAGCTGAGTACCTACACATTACAATGACTATTGGGGGCCCCTTTGAAAGTAGAGTACTTACTTATGATCAGCTTCGGAATATATTATATGAGTGGATAATAAGTTTTCCCCCAAAACTGAGGAAAATTTACGCACGAAACACTTCGAGGAGACTCTAAAAATGGCGGCCCAAGGCAAGTGCTTCGTTTTCCTGCCCTTAAAAACCACTGGCTATGCCCCCCTCAAATCTGTAGCATATCTGATCATTCTGTGCTTTGAGAGGTGGTGTCCCTGTTGCTCGCTTAAAGTCAAAATATTTGGCCCTTCCAAATTTTGAGTTGTCTAAACCCCGGTGTAGGTAATATGTTGGGGCCAGGTTCATATGCAAGCGCTTCCATAGTGGAGTTTCCCACCTACCATAGGTTCCTCATACCTAGACTGATTGCCTTTCATAGTGAAAGAGATCTGTCTGCCGTCAAAAGAGCCCATCTGATCCATAGCTGGTGCCCTGCTAGATATCGCCACTCCGGGTCAGAATGGACCTGGAAATGGTGATGACTAATGGGTGTTCCAGTTTCGACCAACTCTAAGATTACCGGTTGTGGTTTAGCTTCAATCACACCACTCAGGGCTGAATAACCTGGTGATTAACAAGTAGCAGATTTAGACTACGTTATTGTTTGATATTCGTTCTTGGTCTCAGCTGCATACCGATCAATCTTGAAGTTACGCCACACAGCTGTATGCTTGCGTACTGAGAGCGAAGCATTTCTCAAATTACAGTTGGTATGTAGGAAATTTCCTGGTTTGTTGATTCAATACTACATAATGGCATAGAAACACAAAATACCAATAACGCAAGTTTGCTAGGCAAGTTGAAATAAAAACAGTTTAAAAAACGGCTTAGATCACTTCTGTTCTGCGCGAAAACAATTTGAGTTGTTTGATAACATGAACGAGGGTCTACACTCCGAATTTTATGGACAAGTTTCAAAAAAGCGTTGAAGAAAATTTCTGAGGTCTTGTTTTCATTTTTCCAATTTCATTGTTGCTAGTTGTTTGACAATGCAAACTAGACCTTATGAATGACCATTGTAAATCAGAGCGAAAAAATATACGAAGATTCGTACACAACTTTAGACAATTTCACTTCTTGTTCAGACATTTTTTTCATCATTTTTTTTTCATTTTTTCATACTAACTTGCATTACAGTTATTGACGTGTTAGTCAGTGTAGATTATTACGAAAACTAATAAAAGATGCCAAACTATTGTTTCAGTAGTTCTCAACCTTTCCAACGCTACGACATACTACACAAATCTAAGCGTTTTCGCGGTACTGTTCCGCGCAATTAATACAGTAAATTGTGCTTAAGAATTTAATTCTTTTAATGTGATGGCTATACATGCTTTCGAGCGCAAATCAAACTGATGCGAGGCTCCAATGACGTTAAGCAAACTCGCATTTCAACGGCAATACCAAAAGGTCTCCCTCTTTTTTACTTCTAATTTCAGTGCTGAAAATCTATATTCACAAAGACATGAAAATGTAAATAATTTTGGCAGCTGGCGAGCTGACCATTGCATAAGATTCCCTTGTGGACAGCCAAAATTCACCTGTGTTGTTGTGGGCAAACGCTGAGTGATAAAAAATGTTGCTTCTTAACATCATGAGCTGTTCTTATTGGGTAGATAGATTGATAGTTCCGTTTTTTTGTCAAATGGATTAATTACCCATTTGTAGTCATTTACGCCGAATTGTCGGAAGCAATTTTGAAGTGTTGCCTGTAGATCAGTCCGGAACCGGAATAATCCTCATTTTCAATGGGATTCATTAAGCGTAGCCCACATAGGCGTATGGGAAGGCATTTTACTGAGGACGCGGAAAAATTTGCCATGAAAATAACAATTTGCCCTGAAAAACAGAGTTTACCCTAAAAATCTTCACTGTACTGAATAAACTTTTTAGATTCAGGATTTTTGAGCAACATGCGCTTGTCCTGAAAAACAAAGTTGCCCTGAAATTATACACTGTATTGAAATATTTTTTATCATGCAGGATTTTTGAGCAACTTGTGCTTGCCCTGAAAACAGAGTTTGCCCTGAAATTTTTCAAGCCGGGGTGGGCTGCCGCCCCGCCTCGTACGCCTATGGTAGCCCATCGAAATTTCGTTTGATACAATTTCTCACAATATCAGTTTTTCGTAAAATGAAGTTAATATTGTAATTCTGCAACTATCAACAACTACTGGGCCTTTAGAGGTCAAAAACCACGTCCGTTCTGGAAGGCGTTTTTATTCAAAAAGCATCGTTAAACTGTTGTGAGAACTAAACCATCACGACTGGATGGTGATTTGCTAAAAATGTTATTGATATTTTTATAGATTTATGCTCTTTCAGTTTTTAGCCATATAGTAGTGGTCACACGACAACAGCAGTTTGTGGAAGTTTGAATACATTATAATCAGGGATATCTAGAACTCCGTTCTACCACGAGTGAAGATTTCCCTTGCACCTATCCATTAATGCTGGATAGGCCACAAGTAGATCTCCGTTCTAGATATCGCCTGGTTATAATTGTATTTGTGGAAATTATGATTTTTCTTTTGAGCCAGTTGTTCAATTATGCTGAAGTACATGTATCCCCAGTACCATACATATGACTTCTTTATCTAAGATCAACTCTTCAACTACAAAAATTTACAACTTCTTTCATTGCAAACATTTATGCAAATTTGGCGCTGCACTTGCAAACCAGACGCATTCTTCACAACCTATTTAAGCAAAGCAGGTTTCGCGAATGCAGCTGTAAATTTGGAGATTCATCTGTAAAGAGCTTTTATACCCTTTGAAGTTGTGATTAACAGAATGTTCTTGGTAAGGCGGAGATTCTGTTTGTTGTGACCGATGACTGAGGTTGAATCTCGAAGCGATGCAGGTGCCGGTCTCGACCCCGGTGTTTTGACACTTGAAATGCGTTAAAGACATGGCTTAGTAAAACTTCAGTAGCTCAACCTTTCTGTTAACCCAGAAAGTTGGCAAAAATGGACGAAATTCGACGAATGTCATTAAAAATCTTTCCGTACGCCAAGTATGTTGGTCAACACTCTGGGGCGTGTCGAGAGGGAGCAAGGTGAGCACAATGCCTCGGGCGCCGAATCCCTGGGAGGCGCTGAAAAGTCCCAACAATGTCGCAAGTACTTTCTTCAATACACTACATTTGCTCCCGGGGGCGCGAAATTTGTTTCTTGCCCTGGGCGCCATCTACCGTATTTATTCGATTGTAAGCCGCGGCTTATAATGTTTTTTTCACTGTTTCGTGCGGCTTACAGTTAAGGGCGCCTTGCATTTTTTTTCTTTACCTTCATCGAAAAGTCTAGATAACATTCAGTCTTTTCCTTTCTACATTTTGTCGGCCAAACTCTCTTTTCACATTCTCTTTCTTCTCTTCAACATCATGTGCACGCTTTGTCACAGGGGGGATTCTGATGAACAGAAGGTAGTTGTAGGTGTACGAATCATTACCAGGGTTGCCGATAAAATGCAGTACGCGAAAATATCTTAGAAGCTTAAGTAACCTATGTTCAAGTGCGGCTTAGAATCAAGGACAGCTTACATTAATGTTTTTAACACCATTTCGTGCGGCTTACAATCAAGCACGGCTAACAATCGAATAAATACGGCAACTTCGGCACGCCCCTGACACCACTTGATGTGGAGGCGATTTTTATTTAGAGCCGACAAATTTTCAGATCTCGAGTTTCAGTATCGAACATTCGGACCTCGGTCCCTTTTCGGATTTTTTGAAAAATTTCCCTGGTACAAAGTTTGAACCACGTCTTACTCGCAGAGATATCGACTACATCACAGGCAGTCGTATGCAACTTTTCAATTGAGCATGGATGACATTGCTTGCATTTGAAAGCATAGTGTAATGTCTGACTACGTCGGCAATTGTTTTGTAGGATGGAGGCAAACAACTTCAAGAAGGTATGGAGTTGAACAAAACTGTTACAGACCTCGACCTTCGCCTTACAGAAGCTGGACAAGAAAGTGAATATTGCATCAATCAGGTTTTGAAAACCAACCAAGAAAAAGCAAGAGAAATGGAAAATGCTTTAAACTCTACTAGCAACTTGCGCTGAAAAACAATGCTTCAAATTTGTTGTCATTGTTTTTGGTTAGCGTACCTATGAACTGATGCTGGAACTGTCGTGTTTACCTTCTGCACTTGTGACAAACATTGTTGAAAAGAGGTTTTTGTACGACATAAGTATTACTGGCTTGAGAAATTCTGAGTAAACTACTTTAGGAGGTGTATATATGTTTTCTAGGATATATTTGGCACAAAAAATTATTTTAGTAAGTTTGGAACTTCGTTGTGACCAACAGGAATGCACTACTGCCGGAGCCCTGTCTCAGCACCTCTGCGGCAACATTCATTATTCAGTGGTGAACATTTAAGTGTTAATCGTTAATATTTTTAAACCCGTTAGATTGCATTAAGATTAAAGAAAACGTATTGTTAGCAAGCTCGTCACCAGATTTTGCTTGACGGCAGGCGCGTAGCCAGGTTTTAAGGTTTGGGTGGGCAAGATTTGTTTTAAATTTACGATTAAAACATTTTTCTGGGCACAAAAATTTTGGGGTGGCACTTTTGCGCTTCGCACACCGCGCCTTTCGCAACTAGGCCATTGGAACGTTCGCAGGAACTGCCTCCGGCCCTATGGGCCTTGCTTGACGGCCGCCGCAAAACATTGCGTGGAGACGGTGGGGCCACTGTTATGGAAAGACCAAAAATGGTTGGCATTACCACTGAGGAGACTGTTAATTTTGTTATTTGGTTCGATTGTTTAGTTCTTCACACTTCCCAAAATTAGCTGCAAGACCACAGCCAGACGTTTCTCAGAAACAGTTTGTGTTCCCGTCAAGCAAAAAAGAGCAAGCGATAGCCACGAGTTATGCAACTTGTATCACGACCAAATAAGTGCATGTAATCCTTAACATCCCTTATTCAACACGTAGTCACGATCAGAGCTTAGCACTATTTACAAGTGACTGCAAACATTTCATTTTGCTTAACTTTTATTTTCGGGTTGCTTAACACGTATCATGTGAAGGAGTTGATCTCCAGAAGGCTTCTCCGTTTTCTATAGGTTTTAGAGGAATCAGCCGACTGGGCTCTGCTTTCATCTTTTTGCGATGGTTCAAACTTGCGCATATCTGTATTCAAGTAACTTCACTCCACAAGTGAAAGAAGCA
>JGI24022J15233_10002727_pt1 | contig 16855 bp, 14 predicted proteins | sample Ectturendosymbi2_FD_15233 | JGI IMG/M metagenome (IMG submission 15233)
ACTAGTGCAGTCATGGCTTCATTGTGGGACATGTATAGGCTACTAGTAAACCTGCCTAACTTTTCGTCTGGTTAATAGCAATTTCATCAAATCGTTTATCAAGGTTTTTGAAACTTCAATTGAATATATTTGCTGTGAGATAATTTCTGTAGACGATACTGCGAGTGGTGAAGCTGTCAGATACAAGAGACTAGAATGAATGTCAGAAGATATTTAATCAGTGATGTTATTGTTTCAATCGTAGATACGAGACTTCGTCTGCCAACTGAAATGCTCTTGAAGGAAATCAACTTTAACTCTATTACGAATGGTTGGACCAGACACGCCACCAGATATGGGTGGGCCTAGCCACTTTTGCTCGGCCTATCTAAACAACACCTAATAACTTTGAGGCTCTTGCGAAATTCGAATTTCCTTGCAACGTTAGAGCTTGGCTGTGTAACCCCAGCAACGGTTAAGCACTGAACATAAAATGCAAAAATGCTTCAATAGTAGCCTACAGTAGCCCCAAGCAAACGTAAGGCTAACACAATGTGAACATACGAGTATGCTGTTTCTGTCAACAGGCATAGTCTACTGGGTGAAAACTTTGATCCACTGCAGGGTTCCCACAAATGTTTTTTGGGTATTCCCTAAAGCTGAACTTAAAATTCTCAAAATCTCATGGAAATTGCCTAGATTTTGCACAAATCAGTATATTACTTTTATCTACCTTAAAGAACTTTTAATGGCGTATCAACAAGTATGTGTTACGTTGCACATTTACTGCTTATTGCATTGGGAACAATCACACAAGCATAGCTAAATACACCTCAAGAACCATATGTCTGTAGATTATGAGATAGGCTTGCTATTGAATTTCTCTAAGGCAACGATCATTTCAAAGTAATTACATTTTGATTATGTAAAACCAAAACATACCAGTAGGCTAACTACATTTCTTACATACCACTATAGGCTATACTGTGGCATGATTTCCAAAACCTGACGTAATATTAAGCTCTTTTTTTTGACTGAAACATGATTGTGGTCTACTTTTGACGCACTTTTTCATGATGGTATTTCCAAAACAGGTTTAACGCATCTCTGATAAGGAAAATACAATATATAACTTTCATGCAATTTTCCACTGATTCTTTTTCCTGTAACTGATCGTAAATCAGTAACTGATTTCACATCACAGAAACGTGTGACCACAAATTTTCCCAGTTTTATCCCATAAAATGCTATTTCCTTAAAAATTCCCCAGTTTCCTCAATTCCCTAGATTTTCCTCAAAAGACATGAAAATTCCCAATCTAGGGTCAAATTCCCCAAAAGTGGGAACGCTGCTCCACCGGTGTGATAGCAATGCAGTATTTATCGTTGACGTTTCAAGAGTGTATGCAAATTCTCTTCCTCAGAAGATGGCAAGAAGCAAAGTCAAAGTATACACACGCACTGCATTTCTGAAAATTTTCGGAGTAGTACAGGAAAAAAGGAGAAAAAATACCTTAGAGACAGGTTGCCAACATTTTGAACGATTTCCCAATTCCAGCATATTTGTGGTTAAAAACCAATCATTTACGAAATTTTCGATCAGATAGCCTGTTTCAAGATATATCTTGCAAGGAGATAATTAACCAGTAAGACAAAGAAAAGCTCTAATAAGACTTTTTTAAAAAAATGACTAGAATAAAATATTTCAACTTTATTATTTGAAAGTTTTTGCAAATGTCAAAATTGCGATGCAATATTTTGACAATTTCGGGGGGGGCAAATGCCCCAAATGCCCCCCGCCTGGTTGCGCGCCGGGGTCCCACAAATGGTACGTGATGAGAAAAAGTTTGGGAACCACTGGCCTAATGTCCACCACAGACCATGCTATTAGTTATAAACATGATCGTAGCTTGGGCACAGGTGATCTGTGTCCAATCCCCACAAAAGAAACTATTGTGTTATCGTGTAGCGTACATACAGATCAACTCAAATAATTTGCCGTCTGTTTGATATTCATATAGTTATTTTGCAAAAATTTCTTCATCAAAAAGGCCATAGCGCGTTTGACCGAGCACGATTACGTAATAGCACCACTGCTCAGAGGGACCGCGCGCCTAGGTCTTGCATTGGGCCCAGCACCTGCTAGGTCCGGCCCTGTTAATAGCTTTCCTTTTTATCCTGTTTAAAGACAGTAAGCTCCATTCCTACTGGGTTCAGCATGCATACGCTACAACAAAAGGTTCTCTTGTAGCTTAGCAGTTTTTGCATCTTTACTTTTAACTGTAGTGTTGCATGAAAGATGTACTTGCCCCGCTGGGACAAAATACTGGTGATTTTCTAAGTTGATATAGGATATGCAAGCCCAACCGTGCGTTTAATTCTGCAGTAACAGTTTTGATGTCATACACTTTAGTGTAGACCGTACTGTAGATAGCCATACTGTTGCGAGCTCAAACCTCCGGAACTTACGTGACATTATATACAGAACAAGATAGCACGGCAGAAATTGAAGAATTTGCTATTTGATGCGCAACCAAATTTGCAGAACATTTTTGCTTCCAACAGTATTGAAAACATTTCATAGCAATCTTGTAAATCTTGTAAAAACCTCATAAATAATAATTGAACTCTTGTATCAATAATGAAACCTCAGTGGTTGCATTGCTGGTTGCATGACCAAGTTCTGCATGAGTCACTACTTTTATAAACGCTCAGTTTAAAGAAAAATTTTATGTTAGCTGCAGAACTAATGCATATCAAAATAACATTAACATATCCGTGTCAGTGATCACTTCTTCTTGCAGTGAACGTGTCGTTAAAACTGAGGAGGAAGGGTGTGCATGTTGAGGTTGAAGATGTTGGCTCAAAGTCAGGTGTACTGTACCCGGAAAGCAGCCGTTAAAACCAATAAATCAACGATCCTTTCGAAAGGCTTTAACGCACACGTAGGGACTATTTCATTGTATGGAGGAGTGTGGTCGGCCGATTTGGTGATGCTGATGGAAGACTCTTGCTGTAACTGTGCTGCAACAACGCACAGTGCATCATGAACGAATTCTTCCAATACAGATATGCACAAGTACACCTGGTGCAAGAGATTCTTTGAGTCAGCGGTCACTCACTAATTTCTACATAATTTCAGCTGTCTTGCTCCGTTCACTACATGAGATGTTCGTGTCTAAAGTGGTGGAGAACTATCGACCTATCACAACCTGCTGGTCCGCAACTTACATATGGAAAAGCCGCCGGGGCCTACAAAAACGTGCAAAAGCAGGAGATCCTAACAAATAAAGTTGGAGGTCCTGGCGGACAAAGGTGCAAGAAAGATTTTTGGAGACAGCGTATCGTTCTTGTTTCCAGAAGTCCCGGAACCCACAAGTTGAGGCAAAGGTGATGTACCATCAGTTCAAAGCATGCCTAGTGAATAATTGCAAAAAGGTAAGACCTCGGTGTTTTTAACCAAAAGGTGAATAACGCTATTCAAGCAAAGAAAGTAGCCTAAAGGGCATGGGTTCTGAACATAGCCGACTTTTCTTTGCATTCGCGGCACGCGGAGGTGCGCAGCTCTCACTGTGAAAAAGTAAAAGACACAATCTTGAGAAATTTTCGGATATAAACTAGATTCCAAATACTAGCTAGCCAACAAAGTGTTCCGGCAAACCACATGTGTCTTCGCAGCAAAAGATTTCATACTGCTAGACTAGGTCCATCACATACCAAGCTTTTGTCCTACCCAGCATTGAAAAGGACATCCTTAGAAGATGGAGAGAGTATTTCAACGATATTTTATTCGCAGTCCCTATCAGACCATCGGATATACGAGGTGCATTTGCGTGGAATACTCTAGCTGTGATAACACTGAAGGCTGGTTGGGCTGGTGGCTGCGATGAAGTCCGACCTGAAAAGCTGAAAAAAGATTTCTTTGGCTGACCCCTGTGTGCTAGGTGGCCTGGTGTAGCGGGAGGGCACAGAAGGATCGGCCAACTGGGATAATCATCCCAATACGCAAAATTGGATACAGGAGTGAAGGCATCAATTATCGAGGTATATCTCTCTTCAGGATACCACGAAAAGTGTATGCCAATTGCCTTGCAAAACGATCTCGTGAAATATAATTGAACCGAACTTGTATGATAAACTGTGCAGTTTTCCTCCCGGCCGAGCACTGTAGACCCAGTTTTCAATCTCAAGAAAATACTCGAGGTATCTCGTAAGTATGCCAAAGGGGTCTGCACTGTTCTGTTGACCTCTAAAGAGCATACGAGTGGCTTCCCCGTGAAAATTTTCAGGGAGTGTTGCAGGAGAACCGTGTAGAGGGTCACCTGTCATTGACAGTCAAATTATTGTATTTCTGCTAGTACGTTTGAGTCCCTCTCGTCGGAGGAAAACCATAACCGTTCACCGTGAGTGTTGCATTCCGTGAAAAGCGTGTGCTGTCACTACTGCTCTTCATAGGCATTGTGAATTGGTCAGACAGACAAAGCCGAGTCGGCGAGATGTCACTGTTGGGAGCTGCTGGATCAACCGTGGGGTTTTTGTAGAAGATTTGGTACTGCTTACCTCTTTTTAACAGGGCTTCATCATGCAATGGATCGCTTTTCTGCTACGTGCGATCAGGGTTGCAAGGTTGGCCTTTTTAGCACAAATTTCAAAAATCTGGCCTCAACTCTAGTTGGCTATAGCCTTGTAAAATTCGTTGGACCTATTGGCTCTTTTTTAGCTTTTTTTACTCTGAAAAAGTTTCCTCTGAAGGAAAATATTGCTATTCCATTCTTTCAGCAAATTATACGCAAAAATTTGTAACAAATGCTACATTAAATCGACGCCCGCGTTCTAATGTAAGTAACATTTGAAATATAATAGTATTTGGGGCGGCAATAGCTCAGTGGTAAAGTCTCCGCCTCTCAATTGGAAGGTTGTATGTTCGATCCACAGCCACTGAGTGAATTGCCGTAGCGCAAGTACATGGGAGATGACTTTCATATGAGTGCAGAAAGCTGCCGATGGATCAGTATGCAAACTGTGGCACCATTGTACTTAAGGTATGCAATCTTACAGCTACAAACCATGCAAAGTCAGAGAAGTATCAGTAAGGAGCTGCAGTATAAGGCCAAGCTAGACTTAATCCAAATTTCGAAGAAGAATTTTATTGATATTCTTGTAATTTAGACCTTTCTGTGACGACGTAGTAGCAATACCACCAACAAAGCTTTTTCTGTCCTTTAAATAATCGGTTTGGCCTTTATCTAGCTTTTTTAGAACTGTTTGTTTTTTTAATGAAGTTTGCAACTGGCAACGCTGCATGCGACCCAGTCGGTACAAAAATAAGAATACGAGGTATTCGGTCTCTCACACAACCCAAGGCAGTGGGTGTTGCAAGTGAGCGGCAGTACTCTGCAACAGGTGGAGAAGTTCACGTACCGATACCTTGGGGCGGTATTAACCAGCGACGGAATGCGAAACGAGGTAATTCATACACCTCGGTAATTAATTCATGGAAAAGCAAACACAGTTTTTCGTGAGATTTACCTTTCTATGGTCAAAAAAAGTAGTAGCATTCAAACACTGAAAAGCTGACAGTTTTTAAATCGGCTTTTGTTTGGAACCTGATATAATGACTGAAAAAGTCATATCTCGAGTCAGTGGTGGGCAATTAGGGGCCCGCGGGTCACATGTAGCTTGCTACAGAGCTTTAAGTGGTCCGCAGAAGCATCAAGACAAATCTTCAAATCTGAAATTTCCTCCAACTTATCACAGTAAACCTTAGTCCTGAGGTTAACTTGATCCGAAACTTAAAAGTTTAAGCACAAAGCAGACAGGTTTTGGAAGAATTCCAAATGCCAACACCACAAACATACAAAATTGCGACGTACATGCTAAATAGCATTTTCTCATCCCAAGCCAATTTAAATAAGCTGAACGATTCAATTTCAAAGTCTTTTTAATACGCCACAGTCATTGTTTAGCAACATTAGCATAAGCATTCATTCTAGATATTTATTCGTGATGGCATGTATTGTCATGGTTCAATAACGATTTTGTGGAGTTTTATTTTTCAATAACAATTTTGTGGAGCCTTAACGTTTTTACAATTTTGTGGAGCCTTAACGTTTTATAACAATTTTGTGGAGCCTTAACGTTTTCAATGATTTCCTATTACCATGCCAGCGAGTGAGAATTGTCTTATCAAATAGTCAGGGTCCGACCTGTGCATGGTCGCAAAGTGTTTCAACTTTGGTCTGGTGTTAATTGCCATTCTATGCTACAATTCAATAATCTGAAATCATTCAACCAAACTAAATGCTTAGAAAAATTCACTATCAACGCTTTTAAAACTTATCAGTTCAGCGAAAGCAGTCTTTTATAATTTGCCAATTTAAATCTGAACAAAAATGCTCAGTAAAAAACACCCGACAAATCCACGTTTTATGGATGATGCTTTGAATAGAAAGGGCATTAAATATTTAAATGTTGAGACTGGGTTGTTGCCCCCTCCAATAAAAATGTCTGACTACGCGCTTGCATCGAACCCAGTCTATCAGCTTTGGTGGCGCGTGTTCAAAAAACTGCACACTACTTAGCGGATGAAAAGTCGACAGAATGTGTTAAATTTTTATGTTGCAAGTGCACCGGACCGAAATATAAAATCAGTTCGTGAAGTAGCAAGACTTATGATTGCAATTACAAAAGCTCTTGTGCACGGCCCCACAAGCCCTCGTTTTACGCAAAGTTTTCAAGGGGCCTGAAAACGAACCATGATTGTTTTATTTCAGCCGCAAGGTCCGCAAGACGCAAAGAAACACACGTGACACTTCACGCAAAGAAAACAACATGAAACACATGCGAAACCTCGAGCACACTCGACGCAATTACCACGCCCCGACACATACAAGACGAAGCTACTCGCCACATAGATAGAAGCAACTTGAATAGGCATTGTATTGAACAAGAGTCGCCTTTATCTCATAATAAAAGACAAAGTGAAACCTAGCAGCCAGGACACCGAAAAACCTTGCGGTTATCGAGTCGAAGTGCCCCAGCACAATGAAACAACTCGGTGTAGCCCCAGCACAATGAAACAGCTCACTCCATGAGGTGTAGTTGTTGCTGTTATACAGGAACTTACTTCGTGTACTTTAGTTCTAACTTGTCGTCCACTGGAAAAGGATGGAAAAGCTCTGAGATGCTTGAAATGACAAATGTTAAAAGACTCTCTGTTACTGTATAAAGAGATCAAAATCAAACCCTATTAGGACTTCCAAAAAATGAACAAGAAACAGGAGAAAGTAAAACCAGTGGAGATTACCCCTGGTTGGATGATTGGAAATTGATTGAAAAGATTCGGGCCTTGAGTTTTGAAACAATATCTGACAACACTGACAGGTTTAGTGCAGAGTACAAACGTTGTAAAAAAACTTGCTCTTTAATTTATACGGCCTTTTTGTCGTTAAAATAACCTAGAGCCAGTTTTGGTCAAAGTCTTCTTCCTTTGCTTTAAGCTTAGTGCTCTCCATGAAGAGGTAACACAACTTATCTACAGGTGGTAAAACTTAACGGAATCTATAACAAAACAAACAACAAAATAGCCGCATTTAGGACACAGATTGTTCTTATTTAAATAATGTGATGGAAAATAGCCGTTTAGTCGACATTCCGTTCAGGTAATTCTTGAAACATAACTATAGTGATAGCAAAGCAACTGCCAAAATTGCCATTAACGTTTCAGGAGAACAGGCGCATTTTTCAATAACTCAGTAATTATTCTCAAGCTCTTCTGACATGAAAAAACAAACTTGTTGTATTTCGAAACAAATGTTTTTTCCAAACCAAATATATTGTCCGTAGGAGGCACTCAAGGTGACTCATGACATAACGGCAAAAATTGTTTTCACAAGATGCAACGCAGGCTAACTATGAAAAAGACGTGTCGACTCAGATTGTCTTTTCAGCGAATTACCTCATGGGACGCAGTTAGAAAGCATGCTCGTCAGGGCCAGATTTAACTGATGCGAGGCCCTAGCCTCATCCACTTGTGAGCCCCCCTCACCCATTGTTGTGAGGAAAAAAATGGAAAGCGTTAATCAATTTGCGAAAACCCGAAAATGACGCTCTGAAAGTACGGTCATTAAACATTCTAATTCATTACTGGAGGGTCTACGATCACTGCGTTTGTTGCTGCATTCATCACAAAAGCGTTAAATTACACGGAATTGTTGAAATCCTACTTGGCTGGCGGGAACAGGATTATTAACTGCCACAGGCAAACCAACCGAAATCGCCACAATCGAAAGATTTGACAAAACACATGGTTTACGTTTTTTTTTATAAGAATCACATCTGTTTTTTCTTATCTGTGTTCAAAGAAAAAACAATCACACTACACCTATATAATATCTGTGGCGGCATAAAGACTTTAAAGCACAAGGTGAGGACCACGTTGCAACTCGCTTACTACGGCTGTAAAAATCTCACACACACGAGCAAAACACGTCACGTACAATGCACCCAAATGGTTGTAACTGTTAGGCTCACGATTCGAGTGTTTCTTACTTTTTCAGACTGGTAAGAATCGAACGCAACTGAATTGTCGCGTGAAAAGATGTGAGGTTTATAAACCAGAACCGTGGCCAGAAAGTCTTGAATAGGGGGTTTAAATTTACGGAAGGGTCTTGACATTCTGAAAATTTGATAAAATCTGTACTGATTTATAGTGTTTCACATTTAAATTTGGAAGGGCTGAGCTCACCATTGCCCACCGTGGCGACTGGACGGGTTTAAATTTCGCTTATACTGTCATTGAAATACGTATAAAGAAATACAAAACTGCAATTATCGAATCAAGTAAGGCTAAACATAGCACAGTAAACAGTTGAAAAGGTTTTGTCCAGCCTTCTTCATAACAAAATTATCTAAGGATTGATTACAATCTTTTGCCTAAGTTTGTCACTTTTAATGTACCGAATGCTTAGTGTGGACAACCTCTCCTGAAACATTGTGACCCTTTAATTCATTTTTAATTCTTTTGAATCTTGAAAAGGACCTTTCGCCTGAGCAGTTAGTGACCATCAAGCTAAGAAAAAAGGCTTCGTGTGGTAGCATAAACTAAGAACTGCACTAATCTAAGGCATCGGACCCAAACGCGCTTTTGTCATATTTTGCTGTTTCCCTGTCTTGTTGGGGAGTAGTTCTGCAGTTGCCATTTGCTAAAGAGGCTTTTGCTTTCTATTCAAGCTCATCAAGATCTTCTCTGATTTGCTTAGCATGGGAGCAGTACAAACTTACGCAAGTACTCAATAGCAATCCGATTTCTGAATGACTTTACTGAAGAAAATTCAAATGGAAAAAAATCACGTCTAAAAATACCAATCGAGCTTCATGCGATACAAATGCTGACAAAACTACTGTATTGCTCAGTCTCCTAACAAACAACTATGCTTTTATTGTAGGATACTGCTGCTAGCCCTACACATAGCTCTTATCTGCACTACAACCTTGCTTTGATCAGGTGCAGTGACGTAACTAGAGGTTTGAGCCATTGGTAAAATTACCTGAAGGGAGCCCACTGGCCAACACTCAGAAAATAGTTGAGAAACAATAGCAAATCCGGTGTTGAATGGCTATACAAAAACCCGAAATCACCGGAAAACACTCCGAAAAACGCAAAAAACGACAATCTACTGAACCCAAAAGAATGTAAATATCAAAATACAACCTAGGTAGGGGCCCGGTTTTTACCTTTAGCTTGGCAGGGGGGGCGGTTCGCACCCTTGCCCCTGTAAGTTATGCCGCAGATCAGGTGCATTTCAAACATGAACAGCCACAAGTTCTTTTGATAGAGTCACAAGTAGAATCAGTACGATTCAGCAAACGCAGGACGCAGCCAGCGTGCTTTGAGTATAACGACACAATATTTGGCATGCGGCTTAACCAACCGTCGTATTGAGATTCATGGAAACTCGTTGGAAGACTCTGGCGTTATCACCACGGAAGTTGAATAAAACTACATTTTGGAATAATAATTAAGACAGGGTTTTTAAGGCGTTTCAGGGACCCGACTCGGGTCCTTAGAATGTCAAATCGGGTCCCTAAAATCAGAGAAAATCGGGTCCCTAGAATCAGAGAAATCGGGTCCCTTCAGATTCAAACCGGGTTTCTAACATTTTCCATTAAAAAAAAACCTGATTAAGGCACAAATTTTCGACGAAGTTTGATCTGAATGATCATATACCGGCCATTGACTCTATGCGCACCACAGTTTGTTGGAGGCCCCCCTTGGATCTTGAGGCTCTAGGCTTAGCCTATATTGCCTATAAGTAAATCCGGCACTGATGCTCGTCCATCATAGTGCTGTTGCGATCGGAAATCCAGAGAGGCATGTGCGCAAAGCTTTGCACCGCGGCAGTAAGCAACAACAGAGATTATGCGTCGCAATCTCTCTTGCTATTGCTTGCTCGCGCCACATATATAATGGTGTTATTCTTCACGCACATCCCGTTCGTGGTGAATCACACAAACAACGCAACGCCTACGGAGAAGTTCCAACAGTGCCAGTCTTGTTTATGCAAAAATAACACTGGAGGCCAGTAATTGTACAACAGCACAGCTCTTGTTGTCACTCGCTAGACAATCACTCCCATCTTGGCATTCCCCCCTTGCTCAAAAATGCAAAACATATTTTTTGGATCGCATGCAATGCGACAGATTTATTTAACAACTGGCGGCAGGCCGAAACCTGGATGATACTTTTTGTCGGGGCGTGAACACTCTTTCCCAAGGAGTGCTACGGCGAATCACCAAGTGGCCATGAATTGAACACTCAACCATTTAATTCAGAGGCGGACACTCTGTCACTGAGCAAACCGCACGCATGTTTCGATAGGGTCGCTCGAAAGCTACTGAAGAAATCGGGTTAATGGGTGTAATTAAAGTCTTTAAAATTTTGTTGAAAACTGACATATTTGTCAATCGTTTCCTGAACAGGGTTTGAGGTATTTCTGCTTATTCTTTGCAATGTCTTGTTCGGAATATCAATAGAAAATAACATGCCGTTGCGTTTCTTCTTCTTAGAATAATGGACTAGCACTTCTATAAAATGGAACATATTCGGAGAGTATCATATTTCGTTGCTCGTCTTTAAATCTTTTAGCTAGTCTTTGGAACACGCAGTAGAAAATACTGAAATTCAAAATACCGAAAATGTCTCCTTGTTGTTTTTCATTTCAAGCAGGAAAGCATCAATGAAATCGCGAATGTCTTCTTCTCGAAACTCTTCTTCGTGCTTCTCGACTTCGCTCATAAATGAATCTAATAAGAAAAGGTGTTAAAAAGTCACATTTTGCTTCGTGCATTATTTGTCAAACTTCAATACCTTTGACCAGCTTTGGCTTGATTTTGAGAGATTGTCTTTGGTATAATAAAAACTTTACTTAAAAGATATCTTTGAGTTACCAACATGAAATTCCATGGATATTTTCATTAGGAACGTCGAGTTTGTATAAGAAGGCAGTGCGGCACAGACACTCATGTACTGCTTTGAAAAATTAACGACTTTCGTTTGAATGTCGCAATCTTTAGTTACATAGTGCTAAAAGCCATCAAATATATTTTGCTCAATATTTTGCACTTTATAAACAGGCGGTTTCTTTAAAAAAATCAATTTCATTAACCGCCAAAAAATAATTATTTTCGTCAACTTGTTACCTAATAAAACGTAACTTAATATACGCCGTTACCCACACATAAAACTGTGTTATTTCATTCAGGAAAATTTGTTTATTTTTTGGAATTTTCCGGTAACATTGATATCAGAGAATAATCGAGTTTTGCACAACTGAGAAGCGTTTAAGAAACTAAGCATGTTTGAAAGTGTAATTACGAACGCAAAATCTGACTCACAATTAATTTTGGCAATTTTCCAAACGTTAAATTACTTTTTTGAAGGTTTTGAAGCAAAAAATTCATCGACAACCATAAAAATCTCCGGACACTAGGTGTTGTTTCCTACCCTGGTGTGGATTTACACTGGCCTAAGCAGAATAGTTGCCTCGTGGATTTCCTGTAAAAGGACCCCTAAAATTTGAAGGCCTCAGGTTGGTCACAAATGTGGCAATCGCGGAACTCAAAGGGTTTATGTATATAACAAGAAGAGATATCGGTTTAAAATTTTCAAAAAACACATCTTTCATATTTATCGCCGGCAGTGTCGCAGATGTACAAAGACAAAGCAGAAAGTTGTTGCAGATAACTCAACTTCGCCTGATCTCAACTTGTCAGCCAGAGACACACTTTCAACACAAGTGTTTAGGCTGTTACAGATAGATTGAAGCATGACCCGAACAACCAATTTGCTTCTTATGGTGATCAAANACTCACGTTTTTCGTATACTTCACAATATTTAATGTAGCGTCATTCTGTGCAGGATTTTCGAAAAAAGCATTCGATCTTCAGAAAAATATTCATGTGACCTAGGTCAGGATATGTTAGTAAGGGGTAACTTAGATCAGTTTAAAAAAATTGTAGAAAAAAAACACTACTGGCATTTTCAACTCAGCATTTAGTATCCGTTTAAGAGCAAAACAGGGAATTTATGTTCCGCAATGTGAAAATCGCATTGATGATTTACTTTTCGCGCCCTATCAAAGATGTTAGTCGCTAATGATTTATGAAGTTAAAAATAGCAAAAATATTTTCAGATCAGCAACGAATCAAGGAAGACTAAAGAATTGAAATGTTGATGTCACTTAAATTATTTTTCATAGATTTGTATTTGGTTACTTGGGTTTATTGATCAGAGACCTTGCCCCGAAAACAATGTAGATCAGTTTTCACACCCGTTTCATATGTAGGAGAAATTATTTGGCAAATAATTGCACAGAATGATAGCGCATGCTTCTGAGTGCTGATATAGAGGGTGAAGCTTCACTAGGACTAACAAACAGGCAGAGTTTAATGCCAGTATGCATCTGTACTCGCCGCAATACACCGACTACAAATTAAATTGCTTATGTTATTTGGTTTACTTGGTTAAAGTNGTGAAAGNTCAGAAACATGCGTTTGCAGGATTGAAATCGTCATAAAGGCCCCTTGAGTTCCGTTTGCCCCTGATAACACTGCCCCTGGTCTTCCTGCGTAGACAAATGTTTTCTGCCCCTCAGCTCGTAACCCATCATCGCATTAATAAAGAATTTAAGCACACTTGGCAAGTACAGCACTTCTGTCATTGCGCGAGTGGTTTATGAGTGCGTAAATTTTTTTCTTGCAAGGCAAAATAGGACACGTCATGTCTAGAATGCTCGTCTTCGAGCAAAATGATGCAACAATACACACGATTGTTACTTAAAGGCAACTTGTTAGGCATCCATGTTGTGGTCATGTAAGAACAACTTGAGTACATTGTGGCATTAGCTACGGTTCAGTATGCAACGAAAGATCTGGCTTAACAAGTTTTGACGTCCCGCTCCGTTAATCGTCACCATATATTTTTCATTAAATGGTAACTATGAACAGTAAAGTTCGCAACACAAGACACGCATTACCCATTACGAATTTGACATCTTTTTCCAAGTCGTTAACAATGTCTGTAAATGGTGGGATGAATCGTAGCTGTGGCATGAATATCAGCAATCCAAACTTATAATTTTCAGTGGGATTGCCAAACCTGTACATCAAAAACAAGTTTTAGTAATTTAAACATCTTTATTTCATCCGTAACGCTTGTAATTAAAAACTCATTACCATTTGTTAAGGTATTCAAGCATTTTGGTGAACCATGGATGGCCGTAAGGAAAACGACGACCGAATACAACGGAACAAATGACGTTGGAAACAGTATTACCAAGTTTCATCTGAAATCAAAAAGATTCAATAAATTTAGATTTTCCGGTCAATGTAAACAGGGATCAAGTTATATTGTTTACAAACAACTCACTGCCATGTCAAACGCCTTCCCATTCTGCTTCCGCAATTCTTCATTAAAATAATCTGCCTCTTCCAATATTTTGTCCTCTATGCTTTTTGTACCAACACCAAATCTATGGAACAGATCAAAGATGCAGTTGTGCAAAACAATGTTTATGACTATTGTGACGATAACTTATAAAGGAATTACTCTGCAGTTGTAACCAATTATAATCATGATCTGATTCCAAGCAACAACCATGGAGCGGATCCAGTCAGTGAGGTTAGGGAGGATGATTTCAGTAAAATTGGTAGTCAAGTCTCATTACGGTTTCGCTACTGTAAGAAAGATGAAGTATGTTTCACTACACTGCTATGGCAAAACAATGGACAGCACAATGGCCTTATATCGCGAATGCTGTTTTCCGAAATGTACAAAATCATTGTGAATAAAGTTTTAGAGGGAGGGATTCACCCCTGTTAACAACATACTTTCTCTTAGAAAAATTCGGGCTATAATTCACCATGAATTTTGGCAAACGTATTTACCCAGCAAGCTGAAAGAAAAAACAAAATGATTTAAACTAAATACTCAACTTAGCTGTTTGGATGAGCAGCTCATATTAGACGGACAAACACGTTCTGTTGCAAACACGCAGAGAATCTGACAGGGGAAGAATGGATGTGGTGCATTTGGGAGATTGCATTCCAGAAGTTCCCAAAAAATGCGACTGCCAATCATTATGCGTTCACTGCGACCATTACGCTAAGAGTACACTGCAGTTCGTTAATTTTGCTCTATCTTGATTTATTATTTACATGAAATTTGTTTGTAAAGTAAGTAGATGAACGATTGGTGAATTGTGCGTTGCATTTTTATAATGTTCATTTTTGGATTTGCAGCAAGTAATACTTTATTTGTCTACTTGTTTGAAATTGACCAGAAAATCTAAATTCTTTGATATAACTCGATAATTTGAGAAACCTTGCAACATCTCTTTTAGCAACCCCAAACAGCTATTAACAAGGATAAATTAAAAGTGCATAAATTTACAAGATTTTACTCTTCATTGTAATTATCATATAGCATCACGTGCTTGAATGATGACGAAGAACGGTTTAGCTCTGACTACGGTATTTAAGATTTGTGATGAAGGCAGCACATAGATTTCTGAACGACTGCATTGTGAAAAGCTAACGTTGTGAAACTACTTTGAAACACGACAAGTAGGCCTGCTTGTTGTCAAACTGTCAACACAAGAAATCGTTCAGATATTAACAACAGTAAATGATTACCAGTAGTATATGGACATCTCTGTTCATGTTAATTCTTCATGTACAGTAATGCTGGAGGTGTTGGTTTTTATGTAAATTCAAAACTCCTGTTTGTTATAAGACTATATTTAAAATTATCCGTAAGTTGATGGGAAGTTTTTTCAGTGAAGGTATATCCTACTTCGCTAGTGATAAAACGTGTTGAGGTGATTTACAGATTTTAACAACTATAAAATCCCCTTATTACCCACTGGAGTAGAGTTTCCAAACTACGGCCTGCGGGCCAAATCCGGCCCACGAACCACTCCATCCTGCCCACGAAGCTATTTCATCTGACCGCAAAGATATTTTGTAAATATTTAGACAATATATATTTACGAAAAATTTGTTGATTTGGTAGAATTCAACATATCTAGAAACAATCACACCACGGAAGATGTCCGGCCCTCAAAACTGTTGTGTAATAGCTTATGTATCATCCGAACAAAAAATTGTGGAGATCCTTGCGCTAGAGCATCCTTCTGTCTTGCAGCTGAAAACAATGGAATCCGAAAATAAAAATTTGGCATATCACGGTCTGGGCCGGGATCATACGTACACTCTTGGACATCGATAAATTACACATGCTACTACCGCCGTACTGTCCTTGTAGCAGCTGAACTCTCGCGGTATGACTCTGACACATCATCTCTAAGCGGAACAAGGATAGACGAGGAATGCTATCTAATTGAACTTGCAGCCGGGTATTTCTTCTTCTGGAATGGTCTTCCGACGATTAAAGCATGTGCATGGTATAGGGTTTGCGATACCCAATCTAATTTTAACGAAGCTCCCGGAAACACCACTGGCTGTGAATGAACATTTGATGAGAATCTGTATTAGATTGGTCAAAGGCCGCCATGCAAAAGTGCTCAAACTTCATGTACCCACCATGAAATGTGATAACAAAGTGAAAAATGAAGTCTATGAAGCATTGCGAGCTATACTCAGACGTGCACCACACACCGACAAAATTATCTTATCAGATGACTTGAACGCAATAATAGATTCTAATCAAACGATCTGGAGCAATGTGCTGGGAAAACGTGGAGACGCAGATGTCAACTCCAACGTATATAGCCTTCTCAATTTCTGCTCGGAGTTCGGTCTCTTCATCACCAACACGCATTTCCTACTAAAAATTCGATACAAATCCACATGAAATTCCAGATCAAAACATTGGCACCCAATTGATTACATTTTTGCAAAGCGACCAGATGTACGCAATGTGGTCACCATCAGAGTTCTGCTTGGAGCAGGCTGCCGGACAGTCGACACACTCGTTTGTTCAAGTCTTCAACTTCGCATCTGACAAGTGCTCAAGAGGAAACCGTGAGCGCGCTTTAATGTTGTACTTATAAATGCTGAGAAAGAGCGCGTGACCTGTATCAGGATATTAATCACACTACTGCCTTCAATCCAGCTCACAATTTTCATGTCTCTTTTCAAAAAAACGCAGATGCACGATTGGTTTGACAGAAACAATGCAGAGATCCAAAACATTTTCCGAATCCGCAACGCAGCTCTGGCTGCAAAAGTTAGGTATTCATCTTCCACGAATCTGTAGGCTTGTCCATGGGAATGTCATTCCTATGGGAATCCCATGGGAAACGTCCCATGGGATGGGATGGGACAGGCATAAATTGCTATGGGATGGGAATGGGAC
>JGI24022J15233_10002728_pt1 | contig 16854 bp, 9 predicted proteins | sample Ectturendosymbi2_FD_15233 | JGI IMG/M metagenome (IMG submission 15233)
TGGGCTGGGGGTGCTCATGGGTGATTGTGTCGGGGCTTGGTTCAATCTGAAAGCAAAACGATGGATTGCATTATGACATCACTTCCACAATGAACCAGTTTCATCGCAATGCAATTAAAACTTCCGTAAAAACAAACGTCAGTTTCCACTGTTCGTGAAAGGTCATTAAATCTTTATTAGTTGTTGTTCGCGGATGAGAGTGAAACCAAAGTAAAGCGAGCAGCAAGTTTTGCGGGAACGTCAAAAAAATCGAACATCAGTTTTATTCCCGACTGACCGTATTTTTGTTCCGCCCACGCGTTTCATTGAAACGCTCATTGAGTAGTTTTGAGACGAAATTACAAAGGGCCTCAATTTCACCGCCTTCAAAATTGTTTGGAGTCGTGAGTTAAGCGATGAAGCTTGAAGTGTTGCTTGTTTCTTTATGAACACACCCTGGCGTTGATAACACCGGAGGCAGCAGCCACAATTATGGCTGAGAGGTTTGAGAGGGAAAATATTTTACTGGTAACCACGACGTCACATGTGGGTCATGACGAAACAAAGGTATCAAGCTGCGGCTGCAACCATAGCGACACCAAATCCTATGTGACGTCATACTACTGCATTGTTGCTCTATGAAACAAGTAACATATTCGAAACAGGGGGAGTAAGAAATATGTAGCTTGACTTTATGACGTACTGTGCTGAAACCTGAGTAAATTTAGTAAATTTTCACACACTTGGCGGAAACCGAATAAATCTAGGAAAAATGTCCTCTCAAGAAAGTTTATCTCGCAGTTATTTTCAACAAAGTTTCGTGGACGTTTGGTAAGAAATGCGCTAAACTTCCAAACTGCTCGTCTTGTATCGACGCAGGGCCTGATTTTCTTCCGTTANTTTGTAGCAAAAAATTAGAATTCGAAAATTTGGGGGAAGATACCACCTTTCCGGTTTTCTTTGAATGCAGTTTCATCAACTACGAAAAACANTAATAATCCGATTTCCTCGCTATTTTCAAATGCCAGAAGCGTCAGAGTTAATGTGGCCTGTTCCGGAACGAAACATAACAGAACTGTTTTTATGATTAAGTTTTAGGAGTCCGAATGGGAAGATATATCCTGGTTTAAACCTCCGCTGAGCGCGAAGGATGATCCAAACAGTGCGAAGATACATTATTTTTTCACGTAGACTTGATTCTTTTCTTTTATCTTCTTGGATCAATGGATCAAGCTTAATATTAAATATCAGATGATCCCTCGCAGGAGCGGCGCGAATGCAACTGACCACCGGCGGGGTCAGTGCTCGATCAGCTGTTTCGAGGTTAACGCATCCATAGCAGGTTGGCTGCAGCACTGTCATGGCGTCTGCACGCTGAATTGGCCGGTGTCGGACAAATAAATACAAACAAGCTTCGAAAATTCATTCTTCCAACGACGTCCTCTCTGCCACGGCAGCTCTTTGAGTTACTTTTCATGTTAAACAAAGAATCGGGTCATTCTTGAAGACCGTGGCACGAACTGTCGAGTGTTAATAACACAATGATGTAGTTTCTCCTCAGGACAATACCTTGTTTCGGATAGAGAGGCAGACGACACTGTTGTGCGTATATTGGGTAAGCAAGGGAGGTAAGTGGCTTGAATACATGGCATTGTCAAAGGACACCAATCTCATCCGGCACCTACCTCAGGAAGCAATCCAAACTGTAGCTTGACGTCACGCTCATTGCGAAGATAGACGCTCCTGGTTCTGTGGAAACGTTGGATGGTTCGGTTGCGTGCGAGGCGCTGGCGAGTTGTGCGCGACGCTTCTGTGCTGAGGGGCAAGAACAATGCGCCGGGGAAGCGTTCCTGCGCTGAATACGAAAGCATTCAAGCGTGTTTTAAAGTTTGAATACCGATGTTTTTGAAGTTACACATCGTGGTCAACATGACATACACGGCTCTTTAATCCAGTCTATATAAAAAAAAACAATAAATATTATAATTTTTTGCAATTTCCGCGTTTCACACAAACAATTCATCCCATCTGCTCCTGATCCAGCCACCAAGCAAAGATATTTCCCTTCCTGGATACTCTTTTCTTATTTTTTAGAAAAGTTTTTCAGCGGTAAGTGATATTTTGGTTCAACAATGAATTTTCAATGAAAAGCACTGTGCAAATCAGCAACACGTCACCAACAGACTAATACTGCAGACGACAAAATCGTATTAAGCTACGAAGAAGTCGGGTTTGATTTTTCCAGCAGTGACAAAGCGGGATTTGAAACATTTTTGCGTTTATTTTCCCGTTGCACAAAATAGTTTGCTACAAAACCACTGCTATTCGTTGAAATTCTTAACTTGCAGAACCACATGATGCAGTCCTTCAGTTTTTTTGCAATCCTCTTCACCCATGACGTATGAGAAAGGCTGAACTGCGTTTGTTTGCCGTTTCAGATTTCTGCATCAACCTGAAGATGTCGACATGCACCGCCAGGGCAAATCTTATCTTTCACGCGGAACTTGGAAAATTTCACGCGGATTGTTGATTTTTTTGCTGTCACGCGCCAAGCTTTTGCATATCACGCGCGAGAACTTGTGAAAAAAAAACTTGAATTCCGTTGAAATAGAAATCTATTGGAATAAGGTTTCAGGACTGAGGATGCATAACCTTACGTGAAATCGATTTCCTATATCTAAAAATTTGCTGATCGATTCAAACCTTTCACCTTTGTGGAGGTAGTTACTTGAATACAGATATGCGCAAGTTTGAAACATCGCAAGGTCTTGAGACACTCAAAAGCACTAGTGTTTCTGTATGCTTTCGAGGAATCAGTCGACTGCCATCTGCTTTCGTTTTTTGCGATAATTCAAACTTGCGCATATCTCTGGATATCAAGTATGTACTTTCCACGATGGGTGTAAGCAAGGAATCGATCAGCAAATTTTATTAGGAAATCGATTTCACGTAAAATTACGCATCCTCAGCCCTTATTCAAATAGATTCTACCAGATCCACTAGAGACAATTAAAAGCTTTAGGATGAGGTTAGCTGTAAGGTTTCGAGGAATCAGCTGAATTTGTTCCACTCTCATGACCTAGCATGTACTTTCCACGATGGGTGTAAGCAAGGAATCGATCAGCAAATTTTTAATAGGAAATCGATTTCACGTAAAATTACGCATCCTCAGTCCTAAGCTTGCCGTTAATTAACCTATTCATTGTATATCGTGTTGTTGCAACCTCTCCGGTGGTGTTGCATTGATTGTGTGATTCACCACGAACGGGATGTGCGCGAAGAACAAAAAGATATATGCGTGGCGCGAGTAAGCAATAATAAGAGAGATTGCGACGCATGATCTCTGTTGTTGCTTGCTGCCACAGTGCGAAGCTTTGCGCACATGCCGCTCGGGATTTCTGAATCGCAACAGTAACTTCAGGAAAGGAAAAACTGCTGAGAAAAACCGCTAAGTGGGAAAATTGCAATAATTTAACAATGTACTACAGTTTGGAACTGTTGATGACTTTCTTTTTGAAAATATTTTTAAAATTGATGAAGCTGACAAATTTTCAGGTCTCAGCTTTTTATCACAGTCTGGGATGTTGCAGTCCCAACGACATGACTCATCTACATGAACGTCTGAACTCTAAACGTGTTTATTGGTTAGCCTGCCTTGCGCTTCTCTGCACAGGAATTTGTCATGCATAATATATCATGATTATAACTGATTGTTTCACACGACTCAGAGAATTGATCAATGTGAACAAAAAATGCCACTGTGTCACATAGGAATGGTGAAGGACCATGGTGATCGTCAAGCCAACCAACTCGTTTATTACATAATGACAAAAATCAAACACAGAATACGGTGAGGAAAAATGACAGATAAAGAGAGCATGCCTATGCACACAAGGAGAGTGGACTTAATTTACTTGAGGAAATTTGGTGTGGTCAAAAAACTGTTAAACACAGTGTGAAAAATAAAAAAATATAATTGACGAAGCACAAAAAATAAGAAAAAACTATGGAGTATAATTTTATGCGTAAAAATGGGATGTGTGCAGGAAAGAATAACAAACAAAAAAGCAAAGATACATAGAAAACAACTTACATTATTCAAATTAACAAAATTAGTGAAGATAGCGTTTTGTTCCTCATCAAGCAAACTGTACTAAAAATACATAATTGTTGGAGACCTCTTTATTCCAACATCTGACAACTTATGAAGACTGAAGACACGAATCTTTTTTTGTGAAAGGTGTTTCTTAAGTTGCCATTGCATGTGTTTTTCGCTTTAAATTCACTGCAACGCAGGTTTTCATTACTGACTTGTTCATCCCGATCGTAACTTGCTATTATGCATCACATTAACGCAACTAGTACAGGGGTGGGCAATAAGTCGCCTGCAGGCCACATGTGGCCCACCACAGTGTTTTCAGTGCCCAAAGGAAACATTCAGGAAAAATCTTCAAATCTGAAATACCCTCCAATTTATCGCAGTAAATGTCAATGCTGAGTGCTAAGCTGAACTGTGACTTGCTTCTATTTCCATTAGAAAGCATGGCCCTTTGCTAAATATGGCCTTCTCAAATTGGCCCTTGAACAAAATTAATTGCTCACCCCTGAACTGGTACGTTGGATAAACTGTCTTTACCACAACTTACAGTAATTTGCAAACCAACTCACATGTATACATGAAATCTCTGTGAAGAATAGGTTGAGTTGCTGTCCACAGAAGCTGGAACTGGCTGTAATCACTTAAAACAATTAAGTGCTCCAGTATTCTGCAGCGCTGAAACAAATTTAGTCTTTTTTCAAACACCTCATCATGGAGGTCAAAACCAGAATTTTCATAAAATGAAAATATGAATCAAATAGTGACTCAAATGCAATCAAACCAACCTGATCATGTGACCAGTTTTCAAACCAGATGGCAATTTCATCAAGTTTTTTCTCAAAATCAACATCCTTTGAATGCTTGTCTTTTTTAGAACCCTTGACTGGATCACTATCTTGTTGTTCACTGCCTCTCTGTTCATTTATGGAAAATGTTGCATTCTTACTCACAAGATCTGAAAATTCGACCAGTTGTAGCTCCGAAACAACTTGAGCTTGATTCTGTGATATCATCAGCTGTGTTGTCATGATTACTTGAAGACCTTTCCAAATTTTATTGCTGTAAATCTAATCAGGTCATTATTTTGCCAAACACCTGTGGAACAAACAAGACATCTTGGACCAGGTTTGATATCTTAGTCACACCAGAGCTTCTAATTGATGTAGAAGAAATGAAACTCTGTGGGACATAGCTGTCAACCAATCAGTTTATATTGTAGTCTTAATTACTATAAAAAAACTTCTGGTGATGTTCAGCAAAACATTTCCTTATCTTTTTTTGACCATGTGGTGTGTATCCAAGCAAAAGCAATGTTATGAAATTACTTCCACATACTCATTTCCACATTTTTCTGAAAGGCTTGTCCAACATTTTATATAGAGTTTGTATCATGTTCTTGTTAGCTATAGAAATAAACATTTCTTGTGTGCTCTATTTCTGGAATAAAAGTGTTCATTTGAGCAAGTTTGTTAAATAGTGAAAAAATTTTACTTTTATTTAACAATCCAGTCTACTAAAAGATGTAAACATGCACATTAAAACTCCTCACAAATTCATCTTACTGATCACCAACAAGTTAAGTAGGTACCCAAAAAAGTGTAACATTTAAAAAAATTACTCTGTTTAAGATCCAAGGCCTGCTGGTATTTTGCTGCTTAGCCATGTTCAAATTTTCGGTAAACCATGTTGTTATAGATGACTTCCAGTTTTATGTCTGAATCACTGTATTGTTTGTTGATGATATGTATGGGTTTGGTCTCAGCACCATTGATCATCAACACCAATATATTTTCTCAATTTTTTTGTGTTTATGCTGCCACGAAGGAAATTATTTTTAAGTGTAACAAAACAGTCTGTCTAGATTTGTCATCCAAAATGGTATAGGCAGCCTGCAACACAATCTGTTTTTTAAAAGGTGTGCATGGTAAGTTGGCCAACAAATTAGATATCTTGGTTACTGCTCTATTTTTTTCAGTCATAGACCAATTTTTTTTCAAACTGAAAAAAATTAAATCAATATGGTTACAATGTTTGAAAACAGGCCCGTAGCCAGGTTTTAGGGTTTGGGGGCAGGAATTTTGTTTTTATTTAATGTTTAAAACAAATTTTTCTGGGCATAACAAAATTTTGGGAGGGCACGAAATATATTTGGGAGGCACTGTCCCCAAATGTCCCCTGTGGCTACAGCCTGTCTGAAATATAGACTTATGAATACTGTTGCAGCAAGTTTTAATGCAATTGTGATACAAATGACCGAAATGTTTCAGTAACCAAAACATCTCAGCAAAAATGACTGAAATGTCTCAGGAAAAAAGAAAGGTACTGCTTCATGCCTCACAGAAGGATTACAATGACATTGCAAGACAAGTCAAATTATTTTATTATACAGCAAACAAGCTCAAAGGCATCTTTGCTCAATGCTCAACTGAAGCAAAAAATATCTCCATTTTGTGCCTATTGCACGCTAATGCATGCCTGCTGCCAATTATGGAACAAATACACGCAGCCTGGTATTGCCTCTGCATTGCTCACACAGGGGTTCTCAACCTTTTCAAGCATGTGGCCCAATTAATAAACAAACAGAGGATCTATGGCCCACCAACTACAGAGCTTCTCTAATGCAAAATTTGTTGCACATGCAGAGAGAAAAAATATAAATAACTAAAAACAACTTTTAATAAAACAATGTGTGCTTCTTTTTCTCAGCGAGTTGTTACTGTCTACTGTTAGGCCGCATTAGATCTCAGGGTAGGTGTTGAGCAGCTATTCGATTGTCTCATCGTTCTGAACTGTCAGGCTGCACAGTCCATGGGGACATTGGAGGACAAAATGGTCGATGGTTTGTTCTTCTGCACCACACTCACAGGCCGCAGAAAAGGCCATACCCCATTGTGCAAGCAGGAGCGCAAACGTCGGACACCGGTGTGGAGGTGGTTAAATCGGACCCATGCTGTACTTGGGAGGATCATTCCAAGAGGGTGGGTGCCAGTGTCACAGATAAAAGTGTCGAGTCTTGTAGGATTATGCAACCTCTGCCCATTCCATTGTGGATCTGCCCAGTGTGCCACACATATGTTGTCGTTGTCTGATGAAATGAAGAGTTGTTGTGCGGCGAGTAGAAATGGGTGTCTCGATTTGAGGCGCCGTGCATTTGCACTTGATGAATAGGTGAGCACTGAGTGGAGCAGGTGTCCAGGCTCCATGCGACGGCGTGCGGCTCTTTTGCGACGAAGCTCAGCAGGTTGGATGCCTGCAAGGATAGGAAGGTTGCCTGCTGGTGTGGGACACAGGCATCCACTCACAATTCACAAGGCATTGTTAAAGGCAGGCTCATGAGGTGGGTGTGAACATTGCGGCACCAGACAGGAGCGCAGTACTCTGCGGTTGGATGCACCAGGGTTAGGGTGACTGTCTGCAATGTTGTTGCTCCAGCACTCTAGCCGGAGCCAACAAGCCACCTAAAGAATGCAATGCGTGATATCAGCTTTTTGCAAAGTGACTCAAGGTCTCGGCGATATGTCCGTCATTACCCCAAGGTATTTGGGCTTGGAGCAGAAGGGAAAGATTTCATTGTTGTAATTAACTTTAAGCTCACGTTTAACTTCCTTGTTGTTAAGGTGGAAAGTTGCTGACACCGTTTTTGTAGTGCTGAGCTTTAGCTTCCACATCTGGAGGTATTCACTTGTGGTTGCCACGTCCTTGGTCAGCACCCCTTCCACTATCTACAGGTCTCCATCAGCATGCATGATTGCTAGGTCACCAGCATATGCATACTTTCTGGAGACAGTGGTTGGCAGTTCAGAGATGTAGATGTTGAAAAGAAAACATGTGCTTACAATCATTGAGAAGGCCGAGCCTGTTGGTTGTTAGAAAGCATAGATATCTGAGGCTTAATACATGATAATCTGCAGATCAAGTCATCTTGCACAGTGGGCCTGCTTCTAGATTTCGTTTTCATGTCAACAAGAGCTGCCTGGCTGCCCAAAATACTTTCAGGAACTGCATATTGCACACAATATGACAGACTGCACGAGAATTTCTATGTCACAATAATTTCTAACAGATTTAACAAAGCATATCGTGATATGTGTAGCTCAAGAAATACTTACATTTTCGCTTGAAAGGTTCAATTTGAAAACACACTCAATTTCAATAATACCAGGCCATGAGAGTGTGACCTATCAAAAATTCTTCTGTGACCCACAGGTTGAGAAACCCTGGCATACGACAATGCCATCAAATGTTGCATTACATCCCGAAGAATGTATGTGCTAACTAAAATGAAGTTACCTATTTCATGAGAACATTTTGATGCTTTTATTTGTTTCAGATGAGAAAGCAGACATGTTCACTGACAATTAGTTTACCTAGTGTGCGATGGCATTTTGTATTGCTTCTGCTTATCAGCTAAATACCATTTATGCAACGGTACAATACGTTTTTGTATTACATACAACAAACAAACTTTAGCCTTGCAGCAAGCTTCTGAGGAATCTGCCTGCTTTCTGCTTTCATTCTTCTGCGACGATTAACACTTGCAAGTGTATCTATTTATCATAAAGGCCACAAAGATGGTGGCAAGTAAATCAGTCACGGTTTATTGACGGGAAACTAGTTTCGGGTTTTGCAACACATCATCAGTCCTGTAAATGCAAGACAAATCTTACAGGCGAAATGTTGGCACTTGAAAACAAGTAAGGAAAGAAACACGAACTGTGGCTGGTTACAACCATATTACTACAAAATTGTCGAAGCTAAAAGGCTGACCTTCCCAGAGCCTCATAAACCAGTCACTGCTAAGAAAATCGGCGTTGGAAACGGTCTATGCAAGACACTTTTCCTCTGGAGGTAACACACGTGCATGATGACGGGTGCCAGATATACACCACATGATTAACAGAGCGTAACAGTTCACGAAAAAATCTAGAAAGGCCGAGCCTTCCAACGTAAACCAGAAAGTTGTCCAAGTGGTTAATTTCGATCAAATAGAATAATTAGCTTAACTGAAAAAATTTTTTTTTGTACAAGCAAACAATACATTTGAAGTGTGCAATGAAGTCAATTTCTAGTTATTCCTTATTCCAAACACAACTTTTTTGTTGGTGTGACAGTTCATCACTTCTCCCTTTTCCTGTCTCATAGTTCTTTCAGTAAATGTCAACATTTTGAGGAAAACAGTAGTGGCAGGGATTCTCTCAACAGATCGAAGACAACAAACAAATTTTAGCCTTGCGGCAAGCTTCTGAGGAATCTGCCTGCTTTCTGCTTTCATTCTTCTGCGACGATTAAAACTTGCAAGCGTATCTGTTTATCATAGTTAAAGACCACAAAGATGGCGGCAAGTAAATCAGTCACAGTTTATTGACGGGGAAACTAGTTTCACGTTTTGCAACGCATCATCAGTCCTTATTCAAATAGAGTCTTTTTGTATTGCATATGTTCTCAATCACATAAATTGTATTAAAATTGCTTTGACTCAAACACTACATCAAATAGCACATGCAATAATCAAAGATGAAGGTATTTCAGAACATTAAGAACATAAACAGAATTTTCTGGAGAACATTTTCACAGATTTATTTATGTGTTGAGTTTAGAATGTTCGGCATCACAGGGATAACTCAGAGACCACCAACACACAAAAATGCTAATTAGATATCACAAGGTTGGTGTTAGTTGTTGCATGTACGCAATATTGACAAAGAACTAACATATTAAAATTCACTGCATTTGCAATGTGTTTTAATATGAAGTTTGAAGCTGATGATAAACAATTTTCACAAAAAATGCTTCTGGAAAAAACTGACTGAGTTTTTCCCAGATGTGACATAAAGGATAACTTTACTTTTAGCAAATACAATTGAGTTAAGATGTATGACTCTGAATGTAAACCTGCATTGAATAATTTCATTGAACTTATTCATTCAAATGATATTGAGTGATTACAAGATTTGAATGATTAACGAAGTGACAAATATACAATCTATACCTCTAAAATTCATTATCAATCACAGCCAATGTTCCCTCCAATATTTAATAATGCTGCGCGGAAAAACAAGCGGGTGCGCTGAATCACAATTTTACTGAGCAGAAGTTACTAAATCTATTACACAGTAAGATGTATTACAGACAAAAACTAAAAATAAAACAAATTTTATTGTGCTAAGGATTGTTGCAACTGTGCTGAGGGATCTTAGCAGCTGCGCGGCCATGCAGCTTAGAGGGAACATCGATTACAGCACATCTGTGAAAAAGCTGATTTTCATTTAAGTGATAAATAGCCTAGTGAACGTTCTTTTAATTTCGTGTGAAAAAAAGAAATGAAGGTCTGTAAAAGAAAAGTGTGTGAAAAACTACATAGCACCTGACAATTCTATTTAATCAAGGTGATAATACTTGGCCAACCTGAAAATTATGGTAGTTTTCAAAAATATATGTGTGGCATAAGTCTTTTAAACCATGACATGCATGACAAAGCAGCGATATGTGCAAAACCGAGCCTAATTTCTGTTCAGTGCATAGGACATGGTGTGTGAAATAATTGGCACAGTACGGTGGTGAGCTAAGAATAGCATCTGGAATTCTGACATTGGCAATTTCCTAAAAAGGAGTAAAGTGGATAAAAAAATCAAAAATTGGTGACTGAATGGCCTGGCACACTGCATAAAAATTATGACCTTCTTTGACAGTCATCACCTACCTAGCTACTACACAGAAATTGTGTGAGCTAAATCTGGAAACAAATTGCATACCTTCTGTTTCAAAGCAAATCATAAGTCACAATTTTTCTTCATGCATGACAATGACATGGATGCGTTAGTCCAATGTTGTGATGTGAAAGTTTCAAAAAAATATTATGTGTGCATTGCCATGAAATCTGTTAAGAGTGTTTCATGAGTATGTTATTGCAGAAAACCATAATTCCACATAAAACGTTCTTACCTAGTTTGTTAAGGATGATACTGTTGATGAAACATTTTTATTTACTTGGTTAGAATAATTGCCATAATTTCGCTAAGCTATATATTCATAAAATCCACATTAACTTCATTAGAGATAAATCTGTTAGTATTATTGTTATAGTAGTTTTAACTTTCCCAACTACAAAAGTATTTTATGAGAACAATTATTTTAACAACATTATAATACTAAGTATCAATTTTAAGGGGTTGTTTACTGTGCCAACCTTTTTAACAGAGCTTAGCTTTGACTTAATTAGTGAAAACTAGATAGTATTATAAATAGGCCAGCCAAAAGCCAATAACACCAAATTTTATGATTTTTAAAAGTTTATAAAACGTCCATAAACTTTACGCTGATACCATGAGCAAATCTAAAGTTATTTGCAGTGTTGTATTAGAGTCAGGGTCATCAAGAGTCAAGAGTTCTTTTGTGGAGTCAGATTTTTGTTTTACTCCAAGAGTCCAAATAAATAATTTTTACATTGCATTCCTATGTTTAGGAACTCCTGTTGAATTGAGTTGAGCTTATTTGGGCAAAAATTAATTTCAATGACGAGAAAGAAACCATAGCAATTGCAAAAACACCAGGGCACTGAAAAAAACAGAAGGTTATCGAGTCGTTGCTACTTGACTGATGGATAAAGGTGTATAGTAAGCCAAATTTACATCAAACCATATAGCCTATGTGGGAAAGAGCTGCCAGATGCTACAAAATGATACAATTTCTTTTGAAACAAAGAATTCTTGCTGCGTACCACAATTTCCATTGATTGGTAGTTGCTACAAAATCATTCACAGCCAAACTTAATTCATGTTACGTTAAGGCAGTGGTGCTCAAACTTTTTGGCTTGTGGGCCACATTTGTCCTTCAGAAACCCTTCACAGGCCACAAGAATTAATAATCTCAATAAAAATTCTCTTAAATGATTAAATTGTTAAGTTTTCTTTCCAATGAAAATTGCTTCGTGGGCTTAGCGGTCCACATGTGGCCCCCGCGGGCCATGGTTTGAGCACCACTGCGTTAAGGAGTCGGAAATTTTGGAATGGTTGGAGTCATAAATTTGGTAAAGGTTAGAGTCAGACATTTTGCATCGCCCTGGTTATTAGGTCAGTCAAAATTTATCATTAAGTCAATATTCTTATAGCAAAGTTTCATCCATTTATTGATATTTTCACAAAGCTACAACAACAGATATTGATATACCTTAGATGTTTATTTGTAATTCTGACATAATGGATTTGTGCAACTTCTGACATAATGGTGTTGTTTTTGGTAATGCTCAATACATTGTGCACACTTCATTTCAATAGGATAAAGATTTAACCAGACTAGTTTCATTCCTAACATATGATTCACATTCCGTATTCCACTTACCAACACTGGAAGGTAATAGGCAAAATAAAGTCAAAATTTGCAAATTATGAACTGAGAATTTTAAGGTTTTAGGTCAAACAATTGGTTGCCCTAATCATGACATACTGCATAGCATGCAGAAATATTAGGTGTGTACCTATAACACATAAAGCACATTTCACTAACTGTATCATTCAAAAGTAGCCAGCAACATTTAATATTGAACACAAATATTTTCAATTGTGAATTGCACAATTTTCAAAATGTTGAAGAAAACATTACAGAAACACAAATGTTCTCTCCACAAAAAAACAACTGACAAAATGAAGATGAACCTTGTGGCTTTTCCTTAAAATGCTTGTTTCTATCCACGTCGCCTATAGCTTCGTCTCGTGTGTGTTGGGGCGTGTATAATTGCCGCGAGTGTGTTGAAGTTTCGCAAACGTCTCACTTTGTTTTATATGTTCGCTAGCCATGTCTTATGGACCTTGTGGCCGAAATCAATAAAAACTGTCAAACACTGCTCAACTGAAGCACAACTGCTGCACACTGGATTTCATGTCTTAGTACACATGAATGTGAAACCATCACCTGGGCTACAACAAAAAGTTTGTCATCTAGTTCTGACACACACTGCACTAGCAAACAAAACAGTTTGTCAATCAAAGTCATAACTCACGCACCTCATGAATTCAAAACTTATTTTGTAACCCTGCGGTTCTGCCTTCAACACTGTTGCAAAACGTTCTGTTAAAAAAAGTGTCTGTAACCCTGTGATTCAGCCGGCTCCAACGCCATTGTAAAACATTCAGTTTTGTAGGTTTTCATCAAATTCCATTGTGCACAGAATGTGCATTTATATATAATAACAATGCACTTTGTGCCTGCTATAAATAAATTTATTTATTTATTCATTCAAACCAGATTCTATTTGAATAAGAGCTGATGATGTCTACTTTGTAGGAAAAATATATACTCTGTAAGATCTTAGTGTCTGATCCTTTGCTGAGAAAGAATTTCTTTTCATGGACAGTCAGAATCATCGCCAGAAAGTCGTCACTAAACAGGCTTTACGTTTGTGCAGGGAGGCTTTACATTCCTGCAAGGAAGGGCTTGACATGCATATTTGACAAAAATTCCACTTATTTATAGTGTTTCATATTTCAATTTGGGGGCGCTTGGAACTTTTCTTAGGGAGGCTAAGCCCACCAAAGCCCACCTGTGACAACAGAACTGAGACACTGACTTACCCACTTTCCACTGCACTGTTATCAGATTTGTGTTGGATTGGGAATTCCACAAATCGCTCAAGCACAACCGTGAGTATCTCACCGAGCTGCTTGAGTGCGCATTTTTTCAACCATATGCGATTCAGCGAATCCAACTAGCAGAGGTAGATTGGGAATCCGATAATAAGGGATCAGAGTGAAAAAGAGGTTGGGTGGTTTATATTTTGGACGACCTTTTCTATGCTTGTTTGATGCTGAAACCACTACCGTGGAACAGATTAGCCTATTAAAACTAATCTGTAGCAAAAATGACAGATTATTTTATTTAACAGTTTTGCCCATAGGCTATCTACTCCTGGTTAGTGAATCAATCAACAAAGTTGAATCAGTTAAGCAAACTGAAAGATCATTCGGTAGGTTACAAGACATCAGATATTGGAACGAAGAACTATTACCCCACTACTGAGGTAGATTTTTATGACACCTTGGTATAGTAGAATGATTCAACCTTTGTGTAAAATATGTAATATTGGAAGTGGATGACTTCAGTATAAGCTACACTTTAAACTTGTATCCCAGTTATGTGGCTATGATTTCCTCAGTTCATAATAGAGCACATGGAGTAGCATAAAATGTGTCATAAAAATTTGTGAAATAGGTTATAATTGCAATGTGGTGAATTGCAGTACCTATTGTTCTAAGATTACGACTTACAAAGTGCTGTGAATCCTCATATTTGACACTCTGTTGTATTGTACTTATAGTGCAGAGAATAGACTGGTCAATTAATTATCTTGACTGAAATCAACAAAGTGACTTTGCAGTGTGAAAACAAACTCCCATTTCCTGCCCTGTAGAAGCTGTTCAAATTCTGTAAGTTACTTGTAGAGCGCAATTAAGATGCAAGGCATCATGACCTCATCACTCAGCAATTCTCTACGACTTTCTCTGCTGGCTGTTATTTTTCGAACTACGCAAAATAAAATCAAGTCTCGGCGATTCCAACTACACTAGCGAAAAGCACATTTCTGTAGTGGAATCACCTTTCACCTTTTCATTTTAACCTATTCCCCAGCTTTTGCAATATCTTCTGCAAGGTCAATCGTACGAAGCAAATCTTTGAATTTCTTGCAGTGTAAAAATGCCCCAATATCGAGTTCGCAATGACGTTCACAAAGGTAAATCAAGGACGACGAATCACTCACACATCAAACCAATGCGAATCTGACAACAGTGCAGTGTAAAGTGGGTAACTGTTCATTCAAACCACACAGTGTACAGGGTTCCCAGACAACTTGTGAGAAAGTATACCAAGCACTGTCTAAAAAAGCTTAACAACACTTTGACTTTTCAGAAAGATATTCAATAAAAGGTAGTGTCTATTTTACTGGTGATATTCTGGTGACAACAGATCGGCTGGAGCTATTGTGCCACTAGTCGAACATTTGATCTCGTGGCATGACACAATACAAAGAAAAAGGTTACTTTGTCAGGAAAACGCTTTCCTGCTCGTGGTGTAATGGATAGGTGTTACGGCTGGTATGCCAGTGGTTTACGGTTCGACTCTCGCCTTGCGGACTTTCATTGTTTTTTTCTTTGCTTTTTTCCAGGCTCCACTTAGGTGTTACCTTTAGGGGTTAGTGTTGTTAGGTTAGAATTAGGGTTAGCTTAGCTTAGCTTTAGATTAGGGATAGGTTAGGATTAGGGTTAGCTTAGGGCTACAGTTAGGGTTGAGGTTAGGTTTAAGTTTATGTTTTACTTATATTTACTTCTTTTCTGCCAAGCCTTTTGCTGCTGCCATCCTGGTAGCAAAATAGACACTGCCCTAATAAAAAGGAAGTGACTACAGATACGCTTGTCCTGACACAATTCAAACAAAATGGTCAGTTTTTCATTCAAATGGCGTGGATCATCACGTAGCTTAGGGGTTTGGCATTACAGCTGCTATGCTATTTGTTTTTGGTTCAACTCTCACCTTGATGACTTNCGTTTTGTTTTTTTCTGTACTTTTTTCCAGGCTTAGGTGTAACATTTAAGGGTTACGTCTACAGTTAAGGTTAGGTTTAAGGTTTATCTTTNACCTTCAGTTCGTTTCTAACAAGCCTACTGCACTCTCGTCGTGCATTACTGTTACATCACAAGTGATGTATGAATAACTTGTCAAATTTCAAGATACACAGACGTATCTATAGCCACTGCCCACTAAAAAATCAAGACTCCAATCTCAGTTTGTGGTAAAATGCATTGCTGTCTGCTTCACAACCCCTATTGCTGCTCGCTTTCTTCACCTGCGTGCTTGTTGCTTCACCTGCTCATCTGTACATGTATCAACTCTTCTCACCCATTGCTTGCCCACCATCATCTGTGTTATGTTGATGTCAATTGTGTTGTTTTTTTTGTTTTTGTTTCGCTATATTCTCTGTCTTTTTCTCTCTGTGCATGTGCTTCTTTTTTGCTTCTGTGGCTAATCATTAATGCCACTGGTCTGTAATCTGATGTGTTCACTTGTTATTTTTTATGTGGCTTTTCTGCTATTGTTGTTGTCTCTCTTTCTTATATTTTCTTGTAATCTGACAAATATGTCATGTATTTGTAATCCAGTGTTTTTTAGTGTTTTTTTTGAGTCTCAGTCTGATACTGATAGGCTAGTAGGGGCATGTGCCAACTCCCTCCCAAAAAAGCCAAATATTGCAGAGAAAAAGGCAAAAAAACAAACAATTTTTTGATGCCAACTGCCTTTAAAAGAGCCAATTTTGTGAAATTTGGCGTCAAAAATGCCAGTCTAGCAACCCTGACACAGTGCTAGCTTTCATTTGGTTCCACAGGAAAACTGTGAATAATAATGACAATTGAATGTCATCGTCATGCTGATGCTTGATTGACTGTGGGTTGTTGTTTAGATGAAAAAAGGAAAGCATACATTTGAATTAACAAAAAGATATTTCAAAAATTTAATCAACACAGGAAAGAGATCATAATAAATGTATGTACCCACAAACTCTGCAATGATTGGGGTAAAAGCACCAGGAGACGATCTCAAAACTCTATGCAAACTTTTTTCATTCTCAGAAACAGTTGCGTAGCAACACATTATCACGAATCATGCACACTGTACGAAGAGCACGCATCGTTGCTCGCGAGCCCAGCGTCAGAAGCGGCCACCAGAATTGGCCATGGAACCGGAGTAACGAAGTCGACTCCGGGTGGATTCTGTGTTTTCCTTTCGAATCG
>JGI24022J15233_10002730_pt1 | contig 16850 bp, 5 predicted proteins | sample Ectturendosymbi2_FD_15233 | JGI IMG/M metagenome (IMG submission 15233)
GGAACTGACGTGTACACGTCCGATTCGTACGTATGCGCCGCTGCAATCCACTCGGGAATCATAACAAGTGAGTTAAGGACACTGATAGTCTGAAATCAGTTGAGATCTAATGGACACAATAAACCGGTCTATACATCTGGACGATAGTCGATGAAAACAAAACAACTTCATAAGTATTTGAGGACAAACAAATATTTGAAGAAATATAATAGAGTCACTCCTCCCTAAAAGCTTTTCCGTAATCGTTAAACCACAATTTAAAATGTCGAAAAAGTATGTATTGTTATTTTTTCCTTAATAACCACATGCAAATCAATTTCTGCTATTGAAGATTTCAGATGTATTAGACTTACTCAGTGCAATCTTAACAGTAAAAATGCGATTTTATCACACGTACTAGTTTTAGATAAAAAGCAATACAACTTCGTAGTCTTTTCGAGGAATTAAGTAAAATTGACCACGTTTTGCAATATTATGGTGCTGAATCACTGCTATAAACGTTTGGTCAATTTTTAGCTGAACACCAAATCATAAAATAACGATAATAAACATGTTGGTGCACTCTGTACCATGCACTGACAACGAACATGTGTACGAAACCTGTCGGAGATGAATATTTACGACGTTACGCGCAATGAAAGTGTCACCTGATACAAGCTACTAACCTAGACCTACCTTCGGGTTTAGGGATATAGGGGTTGGAGGGTTAGGGGATAGCGACAGGTTTATGGATAGGGTTAAGGTTTATAATGTTGGGAGTTAGGGGTTAGGGATGTGGGATGTGGGTTAGAGGTAGGGTTTAGGGATATGGGTTAGGGATAATGCGTAACTATGGATATGGTTTAGGGGTTAAAAACCCGGGTCCGCTTTTTCACGAATTTGTGACTAAGGATCCGAAACAAAAATGCAGATTCCTGCTGGAGTCAACTACGGCACCCCGGATCTTTGCCAACCTCTGTCATAAATTGTTGTTACCAGCCATCTGCGGATGACCGGTTACCAGCCCTAAGGACACAGTTCTTCTTAATCTCATGAGCGTTGCCGCCGCCATGTTGTGGCTGTGCATAGGTGGTGGAGGTAGGTGTACCTTGTATCAGGTGACATTTGCACTGCGCGGAACTTCCTAAATACTGATCTCCGACGGGTTTCGTGGATAAATTCTTTAACAGCGCATGGTACTGACTTGCCCAGATGGTTTTTTAACAAGTTTCCGATTTGGTGCTCAGCTAAAAATTGACCAAACGTTTTAGTAGAAATCTAGTGTTTCGAACTGAAACGAATTTGCAAGCGTTTTGAAACCTGTAAATCAGTGAGCCGTGACACGCTGGTTTCAAGAAACACACCATTGCTGCTCATCGCTAAGGCGACATAAGAACAAAGCGATTGAGTTTGCTTTGATATTTAAAAGATACTGGAGGCTTCATCACTGTCTATAAAACTCCCGGACAAGTATCTTATTCTGGTACAACGCGATTTGGAATAACCAGCAAAACTTACGGTTTATGGAAATCGTCTTTTCAATTCACAAGACCAACAGTACAAGGTAAATACAGTGATGAAACAGCAATAAAAATCAAATTTGTTTTGTAATTAACAGTGAAAATTGTATAGCTGATTTTAGCATCTTTGTGTTTTTCTTAATGGAAACGGAGTGAAAGTGAATTATTGATAAATGTATGGCGCAGACGGACAGACATTTTCATTCATTATCTGAAAAAATCAGATATCAGCGGGAGGAGATTGACGCAAGGTCTTCGAGTCATCCTCCCCCGCGAAATCCAAAGCCGAAGAGCACATAGAAAACAAGTAATATTTCACAAAATTCTAGACATACATGGGCAGCGACGGTAACATAAGTACAAATACAAGACGCGCACACTTACTGTACAGGCAAGCGGAAAAAAATAAATTTTTTACAATGCATCTTAGGAGCAGTCAGAAAACGCAAGGAGCACAGGCTGAAGGCATTCACGAGCATAAATCCCTGCAAAGCAGACATATTACGAGACCCCAATCCTAATACTGAGAGGATGTTTAATTGAGTAGTTCTTGCATAACCAACAGAATCGAAAATTACTGGCTTCTTTAAAATCTATTGGAACATCATTCCATATTGTGGGTCCCCGAAAATATGTGTGACGTTGTTCATTAAGTGTCCTAGCTAGGGTAATTTTATAGTTAATTTGGAAGTTTGTCCAGTTTCTCTGACTTTAGTAGTAGCAGAAATTTTGAAAACGTTTATGACAGTGCTTTTCAACCTGTGTGACGTCACGCACTGGTCCGAATGACAAACATGGTGCGGATGAAAAAAAACTGTTGTGTTCTTGTAAACGTATTTTAAATAGCCTCTCTGTATTGATTCACCCTGTTGTTTTTTCGTAAAACATGATGCCGCGCACAACGAAAAATTGACAGATATTGCACTCATATCTCGATAGATTGAACATCTCAACAGAGAAATATCGTGTTGATCTCAGCAGTGATGTCTAGTACTAGAGGTCACGACAGAGTCACGACGACGAGCATCCAATAATCAGGAATCCATCAATCAATAATTATCTGCTGTTTTTACGCGAATGTTGTTAACATCAGCTTAGTTTACCTACCTAATCCCAGCCAGGCTTAGTAGGGTAAATAGTAAATGCACCATTCCTTTAATAAATATCCAGAACACAAAAACAAGTCGGTTTCATTCTTCAAACGAAAAACACTACGATTTGTTGAAGAGCTGCGACAATTTCAGCAACAGTTGCCGGCACCCTCGGATCAGTGTCTCGTATTGCCATCACTAAAGTGGCTCATATCCTTATGTCCTTCGCATGGAAGTCATTCACTCTGGCAGAAAGCGTTATAAAACCCTGCATGGAGATAGCAGCACGAGAAACTCATGGAGGAACCAATGGCTGTACCGAAATTTGTTCTGGAGGGGCAGGCAATGACGTTGTCAGTCACTGACGTCTTTCTAATAGTTGAAATTTGATTCAAAGCATCAGTAAAAATCTTAGCAAGTTTGTTTCGGAGTCACCATGGCCTCTTCGGCATCATTGTGGTTGCGCCACTGGCTGTGACCGAAGTAAAAAAACTGCCATTGTCCGATATTCCATGCAAAGGGGGTGTGCAGCCAGGCCCACAACCGAGGGGGGCAACCGGGCAATTGCACCACCCGAAGTTTTCAAAAACATGTTTAGTTGTTAGGTACAACAACAAGTTATAACCATTTTGCCTCCACCTGAAAATATCAGCTGGTTGCTGCCCTGCGTTCGTTAGTGGCTGGATCATTGAAAAACGAACTTTAGCCAATCTTCGTGATGCGCCTTGCTTCGGGACTCAATTCGATGAAACCACTGCTCTTAGCAATGATCGCTCGTTACTTAGGCAAGCTCAACCGATTGCATATGTTCGCGTTTTTGACAAGGAACGCAAGGAAATGGCCGATCTTTAGGCCGATCATCTGTTTTATATTTATACTGGCATAGCCACCACTGCAGCCAGTATCTTTGAAAAATTGGCCAATAACTTTTCGGAACACGGTGCGACGTGGTTGAAATGAAAAACCGTGCCCATGAACGGTGCGAGGGCGATGGTCGACATTTGAAATGGCGTTTTTGCGCTCCTACAACAAGTTGAACCAGAAGGTTGTGAGTATCCAGTGTGTCATACACCGTGAAGCATTTGTGGCCAAGAAGGAGGCAATGAAGAATAAATTACCAACTAGCTGATGTTATTTCCGATGTTATCAAAATTGTGAATGCAATGCAGAACAGCCGTAAGAAATGTCGTGTGTTTGATGAACTTGTCGCATAAGTGAGAGGGGATGCACATCTTGTTTATCATTCTGAAGTGTGATGACTCTCTCGTGAAAGAGTGGGTTAGTGGAGGGAGTGTGCAATGGAATTTGCAACAGTTACTTCTTGTGTGGTTTTATGGACGAAAAGGTCATAAAGCTCTTGTATTTCTCTATTTGTTTGGCTTGCTGGACTAGCCTATCTGGTGACATATTTAACCTCCAGCAACTCTTTAAATTTGAGGAATTGACATAGTCGAATGGACCTCCAAAATCACTTTGTTAAAGTATGTAATTCAAACTTTCGAAAAAGAAATCTACAACAAAAACCCGATGAGTTTGAAAACCCTGCAGACGTTCGATCATGTCCACGTGCAAGTGGGAAGAAACAGAATCTGGAGCAGAATATAATCGAAACAGCCAGCTCCCATTTACACAGTCTGATTGATAATTTTGAAGCTTACTTCCCCATACAACAGGCTACAGAATTGCAATCAAACCTGTGGATTTTGAGTCTTTTCGGCGAACAGCATCCACCGGGGCATTTGGGCACAAATCCAAAAAACGGCCGATGTCAACAAGCTTTCATTAGCCGTGGAAAACACGCTGAATTCTGGGTAAGAGCCCTTGATGGTCCTCGCAAGACCTCGAAATCCAAACGCTCGACGTTCTTGTGCAAAATCCAACCAACTAATTGGCCGAAAAAGCGTTTAGTACTCTTGTAATTGACTGATATCAAAACAGGAAACAGGAGTTGTTTTCTTGGTGGGACACTAGATGACCTAAAGCGAGGAACGTTGGGGCAAGGTGTTGTACCAAACTGGTCTAAAATTGCAAGATATATTCAGCAACAGCCAAGCCATTAGTATAATTACATACTTTGAATAAAAAAATGATGATGTTCTTTACACATTTTTATGTTTATGATTTTATAGTAGTCATTCGCTATTTTTGTTATTTAAAAATGTCCACATCGTTTTTAAGAGTCTAATCCGATTATACGGCTATTCTTCAGCAACGCCAGTTGGTTGTGTGAATGAAATTTTTGTTGAACAAAAGAGTGTGGAAGGTCTTTTAAAAGGTTGTAAAGCACTGGTTTATGATATAATCAGGAAAGATATTGCAATAAATTTTGTACATATGTTTTGCTAATTCACAATTGTAGATTCCTTTGATCTGTAGTACCCGTGCTGAATATACAATAGATCTTAGTGCAATACGCTCTTTACGATCAACTTTGAGTAGACTACGGATAGCTCTATTACTTAAGTTTACTAGATCAGCAATACTTGACCAAGTGGCTGTAGCCCAATTCAAAAGGCCGTAATTTAGATGGGAGTATACCAGAGAAAAACAAACCATTTTTAATAAATGCACATCGACGAAAGGTTAGAGTTTAAATAAAACGCTGGTTCCACTCGCGACTTTTTACCTTAGTTTTCTAAGTGGGGGATCTACGTAAAGTGTAGAGTCAATAAGGATCCCTAAGATTTTAACAAAATCTAAATGGGAGATAGTTTGCTGAGAACAAGATATATTTATACTGCGTATTTGGCATTTACCACCGAAGAGAATACAATATTTTTTTTAAGTTGATCGACAGTTTGTTTGCTTGCATCCAGGCTACAGTATTGCTTAACGCACTGTTGACATAATTTCATGTGCACTCGCACTTGATAAAGTTAATGTAGTGTTATCAGCAGATAGTGACTTATTGAATTTAGCTATGGAGGGAAGGTCGTTTGTACAGAGCAGTGGTATTCAACGTGGGCGAAATCGCCCCCAGGGGGCGATTTTATGCGTTATGGGGATTTTGTGGCTTAGCAGATTTGGGGGCAATTTCAGTTTCCATGGGGGACGTTTCTGCATGTTGAAATCTACTAAATTTTGAAATGATTTCAAAAATAAAAATAACATTTGTTACTTTGGAACTAAATCATTTGATGCACTGTCGACTCTATGGTTGGTAACAAAGGTTATAAAACACGTCATATTCCTTTGGTAACGTACCAGTCAAAACTAACATCGTCCTGTGTAATGCTTCACTGCACTAACTATCCACGGCCACTGAGAGCGTCACTCGTTGGGAGTCAAGTACTGCGATTGTGACGAAGATGATGATTTTGCAGGAATTGTTGAATCTAATGTCTAACAAAAATGAAAGAGTAGATAAACTGTTGCACTGAGTAGTTTGCTAGGTTGGTTAATCCAGTCTTTGCATAAGCAGCGTCAGAAAGAGGGACCAGAAGCACTAACATTTACCAGTCTGTATACCTCAGCATGCGCGGAATTTCGGACGTTTCTTGCAAAGTATGCGTTTGTTCGTATTATTATACTTATATTGGTTGGAAACGAGCAACATTGATATAGCTATTGGAATATACCCGATCGGCCAAACTGCATTTTTTAAAGAAGAAAAACTTCAGCTTCTTCGAAGATACTAAAACTGGCCCAAAAATCATGAACTTGCACCACTAAATCACCGCATCAACTTTCTCAGCGATCAGGAATATTAATCACCAGTTGCTTTTACGTTTAGCCTGATATATGTTTCGTCGCCAACTGTCACAAATCCCTCCAACCGTATATGAAAATTGCCTCGAAACAAGACTTCATAGCTTAGTATGTTCTGTTGTAGAGACGTTGGAAATATGACTGTGGCGATATGATTTACGTAGCAATTAATGGTTAGTGAAATTAATTAGAGATAGCCGTAAATTGTAAAACGTGCTGATCGTGTTTTTCAGTCAGTTCGGGTGTTTTGCTGTGCAATATGAATATACCGGTAGATGTAGGCTACTTTGTTCATTTGACTCATGACAGACTCTCCAAAATGTGAGAATAATTCAACCCACAGATCTTCAACGTTATCGTCATTAAGATAAATCCGGCCGTTCTCGAAATATTAACTCAGATTTTATCTACAACCCCGCACCACAGGCGTTAGTGAGGGAAATTTTATAAATAAAGCTATAGCCTTCAATACTAACCATGAGGTGCTTATCACCAAAAAGTTGTTTCACTTATAGCAATGATATCTGAAAAAGCAGATGAACTGTTTAACAAATCCGTAATGTTATTGAAATTTTTAACTAGACTTCTGGTATTAAAATGTGCTAGAAATAGATTTTGTTAATTAAGTATTGGAATTGTGCTAAATTGTACATTTTACAAGACTCACAACGCTATAACGTTAATCACCGCGGCTTGTGGTGAGATTTATTAAGTTCGTGTAAGTTTGTAAGCTTCATTGAGTGCATTTAGTTGAGTAAGACGTAATATCTAGTTCTAATTGTCCGCAATTGGTGTTGTGCGATTTTTCACTACAGTATTTCTAATTGTCGCAGTTGGTGTTGTGCAATTTTTCACTACGGTTGTTTGAATTCTCTGATCTTATTTTAACCTTTCATCATTTCACCTATTAGCATTGCTTGCAGATGTAAGAAGTGATGATGCGTCGTGTTACGTGAAATCGATTTCCTTTTAAAAATTTGCGATTGATTCCTTGCTTGTTTAACCTGTGGAGTGAAGTTGCTTGAAGGCAATAGCGCATTTGATAAAATCTAATACATCTGCAGTAGCCATAGCAATACAAAAAAATCGTAGGTATATACTGAATGGGACGTTTAACTGTTGTTTAGATGGTAAAATAAACAAATTCAGCGAGCTCAGAAACAGAGACGTTGGCATTTTGTAGAATTCAAGAGGTTTAAAAAGGGAAGACGGTCTTTTAAAATATTAATTGCTTAGTGAAAATAACAAATGGAAGCTATTATCATCACGTACTCGAGTTGCAAACTTGTCGCATCTACAATGGGGATTGGTAGTACACAACTTAAATCAATGCAAAAATTAGATCCAAATTCAAGAAAGAATTATTATAAGAAAACAATTGAGTATAGGATACGACGCAGTTATTCATAATAAATGAACGATGAGAAACCCAGATTATGCATAACAATGCGCTCTTTTTATCACTGATTTTTTCCTTATTTCGCCAATTCGCTTGTTCACTTGATTGCTTAAAAACTGTACAGTGCATATGATGGCGAGAAGTGTTATTCATCACGCGGTTTCACATCGAAAAACAGGAAAGTTTTCGATTGAGTATTTGACTGCGTGTAAAATTTGCATGTTTAATTCATACAAACGCAACAAAATGCACGTTTGTGGTCACTCAGAGATATTTGACTCACATGTATCGACAAATCTGCCAACATTTGTCAAAACACACTTTGCCCATGGAGCGCTACGGCGAGTCGCTCAGTGGCCATGGATCGAACTCCAACATTCCAACTGAGAGGCGGACAATCTACCATTGTGCTAATTGCTGCCCAAACATTTGTTATAGATACATATATCACAAATATTTATGTCCGCATGGTACATTATGAATCTACAGAGTCCTAAGGCAAAATAATGCAAATCATCAACGTATTAGCGATAGTGTGGAACTGCTTTTGGACTAAACCGAAATCATACCTGCTGTGTATTTATCGTCTCACAGGTGTTTGTGTGAAGCAAGCGGACTCGGAAAGCGCTTCTCAGTTCATCGTGAACTGTCCTATCGGATGTCTGTCGCAAACGAGTAGACTGTGGGGAACTGACGTGTACACGTCCGATTCGTACGTATGCGCCGCTGCAATCCACTCGGGAATCATAACAAGTGAGTTAAGGACACTGATAGTCTGAAATCAGTTGAGATCTAATGGACACAATAAACCGGTCTATACATCTGGACGATAGTCGATGAAAACAAAACAACTTCATAAGTATTTGAGGACAAACAAATATTTGAAGAAATATAATAGAGTCACTCCTCCCTAAAAGCTTTTCCGTAATCGTTAAACCACAATTTAAAATGTCGAAAAAGTATGTATTGTTATTTTTTCCTTAATAACCACATGCAAATCAATTTCTGCTATTGAAGATTTCAGATGTATTAGACTTACTCAGTGCAATCTTAACAGTAAAAATGCGATTTTATCACACGTACTAGTTTTAGATAAAAAGCAATACAACTTCGTAGTCTTTTCGAGGAATTAAGTAAAATTGACCACGTTTTGCAATATTATGGTGCTGAATCACTGCTATAAACGTTTGGTCAATTTTTAGCTGAACACCAAATCATAAAATAACGATAATAAACATGTTGGTGCACTCTGTACCATGCACTGACAACGAACATGTGTACGAAACCTGTCGGAGATGAATATTTACGACGTTACGCGCAATGAAAGTGTCACCTGATACAAGCTACTAACCTAGACCTACCTTCGGGTTTAGGGATATAGGGGTTGGAGGGTTAGGGGATAGCGACAGGTTTATGGATAGGGTTAAGGTTTATAATGTTGGGAGTTAGGGGTTAGGGATGTGGGATGTGGGTTAGAGGTAGGGTTTAGGGATATGGGTTAGGGATAATGCGTAACTATGGATATGGTTTAGGGGTTAAAAACCCGGGTCCGCTTTTTCACGAATTTGTGACTAAGGATCCGAAACAAAAATGCAGATTCCTGCTGGAGTCAACTACGGCACCCCGGATCTTTGCCAACCTCTGTCATAAATTGTTGTTACCAGCCATCTGCGGATGACCGGTTACCAGCCCTAAGGACACAGTTCTTCTTAATCTCATGAGCGTTGCCGCCGCCATGTTGTGGCTGTGCATAGGTGGTGGAGGTAGGTGTACCTTGTATCAGGTGACATTTGCACTGCGCGGAACTTCCTAAATACTGATCTCCGACGGGTTTCGTGGATAAATTCTTTAACAGCGCATGGTACTGACTTGCCCAGATGGTTTTTTAACAAGTTTCCGATTTGGTGCTCAGCTAAAAATTGACCAAACGTTTTAGTAGAAATCTAGTGTTTCGAACTGAAACGAATTTGCAAGCGTTTTGAAACCTGTAAATCAGTGAGCCGTGACACGCTGGTTTCAAGAAACACACCATTGCTGCTCATCGCTAAGGCGACATAAGAACAAAGCGATTGAGTTTGCTTTGATATTTAAAAGATACTGGAGGCTTCATCACTGTCTATAAAACTCCCGGACAAGTATCTTATTCTGGTACAACGCGATTTGGAATAACCAGCAAAACTTACGGTTTATGGAAATCGTCTTTTCAATTCACAAGACCAACAGTACAAGGTAAATACAGTGATGAAACAGCAATAAAAATCAAATTTGTTTTGTAATTAACAGTGAAAATTGTATAGCTGATTTTAGCATCTTTGTGTTTTTCTTAATGGAAACGGAGTGAAAGTGAATTATTGATAAATGTATGGCGCAGACGGACAGACATTTTCATTCATTATCTGAAAAAATCAGATATCAGCGGGAGGAGATTGACGCAAGGTCTTCGAGTCATCCTCCCCCGCGAAATCCAAAGCCGAAGAGCACATAGAAAACAAGTAATATTTCACAAAATTCTAGACATACATGGGCAGCGACGGTAACATAAGTACAAATACAAGACGCGCACACTTACTGTACAGGCAAGCGGAAAAAAATAAATTTTTTACAATGCATCTTAGGAGCAGTCAGAAAACGCAAGGAGCACAGGCTGAAGGCATTCACGAGCATAAATCCCTGCAAAGCAGACATATTACGAGACCCCAATCCTAATACTGAGAGGATGTTTAATTGAGTAGTTCTTGCATAACCAACAGAATCGAAAATTACTGGCTTCTTTAAAATCTATTGGAACATCATTCCATATTGTGGGTCCCCGAAAATATGTGTGACGTTGTTCATTAAGTGTCCTAGCTAGGGTAATTTTATAGTTAATTTGGAAGTTTGTCCAGTTTCTCTGACTTTAGTAGTAGCAGAAATTTTGAAAACGTTTATGACAGTGCTTTTCAACCTGTGTGACGTCACGCACTGGTCCGAATGACAAACATGGTGCGGATGAAAAAAAACTGTTGTGTTCTTGTAAACGTATTTTAAATAGCCTCTCTGTATTGATTCACCCTGTTGTTTTTTCGTAAAACATGATGCCGCGCACAACGAAAAATTGACAGATATTGCACTCATATCTCGATAGATTGAACATCTCAACAGAGAAATATCGTGTTGATCTCAGCAGTGATGTCTAGTACTAGAGGTCACGACAGAGTCACGACGACGAGCATCCAATAATCAGGAATCCATCAATCAATAATTATCTGCTGTTTTTACGCGAATGTTGTTAACATCAGCTTAGTTTACCTACCTAATCCCAGCCAGGCTTAGTAGGGTAAATAGTAAATGCACCATTCCTTTAATAAATATCCAGAACACAAAAACAAGTCGGTTTCATTCTTCAAACGAAAAACACTACGATTTGTTGAAGAGCTGCGACAATTTCAGCAACAGTTGCCGGCACCCTCGGATCAGTGTCTCGTATTGCCATCACTAAAGTGGCTCATATCCTTATGTCCTTCGCATGGAAGTCATTCACTCTGGCAGAAAGCGTTATAAAACCCTGCATGGAGATAGCAGCACGAGAAACTCATGGAGGAACCAATGGCTGTACCGAAATTTGTTCTGGAGGGGCAGGCAATGACGTTGTCAGTCACTGACGTCTTTCTAATAGTTGAAATTTGATTCAAAGCATCAGTAAAAATCTTAGCAAGTTTGTTTCGGAGTCACCATGGCCTCTTCGGCATCATTGTGGTTGCGCCACTGGCTGTGACCGAAGTAAAAAAACTGCCATTGTCCGATATTCCATGCAAAGGGGGTGTGCAGCCAGGCCCACAACCGAGGGGGGCAACCGGGCAATTGCACCACCCGAAGTTTTCAAAAACATGTTTAGTTGTTAGGTACAACAACAAGTTATAACCATTTTGCCTCCACCTGAAAATATCAGCTGGTTGCTGCCCTGCGTTCGTTAGTGGCTGGATCATTGAAAAACGAACTTTAGCCAATCTTCGTGATGCGCCTTGCTTCGGGACTCAATTCGATGAAACCACTGCTCTTAGCAATGATCGCTCGTTACTTAGGCAAGCTCAACCGATTGCATATGTTCGCGTTTTTGACAAGGAACGCAAGGAAATGGCCGATCTTTAGGCCGATCATCTGTTTTATATTTATACTGGCATAGCCACCACTGCAGCCAGTATCTTTGAAAAATTGGCCAATAACTTTTCGGAACACGGTGCGACGTGGTTGAAATGAAAAACCGTGCCCATGAACGGTGCGAGGGCGATGGTCGACATTTGAAATGGCGTTTTTGCGCTCCTACAACAAGTTGAACCAGAAGGTTGTGAGTATCCAGTGTGTCATACACCGTGAAGCATTTGTGGCCAAGAAGGAGGCAATGAAGAATAAATTACCAACTAGCTGATGTTATTTCCGATGTTATCAAAATTGTGAATGCAATGCAGAACAGCCGTAAGAAATGTCGTGTGTTTGATGAACTTGTCGCATAAGTGAGAGGGGATGCACATCTTGTTTATCATTCTGAAGTGTGATGACTCTCTCGTGAAAGAGTGGGTTAGTGGAGGGAGTGTGCAATGGAATTTGCAACAGTTACTTCTTGTGTGGTTTTATGGACGAAAAGGTCATAAAGCTCTTGTATTTCTCTATTTGTTTGGCTTGCTGGACTAGCCTATCTGGTGACATATTTAACCTCCAGCAACTCTTTAAATTTGAGGAATTGACATAGTCGAATGGACCTCCAAAATCACTTTGTTAAAGTATGTAATTCAAACTTTCGAAAAAGAAATCTACAACAAAAACCCGATGAGTTTGAAAACCCTGCAGACGTTCGATCATGTCCACGTGCAAGTGGGAAGAAACAGAATCTGGAGCAGAATATAATCGAAACAGCCAGCTCCCATTTACACAGTCTGATTGATAATTTTGAAGCTTACTTCCCCATACAACAGGCTACAGAATTGCAATCAAACCTGTGGATTTTGAGTCTTTTCGGCGAACAGCATCCACCGGGGCATTTGGGCACAAATCCAAAAAACGGCCGATGTCAACAAGCTTTCATTAGCCGTGGAAAACACGCTGAATTCTGGGTAAGAGCCCTTGATGGTCCTCGCAAGACCTCGAAATCCAAACGCTCGACGTTCTTGTGCAAAATCCAACCAACTAATTGGCCGAAAAAGCGTTTAGTACTCTTGTAATTGACTGATATCAAAACAGGAAACAGGAGTTGTTTTCTTGGTGGGACACTAGATGACCTAAAGCGAGGAACGTTGGGGCAAGGTGTTGTACCAAACTGGTCTAAAATTGCAAGATATATTCAGCAACAGCCAAGCCATTAGTATAATTACATACTTTGAATAAAAAAATGATGATGTTCTTTACACATTTTTATGTTTATGATTTTATAGTAGTCATTCGCTATTTTTGTTATTTAAAAATGTCCACATCGTTTTTAAGAGTCTAATCCGATTATACGGCTATTCTTCAGCAACGCCAGTTGGTTGTGTGAATGAAATTTTTGTTGAACAAAAGAGTGTGGAAGGTCTTTTAAAAGGTTGTAAAGCACTGGTTTATGATATAATCAGGAAAGATATTGCAATAAATTTTGTACATATGTTTTGCTAATTCACAATTGTAGATTCCTTTGATCTGTAGTACCCGTGCTGAATATACAATAGATCTTAGTGCAATACGCTCTTTACGATCAACTTTGAGTAGACTACGGATAGCTCTATTACTTAAGTTTACTAGATCAGCAATACTTGACCAAGTGGCTGTAGCCCAATTCAAAAGGCCGTAATTTAGATGGGAGTATACCAGAGAAAAACAAACCATTTTTAATAAATGCACATCGACGAAAGGTTAGAGTTTAAATAAAACGCTGGTTCCACTCGCGACTTTTTACCTTAGTTTTCTAAGTGGGGGATCTACGTAAAGTGTAGAGTCAATAAGGATCCCTAAGATTTTAACAAAATCTAAATGGGAGATAGTTTGCTGAGAACAAGATATATTTATACTGCGTATTTGGCATTTACCACCGAAGAGAATACAATATTTTTTTTAAGTTGATCGACAGTTTGTTTGCTTGCATCCAGGCTACAGTATTGCTTAACGCACTGTTGACATAATTTCATGTGCACTCGCACTTGATAAAGTTAATGTAGTGTTATCAGCAGATAGTGACTTATTGAATTTAGCTATGGAGGGAAGGTCGTTTGTACAGAGCAGTGGTATTCAACGTGGGCGAAATCGCCCCCAGGGGGCGATTTTATGCGTTATGGGGATTTTGTGGCTTAGCAGATTTGGGGGCAATTTCAGTTTCCATGGGGGACGTTTCTGCATGTTGAAATCTACTAAATTTTGAAATGATTTCAAAAATAAAAATAACATTTGTTACTTTGGAACTAAATCATTTGATGCACTGTCGACTCTATGGTTGGTAACAAAGGTTATAAAACACGTCATATTCCTTTGGTAACGTACCAGTCAAAACTAACATCGTCCTGTGTAATGCTTCACTGCACTAACTATCCACGGCCACTGAGAGCGTCACTCGTTGGGAGTCAAGTACTGCGATTGTGACGAAGATGATGATTTTGCAGGAATTGTTGAATCTAATGTCTAACAAAAATGAAAGAGTAGATAAACTGTTGCACTGAGTAGTTTGCTAGGTTGGTTAATCCAGTCTTTGCATAAGCAGCGTCAGAAAGAGGGACCAGAAGCACTAACATTTACCAGTCTGTATACCTCAGCATGCGCGGAATTTCGGACGTTTCTTGCAAAGTATGCGTTTGTTCGTATTATTATACTTATATTGGTTGGAAACGAGCAACATTGATATAGCTATTGGAATATACCCGATCGGCCAAACTGCATTTTTTAAAGAAGAAAAACTTCAGCTTCTTCGAAGATACTAAAACTGGCCCAAAAATCATGAACTTGCACCACTAAATCACCGCATCAACTTTCTCAGCGATCAGGAATATTAATCACCAGTTGCTTTTACGTTTAGCCTGATATATGTTTCGTCGCCAACTGTCACAAATCCCTCCAACCGTATATGAAAATTGCCTCGAAACAAGACTTCATAGCTTAGTATGTTCTGTTGTAGAGACGTTGGAAATATGACTGTGGCGATATGATTTACGTAGCAATTAATGGTTAGTGAAATTAATTAGAGATAGCCGTAAATTGTAAAACGTGCTGATCGTGTTTTTCAGTCAGTTCGGGTGTTTTGCTGTGCAATATGAATATACCGGTAGATGTAGGCTACTTTGTTCATTTGACTCATGACAGACTCTCCAAAATGTGAGAATAATTCAACCCACAGATCTTCAACGTTATCGTCATTAAGATAAATCCGGCCGTTCTCGAAATATTAACTCAGATTTTATCTACAACCCCGCACCACAGGCGTTAGTGAGGGAAATTTTATAAATAAAGCTATAGCCTTCAATACTAACCATGAGGTGCTTATCACCAAAAAGTTGTTTCACTTATAGCAATGATATCTGAAAAAGCAGATGAACTGTTTAACAAATCCGTAATGTTATTGAAATTTTTAACTAGACTTCTGGTATTAAAATGTGCTAGAAATAGATTTTGTTAATTAAGTATTGGAATTGTGCTAAATTGTACATTTTACAAGACTCACAACGCTATAACGTTAATCACCGCGGCTTGTGGTGAGATTTATTAAGTTCGTGTAAGTTTGTAAGCTTCATTGAGTGCATTTAGTTGAGTAAGACGTAATATCTAGTTCTAATTGTCCGCAATTGGTGTTGTGCGATTTTTCACTACAGTATTTCTAATTGTCGCAGTTGGTGTTGTGCAATTTTTCACTACGGTTGTTTGAATTCTCTGATCTTATTTTAACCTTTCATCATTTCACCTATTAGCATTGCTTGCAGATGTAAGAAGTGATGATGCGTCGTGTTACGTGAAATCGATTTCCTTTTAAAAATTTGCGATTGATTCCTTGCTTGTTTAACCTGTGGAGTGAAGTTGCTTGAAGGCAATAGCGCATTTGATAAAATCTAATACATCTGCAGTAGCCATAGCAATACAAAAAAATCGTAGGTATATACTGAATGGGACGTTTAACTGTTGTTTAGATGGTAAAATAAACAAATTCAGCGAGCTCAGAAACAGAGACGTTGGCATTTTGTAGAATTCAAGAGGTTTAAAAAGGGAAGACGGTCTTTTAAAATATTAATTGCTTAGTGAAAATAACAAATGGAAGCTATTATCATCACGTACTCGAGTTGCAAACTTGTCGCATCTACAATGGGGATTGGTAGTACACAACTTAAATCAATGCAAAAATTAGATCCAAATTCAAGAAAGAATTATTATAAGAAAACAATTGAGTATAGGATACGACGCAGTTATTCATAATAAATGAACGATGAGAAACCCAGATTATGCATAACAATGCGCTCTTTTTATCACTGATTTTTTCCTTATTTCGCCAATTCGCTTGTTCACTTGATTGCTTAAAAACTGTACAGTGCATATGATGGCGAGAAGTGTTATTCATCACGCGGTTTCACATCGAAAAACAGGAAAGTTTTCGATTGAGTATTTGACTGCGTGTAAAATTTGCATGTTTAATTCATACAAACGCAACAAAATGCACGTTTGTGGTCACTCAGAGATATTTGACTCACATGTATCGACAAATCTGCCAACATTTGTCAAAACACACTTTGCCCATGGAGCGCTACGGCGAGTCGCTCAGTGGCCATGGATCGAACTCCAACATTCCAACTGAGAGGCGGACAATCTACCATTGTGCTAATTGCTGCCCAAACATTTGTTATAGATACATATATCACAAATATTTATGTCCGCATGGTACATTATGAATCTACAGAGTCCTAAGGCAAAATAATGCAAATCATCAACGTATTAGCGATAGTGTGGAACTGCTTTTGGACTAAACCGAAATCATACCTGCTGTGTATTTATCGTCTCACAGGTGTTTGTGTGAAGCAAGCGGACTCGGAAAGCGCTTCTCAGTTCATCGTGAACTGTCCTATCGGATGTCTGTCGCAAACGAGTAGACTGTGGGGAACTGACGTGTACACGTCCGATTCGTACGTATGCGCCGCTGCAATCCACTCGGGAATCATAACAAGTGAGTTAAGGACACTG